>Ga0310786_10008854_pt1 | contig 12861 bp, 5 predicted proteins | sample AusTroGonzalo_MG_FD_203881 | JGI IMG/M metagenome (GOLD analysis project Ga0310786, IMG submission 203881) | Bovine rumen microbial communities from tropical cattle in Woodstock, Queensland, Australia - Gonzalo_03 (v2) (version 2) | ecosystem: Host-associated > Mammals > Digestive system >...
GAGATGACGGTGGGATGTATCTCATTCTGCAAAGCCCAAACGAGGTTGCCATTACCCGCCTTCGAAGCCCAGTAGTTGATATAGATGTTGCCCAATTGAGCGTAAACTCCGCCGCCGGAGCCACCGGCTGTGTTGCCAAGGCTGAGACCATTGTCATCGTCATAGCCACCGAAAGTGGCGCCTTTGATGCGCACGTCGCCTTCCTCCACATAGAGGCCACCACCATTGTTGGTAGCGATATTCTTTTGTGCTACTGTACCATCGTAAACGAAAACATTGACTTCAGAGGTAACATTATTGTAACTGACGGAATGTGCATCCACATAAATGCCGCCGCCATCGCTGCCGTAATTGCCTTCTATTTTCATCACCTTGTTGGTGCCAGACTCGCTAATGACAACATTGACGTCCTGCGGCTCGATGTTATTAAAATCGAAAGTCTGTCCTCCAGGCAGCCCGCCAGCAGGCAGCCACGCACTATTGGTTAGACTTCCAACTTCATAATTGGGTGAGGTGATGAGTGCTACGCCGCCGCCCTCACCGGTCTTGCCGTTGTTGCTCCATGTCTTGTTATTCTCGATCGTACCATAAGTAAGGTAACAGTTAGTGCCATAGAAAGTACAGTTTTTGTCTCGGGTGATGCACACGCCGCCGCCTTGTCCCGAACATCTGTTGTCTTTGATGATACCGCCATTCAGATGAAACTCCACTCGGATTGGCTGTAGCGGATAAAAAAGCCCGCCTGCAATAGAATCAAAGGCATAATAAGCCACATTGGTGTTGGGGTTGCTACTACCAGGGTGCACTTGTTCGCCGCACAGCATGATGCCGCCGCCGTGGCCGTATGACTTGTTGTTGATCACTTCCGAAGATTCGTCCATAGTGAGGATGCTGTGTCCAGGGTCCATCTCGGTACCGTCGACGAAGGTGCCGTAGAAGATGCCGCCGCCGTCTCCTGTTGCAGTATTGTTGTACACTTTACAGCCTTTAATAGTTGCAGGTCCCCTGAGTTGCATACCTCCGCCTTGGCCTTTATTCCAACCGTTTTGGATGATGTTGTTCTTGATAACCATATCGTAAGGCTCGTGGTGGCGTATGCTTGGGCCGAGGTTGTTATCCAACTTGCAATTGGTCACTTCAACGGGCGTTCGGAAGTTGGAAAGCGTACGGATGACACCGGCTGTAGCTACGCTTGTGCCTGTCGTGCTGGGATTGCCACTAAGGCAGTAGCAATGGTCAAAAAGACAGCGGTTAATTTTCACATAGTTGCTGTTTATTTTAGTGCCTTTGTTACCCTGCATACGTACGGCACAATAGCCCGAACTCGCGGTGAGATGGGTGAAATGGCACTGCGTCAAAGAAACCTGAACACCAACAGCCATATTATTTGCGGTCATGATCTGGATGCCTGCGGAAGAAACCTGATTGCTACCAGTGTTGGTGGTGGCGTAATTCTGCAAAGTGACCTTGGTGAGCGTAAGGGTGCCTTGCTGCATCCTGAACGGCTGGCCTCCTCCATTGCTATCGAAATAATGGATCATACCGCCAGTCCCTTGCTTGACTTTGTAATCCATAGTATCGGTTGTTTTGTCTATGGTCATTGGTGGAGCACCGCCGTCAAGGACGAAGTTCTCATCCCAATGCGAAGAACTCTCGCTAAACTTATCCGGGCCATCCGTTGTGATGTTTGTGGGGTTTTTCCCAAATACGGTAATGGACTTGTTTGTTGCGCTGGTATGGTAGTTGTTCATGAGGAACCATGCCGTACCTCTCGCCTCTTTGGTCTTCAGTGTGGGCTTCGTAGGAGTGCAAGCCGTGCAATCATCACCAAGTTTCAGGGTGATGGACGCATTGACAGTAATATTATTATTACCTGGCACACTGAACTGCCCAGAGGAAAGGATTGTCTCTGTATTTTCAAAAACGATAGTAATATGGGCATTGGTTCTGGCAGTTACGTCCCCGAGGTCATCATAGAGAGTAGTACTCCAACTTCCATCCTCGCCTATTTTGTATCGGAATTGGTTCCCTTCGCCATCGGATTTCAAATAGTATGTGTATGATTCACCAGTAATATCGATGGTCAGAGTTTCAGTTCGAGTTTGCCCTATGGCCACATTTCCGCCCATGAAGAAAGCGAATAAAATAAGAGTTAAGATTCTGAATTTCACAGCGTTGCTTCTGAAAGAATAGCGTTGTTTCATAATGAGATATTTTAACATATTAATAATCAATTTACGTCTATGCGTAGTACACATTTTAAGCCGGCAAAAGTACGAAAAAAAACGATATGCCCGCAATAGGCGAAGAAAAAAAGTTTGCTTGCCTATGGGGGGGGGGGTAATTTGTTGGTTTACAGTGTTTTACTGATTTGCTATAAACAAATGGTCCAAAAGCACCTGCGACTGGATGGCATCGCTATAGATGTTTCGCTTCACTCCGTAAGTGGTCACCATGGTCAGGTGCAGGGCTTTACGGGTTTTGGTCTGCTTTTGGAACATGCTGACTTTGTGGCGCAAATCTGACTCCCCTTCTTTGTCGATTTCATACTCGTCCTTGGCGAATTTCATTTCACATAGATTAATGACATTGTCGCTGCGGTCGATGACAAGGTCAATCTGTGCGCCACGCTCGCCGTTTTCGTTTTTGGCGAACCATGAAGACGACTCCGAAAACACGCCAGAAACGCCCAATTGCCTCTTGATTTGCGGAACATGTTGCAGGCAGAGGGTTTCAAAAGCCAGTCCCGCCCATGTGTTGTGGGTGGATGAGAGCAGGGTGTGCGTCCAATAATTCGGGTCTTTGCCATAATGTTCCTTCACGAAGCGGTTATAGAACAACGTGTAGAAATCGGAAAGCCGATAAAGGGTGTTTTTCTTGCTGCTGCCAAAGAAGGAATACGCTTGTATGAAGTCGCTCCCGCAAAGGTCTTTCAGCATTTTTGTCAATGTGCCACTGTCAGTTATCTTGGTGGTTTCAACTATCTCATTGCGAGTCAATCCCTTGCGTTTCTTGCTCAAGGCTTCCACAATCTGGATGTAAGGCTCAGGGCTATGGAACAAAGTGGCAAACAAATGGTCGTACTCATCCCACAATGCCCCTCTTTGCTTGAAGAAAATCTGGTCGATGTTTTCAGGGAAAGAAAGTTCGGGGCTGAGTTGGCGCAAATAAAACGGTATGCCTCCCATAATCATGTAGCATTCGGCGATGGTCTTACGATTCCAATGTATCTTTCGCGATTGCAAATAACATTCAGTTTCGTACAACGTAAATTGTTTCAGGTAGATGCGTTTTGTGGCACGGTTGAATAGTCCGCCCTTGTCGGCAAAAATTTTGTCAGTAATCCAAGTCGTGGCCGAACCGCAAACGATGAGCATGAGGTTGTCTTGCGAAGCCCCCCAACCATTCCAAAACAATTCGAACGCCGCAAGGAAATCCGACTTTTTGGTGTCGAGCCATGGCATCTCGTCGATAAAGACCAGCAACCGTTCTTTCCGAAGCGAAGAAAGGTAACGCTTCAATCGGTTGAAAGCCTCGAACCAAGTCTCGGGAACGGACTGGCTTTCGCCGCTATATTCCTCAAGCGCATTGGCGAAATTGCCCAATTGTATGGCCTTGGGCTTGTCGTAAATGCCAGTGAGTACGAAGTCGAATTTCCCTTCAAAATGCTTCTTGACAAGAAAAGTTTTACCAACGCGACGACGGCCATAAAGGATGACAAATTCCGATTCGCCCGATGTATAACACCTGTTGAGCAACCCTATTTCGTATTCCCTTCCTATGATTTCATTGGTTTTCATTCTGTTATGCTTTTTCATTTGACCCTGCAAAGGTACAAATTTTTCGGATAACTTGACGGAATCTCGAAAAAAATGATAGATTCCGTCAAGTTATCGGTACATAACTTGACGGAATCTAGAAAAAATTGACGGATTCCGTCAACTTATTTCATCTTCTGCAATTCCTGTTCGGCATGTTGGATGGAAACATGCTCGCCGTCCATGAAGGCTACTACGAAGGCATCGGCGAAACCGGCGGCTTGCACTTCGGTGAGGTGGGCGGCGGCTTCTTCCTTGGTCAGGAAACGGCCCGAAGTGTAACGGTAATAGCCGCCTTGGACCTCCTGCACCTCAACGTTCTTCACTTTCCGGAACGCCCAGTCGTTTGTGGGCAACTTGGTCTTCCCACTCGAAATCTGTATCGAGAAATAAATCCTGCCGTTGCTCGTGTTGGTCAATGTCTTCTTAGGTGCGGCCTCGGCGGGTTTCTTTTCAGTTTCTGCAGGCTTCTTCTCCGCCTCAGCGGGCTTGTTGGAGGCCACGATGGGTGCTTGAGGCTCTTCAACAACCTTTTGGTTTTCGGCATCATACTCGTTCTTGTATTCCTCGAAGGCTCGATACAAGGCCAGGGCCAACTGGGTCTGTCCCTGATCAGAGAGGAGGTACTTCTCTTCCTGCGGGTTGCTGATGAAGCCCAACTCGACGAGGATGCTCGGCATGGAGGTCTTCCACAGCACGAGGAAACCCGCCTGCTGCACGCCACGGTCGGTGCGGCCTGCCTTGTCGACCAACTGACGCTGCACCTTGTCGGCCAGTTTGAGGCTCTGCTTCTGGTATTCGCTCTGCGAAAGCGAGAAGAGGATATAGGCCTCGGTGCTGTTCGGGTCGAAGTTGTCGTAGGCGTCGGTGTTCTCCTCAAGCAAGATGGCGGAGTTTTCCGTCATGGCCACCCTCAGGTTGGCCTCGTTTTTCGACTCACCCATCACAAAAACCTCGGCACCGTTGGCGATGGTGTTGTTTTCGGCTGAGTTGCAGTGGATGGAGATGAACACGTCGGCATGGTGGCGGTTGGCGATAGAGGCGCGTTCGCTCAGTTCAACGAACTTGTCCGTCGTGCGCGTGTAAACCACCTTCACATCGGGCATATTCTCATTAATATAGTCGCCCAACTTGAGCGCGACGGCCAGATTGAGTTTCTTCTCAGTGGTTTTCTTACCCAAGGCACCTGCGTCGGGGCCGCCGTGACCCGCATCGATGACCACTGTCTGTATCTTTTCACCCTTTTGGGCCATGCCACACAAAGGCATCAGAAAAATCATGGCCAAAACACCAAATCTGAAAATCTTTCGTTGTATCATATTGAGTTCATTTTTATGCGCGAAGAAAAACTATCTTTGCAGCGAATTTTCAGCGTACAAAAATAATTGTTTTTGCCTTGTCAGAACGCACTCCATATATGAAAAATTTTCCATCGGCGGCCTTTTCTTTGCTTGCCGCCTTGGTGATGTTGTTCTGCGGATGCAAGCAATTGGCTCATACTGAGAAAGATAAACATGATTTGGAGCCGATGGCCATCGACAGCACGGCCTTTGACACCCTTCAGATACAGGAGCGCATCATCGATACGATTACGATGGTTTTGGACTCCATCCCTGCCGATACGGTACCACAATTCGTCACCGACACCCTCGCACTGACGGCGGACAGCCTCTCCATTAATATTAATGACAGCCTCTCCCCCATCGACTCGTTGCGCCACGACACCTTGAAACACAAAACACGCCGCTTCAAACCCAAGCGGTCGGATTCGGCCATCGAAACGCAGGTGATTTGCTCGGCCTCGGATTCGTCGTACCGCGACATGGAGCAAAAGAAGATTTTCTATTACGGCAACGCGGAAGCCAAATACGATGATATTGTCCTCACTGCCAGTTGTTTGGAATTCGACCTTGAAACCAGCACCTGTCGGGCATACGGCTCCCTCGACTCGCTGGGCAAAATCCAAGGGCGACCCGTCTTCAAGCAAGGCGAATCGACCTTTGAGGCAACGGAAATGTTCTACAACTTCAAGTCCAAGAAAGGCATCATCACCAAGGTGTGGACCGAAGAAAGCGGCGGCTACCTGCATGGCGATCGTGTGAAGCGCATGGACGACAACAGCATCAACATCCGCTCAGGCGGCTACACCACCTGCGACCTCAAGGACCACCCGCACTACCAGTTCAAGTTCACCAAGGCCAAGGTCATTCCTGATGACAAGATTGTCACCGGCCCCATCTACTTGACCATCTCCGACGTGCCGCTGCCGTTAGCCCTGCCTTTCGCCATGATTCCCAACACGAAAGGCAAGAAATCAGGCCTTATTATTCCTACCTACGGCGAATCGGCCAACCGTGGTTTCTACCTCGAGAACGGCGGCTACTACTGGGCCATCAACGACTACTACGACCTGCAAGTGCTGGGCGACATCTACACCCGTGGCTCGTGGGGCATCAAGCCGACATTCCGCTACAACCGCCGCTACAAGCACAACGGCTCGATGGCTTTGAGTTTCGCCGTCAACAAGATAGGCACCAAGGGCGCCGCCGACTATCAGGAGAGCAACGACTTCAAGATACAGTGGACGCACAAGCAGGACACCAAGGCCCACCCACGCCGCAACTTCTCGGCCAACGTCAACATCGTGAGTTCCAACTTCAATAAGTACAACGCCCAAACCACCACCGACCAACTGAGCAACACCTTCCAGTCGAGCATCAGTTACCAGACCAACTTCGGCGGCAAACTCTACCTCACCCTCAACGCCAGCCACAGCCAAAACACGCTGACCCGACAGATGACCGCCTCGTTGCCCGAAATCACGCTCACCGTCAACACTTTCTATCCACTACAAAAAGTGGGCAAGAAGGGCAAGAAACGCTGGTACCAAAGCCTCAGCATGGGCTACACGATGAACGGAAAGATATACGTCAACGATGTTGATACGGTACTGTTCAAAGGCTTTTCCGATGACTTCGGCGGCTGGGCACGCAGTTTCATCAGCGACCGTGCCCAAAAAGGCGTCAAGCACACCATGCCCATCAGCGCGACCATCAAGGTGCTGAAGCACTTCGCATGGACCAACTCTATAGGATTGAACGACTACATGTATTTCCAGCGCACCGAGCGGCAATGGATTCACGACACCGACTCGACGGGGCACCTGCAAATCGACACCATCAACGGCTTTTACAATCTGGTGGATTTCAACGCGAGCACCAAAATCACCACCAAAATCTACGGCATGAAGCATTTCAGTGGGGGACCCATCCGAGCCATCAGGCACGTCATCACCCCTGAGATTGGCTTCACCTACCGACCCAACTTCGGCGACCCGAAATGGGGCGTTTACGGCTCCTACACCGACGGTGACGGCAAAGTGCAGACCTACAACAAATTCGACCGCGCACTTTACGGAACGCCTTCGCAAACCCAACAGGGACTGCTCACCTACAACATCGGCAACAACTTGGAAATCAAGGTGCCATCGAAGAGCGACACCATCACAGGCATGAAAAAAGTACCCATTTTGGAATCACTGAGTCTTTCGGGCAACTACGACGTCACCAAAGACAGCGTCCGATTCTCGCCCCTTTCGGTCAGCGGGCGCACCACCCTCTTCAAGAAATTGGGCATCAATTATAGCAGTTCGTGGGACCCCTACGCCGCTGACTCGTTAGGTCGCCGCATCAATAAATTTGAGGTTATCGAGAATAGACGATTGTTCCGGAAGACCGGTTCCTCGTGGCGTTTCAGTTTGAGTTATTCCTTCAACCAGAACGACCTCAAGAAATTGCAAGGCAAGCAAGGCAGTCAGGCTCTGCGCGACGAAATCAACGAGCGAGCGCGACAATCGGACATCTTCGACCAAGACGAACTCAACGAAATCTTGGGCAATCCCAACGCCTATATCGACTGGACCACGCCTTGGTCGCTCTCGGTGAGTTACAACCTAACCTACACAACCTCAATTGCTTACGCCGCCTTCTTGGGCATTGCCACCAATACCTATGTGCATACCATAGGCCTCAACGGCGACATCAGCATTACGCCCAAATGGAAGTTCACCTTCTCCACCGGCTGGGATTTCGTCAACAATGACATCACCTATACCAACCTGAGCATCTACCGCGACCTGCACTGCTGGGAAATGCGCTTCAACTGGATTCCCATCGGCAGTTACAAGAGTTGGAATTTCACCATCAACGTGAAGTCGCAGGCCTTGAAGGACTTGAAATATGAGAAGAAAAAAGACTACCGCGACAATTAATTTGTTTATTTTTGCAGCGACATTAATCATTTAAAATAATACGCTATGAAAAAAGCACTTACCCTCATTCTCGCGCTGGCCATCGGTTTTGGCCTGAAAGCGCAATGTCCGCTCACCGAAGCCGTCGACTTCACAGCCACGGACTGCCACGGCACTGAGGTTCACCTGTTCGACATCCTCGACGGTGGCCAGTATGTGCTTGTCGACTTTTTCTTCACCACCTGCGGCCCCTGCCAACAGGCTACGCCGAAAATCGTGGAATCCTATTACGCCATGGGCTGCAACATGCACGATGTATTCTACATGGAAATCTCCGACCGCGACAGCGATGCGGCCTGCCAAAACTGGGCCAACACCTACGGCGTGGAATACCCGACCATCGGCGGTCCGGCGGGCGGTGGCTCCATCTGCAACACCTATCAAATCGGTGCTTTCCCCACCGTTATCCTCATTGCCCCTGACAGGCAAATCATCATCCAAGACCTGTGGCCCATCAACAACGCCCAGACCGTCATCTCCGCGTTGGAACAACACGGTCTGCAACAACACGACTGCAACGGCACGACTTACAACCCGCAAGTGACCATCACTGTTGACCAAGTGCTGGAGACCGAAGTCACCGCATCGTTCACACCCAACGCCGATTGCGCCGCCTACGCCTACACGATGGCTACCGAGGCCGAAATTCAGGAATGGATGGGCATTGCCGGCCTCGACCTTCCCAATTACCTTTGGACTTACGGCATCCCCGGATCGGGTTCGCTTTCCCATACTTTCAACGACTTGAACCCCGACACGGAATATGTGATTTACGCTGTGCCTGCTGACATTGACGGCAACCTCGGCGAAGTCGTCCAAGTGCCTGTCACCACCACGCCCGGCGGCGGCAGCGACATCATGCCCGACTTCACCGCCACCGACATTAACGGCAACACCATCCACCTTTATGAAATTCTCGACGCGGGTCAAGCCGTGCTCATCAACTTTTTTCTTAATGGCGACGAATACAGCGAGGCCGTCATGCCCGACATGATTGAAGCCTACCGCCTTTACGGTTGCAACACGCATGACGTGTTTTTCATGGAAATCTGCCCGAATGCATACGATGAGGCTTGCCAAGCATGGGTTGACAGGTTCGGCGTGGAATATCCCACCATCAGCCGCACGGGTGGCGGCAACGACATTGCCCAAGACATCCCCGTGGGCTACTACCCCACCATCATGCTCATCCGTCCCGACCACACCTTCGCCAACCGCGACATCTATCCGCCTACGCTGGAATACATCATCAATGCCATGAACGCCGAAGGCTATGAGCAGCACGATTGTCCGATGATTGAAGAATTGGTTTTCAGTACAGATACCATTTATATTTATGCTGATTGCATTATCAATCCCGATATGGTCAACATAACCAATATGACTTCTTCAGATGTCCAAATCATTGAATACAATTCACCCGAATTCAATGTTGAATGCACTTACAACGAAGGTAGTCATGATCTTGCAGGTGCAATTATTGCTCCGACCAATAGTCTTATGGTAAGTGTATGGGCTTCTCCCAACAATTATACAGGAGATCTTGTCGTTTATGGAACTCTCAATTTCATTACCTCAGCAGGTAACTATGCGTTAACCATCAGATATGAGTATCTTGTAGGTCTCAATGAAACCAACAATGAAAAACTCTCCCTATTCCCCAATCCCGCCAACGACTTTGTGACCCTCAGCGGCGAAAACCTCGGCACGGTGCGCGTCTACAACACCCTCGGCCAAAAGGTAGACGAATTCGAGGCCAACGGCAGCGAACTCCGCATCAACACGATGGGCTATGAAAATGGAGTGTATTTCGTGAAAACGAATGAAAAGACGATGAAACTTGTGGTGAAACATTGATTAAAAACACTCAAAAATCGACAAAAACCGCTTCTTTTTGAGGCGGTTTTTGTTTTAAAAATATGAAAAAAACATGGTTTTTGAGACTAAATAACTGATTAATATATTGACATATAGATAATTACACAATTTTCTCATTACAGAAATCCTGTAACGATATTTATGTAATGAAAATGTCCTATTTTTGTACAATTAAACACGACTGAATATGAAAATCCTCATCCTCCGTTCCTCGTTCCAAACAGACGAATTTGTCAGAACAGAATATGCCGAACTGATTCAACGGCTTGAAAACGAATGTCATGCTGAAATCAGCGTCATTGGCGATGAAAACGCGGAAATGCCGACCGCGCAAATATTGCCCGATGCCTTTATGATTGCCACCGGCGGCGTGGAAAATTTGTTCAAACGCATTTGGGAGGCCATCGATGTCGAGATGATGTGCAGTCCGCATCAACCGAAAACCGTCACCATGATTGCCGACGGGCGCAACAATTCCTTGGCCGCTTCCTTAGAGATTTTGACCTATCTCGGCAACAACGGCATAGAAGGCCGCATTGCGCATGGCACGAATGATGAAATCATACAGACATTGCACGCAACATCCTTACAGGGACGAATCGGTTTGTTCGGCCAACCTTCGGATTGGCTCATCGCCAGCAGTGTCGACCGCGATTTTCTCCTGCAACAATATGGCATCGAGACCGTTGACATTAATTTGCAACGCCTCATCGAAGGCATCAAGACCATACCGCAAGACGAGGCCGTGAAAATTGCCCAAGCCATGGTGAAACGCGCCAAGGCCGTCAAGGAACCGACTTGCGCCGACATGGTAGAAGCCGCCAAAGCCTATCTCACCATCAAAAAGATTTGTCAGGAAGAACGCTTGGATGCCTTCACCATCCGTTGCTTCGACATCGTGAAAACCTGTGGCACAACAAGTTGCCTCGCCTTGGCCCTGCTCAACGATGAAGGCATCGTGGCCGGCTGCGAAGGCGACATGCAAAGCCTGATGACCATGTTTTTGGCCAAACGTTTGTGTGGCGAAACGGCTTTCATGGCCAACCCCTCGCAACTCACCGACAACAGTTCCATGCTGGCGCACTGCACCATCCCGCTTTCGATGTGCAACGAAACCATCGTCCGCTCGCATTTCGAGTCGGGCATCGGGGTGGCCATCCAAGGACTCTTGCCGATGGAGGACTACACCTTATTGAAATGGGGCGGCCCCAAGTTGGACCGTTATTTCGTCGCGGAAGGCAAGGCCATCGAAACGCCTTACAGCGAGCATTTTTGCCGCACACAAATCACGCTCGACGTGAACCTGAAGCCCTACCTGCTGCAACATAGCATCGGCAACCACCACATCATCATCCGTGGACGGCACGCCGACGAAATCCGCCAGTTCATGCTGGCCAATGGGGTTTCAGAATGTGTAGCCGAATGAGAAATACACACTGAAATGACTTTTATAGAGGTCGGTCCATTGTGCCGTCAATGAGATGGGACCCAAAAGGCTATTGAAGGCGTATTTTAACCCAACTCCATTGTAAGTGTACATGTGTGGCCTCAGCAAGGCGTTGTACATAGCCGTCAGATAGTGCTTTCCGTAGAAATTGTAGCGCAAGTCGCAACGGGCCACCGTGACGAAACCGGGGTCTGTACCGAACGTTTCCAAATAAGAAATGCCGATAAAAGGCAACTGGTTCTCGAAATGGCGTCCTTCAATCTCACCACCGCACTTGTTTCTCAGATTAAACAAGTAGGTTTCTTTATGGAAGTATCGGCCGTACACCTGCGGAATGAAGGTAAGCCGTCCTTTCATGGGCGTAATGTACCATTGCAAGGCATAGTCAAAATCGAAATTGTTGTTATCACCATTCTTGGGATCCCAAAAATATTGAGTATTTAGACTGACATTTAGGCCGCGCTTGGCAAAATAGGCATCATCCAAATTGTCATATTTGAGGTTGACGAATGGGGTAAGAAACCTATTGGGCACAAACCAAAGGGAATCCAAGGAACTGCCTTCCATAGAAGCGTTGTCGAAAGTGGTGCTTGTGTACGATGCGCCTACTGTTGTACTCAAGTTGAGCAGATGAAATTGCGAGATGTAAGCACTCACCTTTTGCTGTCTATAATGCAGGTTGACCAAATTATCCGCATATATGTCCGTGGTCCTGAAATGCTCGTTGCGGTAATCGTAAGCCAAGCTGAAATTGGCCAACGACGGGGCCGAATAGGTATAGGTGATGTTCACCTCGGGGTTGTAGCTGAGTTTGGTGTTGATATTGAGCTTTGAGCCTCCAAACCTCTTTTCGCCCAAGCCGATATTGAGCAGCAGGGCGGCACCTTCCTCGGTGTCGTAGCGCACGCCCAAGCCGAAGACATTGGGCTTGGCCGGGGTCACATGGATGCTAAAATCATACATGTCAGAGAGGTGTTGGTTCATACCGTGGACGGAATCGCTCTCCTTGATGTTGTAGGTGATTTCGTCGTAACAGCCCGTGCCACGGAAAATGCTGACGGCGTGTTCGATGTCGTCCTTTGAATAGCGTTTCCCCACCTTGAGGCCGCTCTTGCGTATCAGCCAACGGCTATCGCGCCCACTCATGTTATCAAATTCGATGGAGCGAATTAATACATGTTCGTCCAACAGGTTATGTGCCTTGGGTGCTCGAAGTTCCTTTTTGACGGGATGTCCGGCCTCTTTTTCGATGTATTGCTTGATGGCCAACAGTTGGTCGTGGTATTGTTGCGCCTTCTTGTAGCCTCGACCAACAAGCGTGTCGATGGCCGCTGGCGTGAAACTGAGCATACCGAAACCGCTGATGTCGGGGATGATATGGACATCGCACATCTTGCGATTGTCTATAC
>Ga0310786_10008856_pt1 | contig 12859 bp, 14 predicted proteins | sample AusTroGonzalo_MG_FD_203881 | JGI IMG/M metagenome (GOLD analysis project Ga0310786, IMG submission 203881) | Bovine rumen microbial communities from tropical cattle in Woodstock, Queensland, Australia - Gonzalo_03 (v2) (version 2) | ecosystem: Host-associated > Mammals > Digestive system >...
ATACCGGGCGATATGTGGCACACAGACCCATAAGACACTATACCGATCAGAACACGCCGACAGCGAACATCGGTGCCATTATCCGCGACCCGCAGGCCGGAATCGTCTGCCTTAACGACAACGAGCGTATCGGAGACTGGCAGCAGCGGGCGGCGATAGTGAGGAGGGAGATAGAGAACAAGTTGAACATAGAGAATCAGAGATGACATACAAGAGTTATGAGGATCTGTCAGACTGTATCCGCCGGAACGCGTGGAAGATACCGCAGGATGTTGACCTGATTGTAGGTGTGCCCCGCTCAGGGATGATTCCTGCGTTGATGCTGGCGGAGCTGCTGAACAAGCGGTGTGCCGACCTGGATGCCTTCGTCGAAGGGCGTGAGATGTCATGCGGCGGCAGGCTGCGGCTGATGAGAGATACAGCCGGAACAAGAAAGGTACTGGTGTTGGATGATACGGTATTCTTCGGTAATGCCATGCGTAAGGCGAGGGAGCGCCTAGCACCGCTGGAGGGGAAATATGATATCATCTACGGATGCGTGTATGCTGAGGGTGGGAACGCCAAGCAGATGGTGGATCTCTGGCTGGAAGACATCTGGCGCGAAGGTGAGAAGATGTGGCTGTACGAGTGGAACGTGCTGCATCACTACGGGAAGAAGACACAGCTGAGCATGTGGGATATCGACGGGCTAATATGCAAGGATCCGCCCGACGACCGCAACACGCCGGCCTATGAGGCTTACCTGCCGGATGCCTCGCCGATGATTATCCCAACGACACGCATAGGTGCTTTCGTGACCTACAGGCTGGAGAGATACCGCGGCGTGACGGAGGCGTGGCTGCATGAACACGGCATAGATTACGGTGAGTTACTGATGTTTAACGCACCGAACAGGGATATCCGCAACAGCATGATGAGCCCGGCAAAATACAAGGCGCAGTTGTACCGGCAGGCGACATGGGCACAGCTGTTCATGGAGAGTGACGCACGCCAGGCGGAGCGGATATTTCAGCTGGCAGGCAAGCCGGTATGGTGTTATGAGAACGGGAGGATGTATCAATGAAGGCCGCAATCATCCATTATAACACCCCGAGACTGACACGGTGCGCCATACTCTCGCTGTGGAAGCATACGCCGGGGGTGCATGTGACCGTGTTCGATAATTCGGACCGTCTGACCTTCATGTCGAAGAACGCCGTCTTCGTACAGGACTTTGCTCCCATGGTGACGGTCATAGACAACACACAAGGACAGCTGATAGACTTCGAGGCATGGCTGCGGACGTTTCCGGACCGTGAGCCTTCACCTGGTAACAACTACGGAAGCGCCAAGCACTGCTACTCGGTACAATGGCTGTGTGACCACACAGAAGAGCCGTTTGTACTGATGGACTCAGATGTGCTCATCCGACAGGATATAAGTATATTCTGGCGACATACCGAATGTGCATGGGCGGGGGAGTTGGGTGAGAATGTGAGACGTCGTTTCGGTTATGATTTCCAGAAGGTGCAGCCGTTCCTCTGCTTCCTGAATGTGACGATGATGAAAGAGCGCGGCATACGTTACTTCAACGGCGACTGGATGTGGAACCTGACGACACGGCAACCCAACCACCGCTACGATACGGGAGCCTGGTTCTGCAAGGCCGTGAGAGAGGCCGGTCTTCCGACGTATGAGTTGCCGCTGCGCGACTATATCCTGCACCTTGGACATGGGAGCTGGAGGAACAAGAACCCGATGGAATGGCTGAGGGCGCACAGGGATTTGTGGGAGCAGTCATAGCGGTAAAATCCCGACTATATAATAACAACATCACCCCAGACTGCCATCAATGATGTCCGGGGTGATGCCTTTTAAGATACCTGTAAGAGGAACTACTCGGCGGGGACGGGTTCTTCGTCCTCCGACACCTCAGCCTCAAGTTCGGCAATGCGGGCCTGAGCGGCATTGATGTCCTGTCGCCACTGCTCCGTCTGGGCTATCTGTTCGGTGTAGTCCGATTTCTTGCTGACTCCCATGGCTATCTTTACGCCGATGTAGTCATAGTCTTTCAGTTTTGCCTCGCGGTCGAGGATGATGCTGTGCTGCTCGTTGAGCAGACTCTGAATGTCTGATTTTGTCATGCTGCTAACTTTTTTAAGTGTAAATGATACTTTTGGTTTAATCTGGAATGGATGCTGTACTGCGGCTTGTAGATGATACAGAGGCGCTGTTGATCCCATGCGAGCCACTGCCACCAGCATGGTGCCATCTCGTCACGCAGGCTGATAAGCCTGTCGTAGTCATTACGGCTCTTCAACAGCCCGCCGTATGAGTTGAATGAGCTGACCATCGCGTCAATGTCCTTGTAGCGGTTGCCGTTGAGTTCATGGATGCGGTTGAGAGCCCGCCCGTAGGTGACGTTGTTCAGGTGTAGCCTGTATGGCTTGATATGACTGCCGAGAAACTCCACACCATGCTCGTAAGGCTGGTCGTAGAATTTCTTTTCATTCAGACGGACGTTACGTTCCGCCAGACGGCGACGTAATTCGGGCAGTAGCCCCAGCGCATACTCGTGGTATCGCTCAGGCACCACCATCACGATATCATCCACAAAACAGGCAAGAAGAATACCACACTCTTCGGTAAGCCATAGGATGATGTCGTTGATATAGAGTCCCATTGACGTTTGCCAGACGAGCCTACCGATAGCGGCACCCACACCCTCCGGCTTGGTGAGTATCGACTTCTCAGGGTCGATGTGTCCGTGCCAGAAATGACGCGGCGTGCGCAACTCGCAATGTGCGGCGGGGTTACAGTGAACGGCAATCATCGTGAGCCACTTCAGATAAGGCTTATCCTCGCGGTCGGACCGGTCTATCACCTGGCAGATGCACTGCTCGGCAAACGACCATAGGGCGTTGGGGAAATAACCTTTGAAGTCGATTTTGATGATGCGGGCAGGTTTCGTATAGTTCTCCGTCGCCGTGTTGATATGTTCTATCAGCTGGTTTATGGCGGCCTGCGAACCCATGCCCTTGCGGTTATTAAAGGTATAAGGAGAGAGTATCCTGTCGGCCAGCGGTATCACGAGGTCACAGATTTCGTGATCCACCTTACGACCCTCAAACTCCGTGGCCATGATCTCCCGCCAGCGGGGTATGGGCGTGAGGAAGGCAAAGTTCTGTTCGATGCGAAGCGTACGTTCCATCCGGCGACGGGCGCCACGAACGGTGTTCGATATGATATGCCGCTCATAGGCCAGCGAGTCACTTCCGCGACGCTTGTTGCGCCACGTCTTGAAGTTAAGCTCCATCTGCTGGACAAAGATTTCCGCTTCTGTCATTGTCTTCTGTATATTGGTTTCGCTAAGCAAATTCGCCACCGCCTGCGAGAGATTCGCGTTGTTCACGTTGTTGTTGTTGAGGTTGCCGTTGTTGCCGTTGAAATTCCAGGCATTGTTAGCGTTGTACCTCTGAGCAAACCAACGGTTCGAGCGGTAGTCGGCGCATCGTCTGTTATGCTATAAATGATAGCCGCGCCGCCTTTTACTCCCGAAATACTGACACAGAACCTCTTGCCTACTGTGGGGCCGACCGTTCTGTGCTCATGATACGGGACAGTTTCACCGAACTGCGCCACTTCCTGATGCCTTCCTCTATACGCTCCATACTTTGCGCTATAGCCAGTTTCGCCGTGTCACTGAACAGGCTCATCTCGCCTTTGTTCTCCGGATTACTCCGCTTCTGGGTGTCGATATCCACTTTCATCAGCCGTTTGAAGCAAGACTGCATCCTGCCGTAGGCGCCTATCATCTGAGTGATGTAATGACGCTTCTCACGGGCTTCGTCCGGCCCCATCTCATAGGCGATGTGGTAATAGTGAATAAGATCATAGGCGGCATCTTCCATCCTGACGGCAGAGCCATGGATGCGTCGTATCTTCGGCATCCGCATGAAGCACGGCTCAAACACGTCGAGCAGGTTCTCCACGTCAATCAGTATGCTTCCCTTGTCGTTCCTGGCTTTGTTGCTCATATTCCCTTTCCGCTTTATCGGCAGCCTCCTCACAACAGTATTCGAGATACTCGCCGTAGTCCCTGAACTTGTTGTAATCCATTCTTATTCCGTTTGCGAGGCGCTGACGCGCCTTTTAACAACTCCCGCCCGCCGCCGTAGCGGACGGGACGGGAAGCTGATGTTAATGTTTAATTTTGTAAAGCGCCACCGCCTGCGAGAGAATCGCGCTGTTCACGCCGTTGTATCTGAGGGTGCCGTTGGTGCCGTTGAAAAGCCAGGCATTGTAAGCGTTGCACCTCTGAGCAAACCAACGGGTCGAGCCATTGCTGATAGTCGGTATGCCCATCTTGGTGGCGGTGGGATTGACGAGAGCGATTGTCTTGTCATCCATCATCTGCACACCCTCGATGACACCGGGTGAGAACCAGTCGCCGAAGCTCAGCCCGTCAATGCCATAACTGCGGTTGTAGCAGTAGTACAGGTGCGGGAACTTGTACTTTGTGCCGCCGGCTTTGGTGGGAGCGGTCTTCAGCGCGTACTTCATCGTCATCTCCTTGCCGCTGGGCAGAGAGAACGCGCCTTGCTGCTGAGGGGCAACAATACCAAACTCACCCGCAAGATACTTCTCATAGGTGCCGTAGTAGGCTTTCAGTTCGGCGGCGTAGGCGCTGGTGAGGAAGTCACTCTTCTTCATCGGGTCGGTATTACCCGCCTCGCTGTGTACGGCGACATTGGCGCTCAGCACACGTGTGCTGTTGGTAGCCCAGTATGCGGCACCTCGGGCGATATTCATCAGGCCGCGATAGTTCGTGGTCTTGCCGTTCACCTTCAGGTAATTGTCCTTGGCGGGCAGGTCACCCCATGTGGTGTGAGCGATGGTACAGCCTGTGGCCGAGACGTTGTAGAAGCGGTAATCCACACAAGTGTCACACTGGATGATGATCTTCGTGCCGCCAGTATCCACCTTCTCGTCGTTGTCATTGGCCAGGTATGCCCACCATGCCTTTGTGTCACCCACCTCTGTAGCCTTGGCAGCCACGGCGGCGCTGATCTCGGCGGCGCTGGTGGCATTGATGGCAGCAGAAGTCAGCGTAACGTTCACGGTGGTGTCTACGCTGTAATCGGGACTCATACGTAGCTTGATAACCAGGCTGGTCGAGCTGATGGCGGTAATGCTATACTGGCATACATCGAGATACTTGTTGCTGGCGGTATTCTTATCACGGATAAGGATACGATCCCCGAATAACCCGATAACATCACCCACCTTGGTGAGGTCGAGCAACGAGTCTTTCAGGGTCTTGCCTTTGATAAACACCGCCTCGTTGTTATCGTGATACACGGCGTCACCTACCTGTGGCATGTCGGTACGTACATTTACGCCGTCATACTTCACTGCCCTCTCCTGTGAGACGAGGGTCACATCGCTCTCACCCACCGAAGGGGTTTGGGCGTTATACTCACTCAGAGTATTTACTTTCTTGATAGCCATATCTAATATCTTTTAACTTTTTTACTTTTCACTTAGTTCATCACCGTCCAGTCGGCAGTCGAGTTGGTCGGCGTGCACAGACAGCGATAGAGTTTCTTCGACGCCTTGTCGATATACTCCTGTCCTGTGAAACGCGGACAGCCATTCCACACACCCATCATCTCCTCGTTCCAGTTGGTCGGTATATTGGACGCGCTGGGCGCTCCGGCGGTATCACTCTCCAACGGCTTGTGATACTCGTCGTCAGCCATCATGGCGGCAACGAGAGCCTTCAGACCTACATTCTCCTGATAGAGCTGGTTCAACGCCTCACCGGCAACCTGTGATATAGCATCCAGTTTCACCTTGGCGATCTGACTTAGTGCGTCGGGCACATTCTGTGTGTAGGCGCAGACGAGCCAGGCCGTACCTTCAGCTCCCTCCTTCATCTCCACGCCGCAGTCATTCAGGGCGTAGGCTGTCTTGCTGAGGGTGACGGTGGCGGTGGCGGCGGTGGCCTTCTCATAACGTACCGTGCCGCTGATGGCTGTGGCGTTCTGGTCGCTGTAGCTCACTGTGGTGTCACTTACCGACAGCACCTGCTCGCTGCCCTCGATAAAGGCGGCACCACCACTCTTCATGCCGCTGATGGTCAGCTCATGCAGATAGGTCTCGCCGTCTTCCTGAAGAGTGTTGGTCCAGGAAGGTGAGGTGGCACGGCCGATGGGGTCGGTGATGAGCATATGGGTGTCGTCGGTACGCTCGGCACGCGTGGCGGCATTACCGCAGACAAGGAACTTACCCGTGCCGTTGGGAGCTGCACTGAACAGCCCGCTCAGGTCGATGCTGTCAGCCACATCATCCTCATCGGTGGGACTTACGAACTTATCGTACCAGTCCTCCCATGCGATATGCGCGCAGACGTTGGCGAAAGTGACGCCGCTCACAATAAGATAGCCGGGGCCGGGAGTTGTATAGACCTTATAACTCTTACCTCCATAGCTGACGGTCTGACTGCTGCATGCCACACCGTCGGTAACCGAGTTGGGGACGCCGTTGGCCAGCGCCTTGAAATAGACAGTGGCATTGGTAATGTTATTACCGTCACTGTCAGTCAGCAGCAGACCGTTGTTTTCTGATGCGTCACCGAACTGCCCGAGGGTCAGCTTCGGAACAGGAAAGTAACGACCCGTACCGACGACAACAGCACCGCCGCCGTCTGATGCCAGGCGCAGCTGGTTGTAAGCTGTCGTGCGTAGCTTCGTACATTTGAAATCCGTCTTGGCTACTATACTTTCCAGCACACCGCCCAAATCGGTCTCGATCGGATCCTCTCCTGCGGTGGTGCGGATAGTTTCATCCCAAGTGTTCTCTACACTCAGCCCTACATCCTCAGCCCATGACTGCAGGGTGGTGGCGAGGATGTCAACGTCGCCGTTGGCCATTGCCTGCCGGAGCTCGTCATGAAACGCCTCAAGGAGCTCTTTAGTAATCAAATCTGTTTTTGCCATAATCGTTTATTGATTGGTTAATATTGTTTGTTCATTGTTATTTATGCGGAGTCCTACTATCGGAGTAACCGGTGACGATGCTGCGTATGTCACTCTCTACAGCCACCGCAGGAAGCTCTGCCGTCGCTACGGCAGCAAGAGCCGCCGCAGCGGCTTCGTTGGCGCTCTGCGCAGCCTGCTCGCAGGCAGAATAGATATCACTGGAGTGTGCCGCAAGTATTTCAAGCGCGGCAGCAATTCGCCGTCCCGTCTCATCGAGGAGTAATGGTTTTGTCACTGTTCCCATGATTGCAGTGTTTTAAGTGTTATATGTCTGGCACACCTGTCCGTCAACGACGGATAGCCCGAGGCTGTCGAGCAGCGTCTTTGCCGCATCAGCCTTGGCGCCCTGCGAACTCGTAGCTTTTGTGCCTAGTAGCGTATCTGCCTCTTGCTTGGTGTATGTGTCGGCCTTGGTGGCGAACTTATCATTGGCAAGCACCGCCATCTTCTTCATCTTCAGCTCCAGCGCCGATAGTTTCTTCTTACCCATCTTTCTGTAGTCTTATTGCATTATGATTCTTGAAAAAGGGGCGGCACGGTTTGACGGAGCCGCTCCATACTCACAGAAAGAGATCTGTTTTACTCGTCAGTCAGGCTGTCGTCACTGACGGCGGGCAGGGTGGTTGTCACCATTGTCGAGTTGCTGGCATATCCGAACCAGCTGCCCAGCTCGGTGTCGGTGAGCAGGTCGATGTTGACCTTATTCAGGTTCTCCTTGTCCTTTGCCGACATGGCACCGGCCGAACCGCCTACGCCGGCAGTTGACGGAGAAGCCAGAGCCAACTCCAATCCGTTGGCGGTGATGCTCAGGCCGTTGGTGTTGGTGCCAAGGATGAGCTTCAGACCGTTGGCATCGACAGCGAGACCGGGATTGGTGGCATTGAGCTTTATGCTGAACGCACCGTTTGACAGGTTCAGACCGTTGCCGTTGGTATAAACATCCACCAACTTATTCACACTGATGACAATGTGACTGGAAGCGGAGTCATCATCCTTGGTGTTGATGATAAGGTCAATCCACTGACCGGCGGCATTCACGCCGGTGGGAGCTTCGTAGGGGGTGCCTACGGCTGTGCCATTCTCGGCCACCACCATATACTTGCCTTCGTTGGCGCCCGTACCCGCCTCTACGGACAGCATCTTGCCGCCCTTCACGAGGAAATCCTTCGGGATGTCGATCTCACCAATCTTATTTTCGTTGGTGACGGCTGATTCCGTAGAAACACCGACAGCTAGAATATAAGTCTTCAGGTAGCCTGTATTAGCCGTAGCCTTTTCGATGAGATGCACTTTCTCGGCGTCAGCCTTAGAGTCGGTGTATGACTTGGCTAGCATGGCCAGTTTTTTGAGTGTCAACTCAAGCTCAGAAAGTTTCTTCTTACTCATATGCAAAGTTTTTTGGTTGTTAAAAAGTGAACTGTATACTGAGAGGTGTGTCACTCACCATGTTCGGCACCTTCGTCGGGCTCCTCTGGGCCTTCATCTGCCGGGCCGTCCCTGAACCACCCCTCCATCTCCTCGTCGGTCAGATTGCCGAGCTGGGTCGTGCCGTCATCATCCTGGTTCCTCATGGCATCCATCATCTCCGGTACAGTGTCGATCGCGCCGTTGGGGTTGTACCCCTCCCATTTACGCAGGAACTCTTCTCCTGTCATGCTCATCCTCACTTTACCCGTATTGCTTGCCGTGCCGCCATTCAGATTACGGAAGACAATACGCTTACCTTCCGAGGTCAGGATATACTGCCCGTTGGCGTCAGTCAGATACGTATCATCATCGAGCGATACAGTCCATACCTGTTCGTACTTCACCGTATGCTCATGCTCACGGTGACATGGACAACCGCAGTAGTCCACGCGGTACAGCTCCTGCGCATCGGTGAACACCCGGTGCTGCTTTGGGTAGTCGTCATCTTCATACGAGCCGTCGAAGAAAGCGTAGTAGACACCACGCCGCACATCCTCCACCGTGAAGTAGAACCGGCCGTCCGAGTCGTAGAAGCAGTCGTTCTTATGGATAACCTGCCTCTTTCGTCCGTACTGATCCCTGATGACGATGGTAAAGTCATCCTCCGTCAGATGGAACCCCGGCTGCGTAGAGGTTATCTGAAACTTTAAGTCAGAGCCCGGGTAGATCATATCATTCGCTTGAAGAGCTGCCATCCGGGTCATAGTCGGCTACGATGCCTCGTACATCCTCTTCCTTCGCCACGACAAGCATTTCGTCCGCCCTTTCAAGAATCTCTTCTACCTCTGCCTTGTCATACTTCATGAACCTGGGGTCAATGTTTACTTCGTTTGTCATAATCAAAAAGTTTTATGTCGGTTGTCTATGCCTGCAATATACTTTGTGACGGTCCGGGAATCAAGGGCACACTTACTTGCCCTTGATTTTCAGACCGTCATATCGCAAATTGCAGCCAAAACGGCATAGGTTATGTTTATACGTACAGAAAACGAGATTTTGAGTGTGATGCCCACCTCACGGTGGAGCAAGCCGGAGGAGCTGCTTCCCTACCTCGAAGAGGAGGAGCGCGGTGTGCTGGAGCCGCTGCTTGGTACGCCGCTGTACGAGCATCTCTGCACGGAGTACGAGCGACTGAGAAATACCTATGTGGATATCACCGCCACCACCATCAAGCCGACAGGAAAGGCAAAGGACGACCCGGGGCTGACATACGCTGACGTCACCGAAAGGCTGGATAATATCCAGGCTGGCGTGCTGACCCCTTGCAGCGGCGCGCCGATGCCGCAGGAGGAGGTTGACGTGACGGAGCCGGATCTGAAGACCATCCGTCTGTTACGTATCTGCCAGCGAATAGAGTTCTACAAGATGCTGAGTCACAAGGCCGGCTTGCTGACTGTGAGTTTCAACGGCGGCGGTGGCATGAACCGTGTGAGTGCCGACGGCTACGAGCCGGCCGACGCCAAGGAGGTGGAACGGGCGGCAAAGGATGCCTTTATGAGTGCAGGGCGTGCTATTGACGACCTGCTGCTTTTCCTTGAAGCCGACGCCAAAGGAGCGAGGCTGTTTACCGGGAAGTGGCAGGCGGCCGACACCTTCTACATGCATAAGGATCTGCTCTTCCAGACAGCACGTGTGCTGAACGAGTATCTCGACATCAAAGGGGAGAGGATGGCGTATGTGGCGCTGGTGAGGGATATCAGGTTCTGCCAGAACACATACCTGAAACCAAGGGTGGGAGGTACTCTGCTGAAGGCGGTGATCAAGTATGCCAACGAAGGGATCGCTGCAGAGCAGCAGCTCACCGGACAAGAGCACGGGGATTCGTCAAGCAGCAGTTCGCCGGAAAGCAGTTCAACATCCTCAAGTGACGGTCAGGGTAACAAGACACCGGAGTACCGTCATGACGAGACAATGGAAGAGCTGCTGTCACTGCTGAGGACAGCACTGGCCTTCTACGTAGAGAGTCGCCGGACGGAACTGACTCCGGCACAGGAAAAACTGGCACGGCGCGACAGCATGACCGACGCACAGCAGGCGATGGCTATGGCGGAGGATTATATCGAGGAGAACCTGGAGGCACTCGGCGAGACGGCGGTAGGAAGCCCTATATATAGAAAGGTGAAGGCTGCAGAACAGCAGGCCCGACAGCATGAGCGGAACGCCGAAGAAGCCCGACTACGACGCTCTCTGCAAGAGAACGAAGTGACCAGCCGGAAGCTGTTTACGGCCTTCCCGGCCACACATAGGATGCCGGAGAAGAAATGACAGTTCGGGTTGCCCTTGATTTCAAAACCGATATGAGGTAATTTGCGAAAAACAACAGTAAAAAACTTTGATGATATGGAAATCGGATTACTGAACATTATGCACAATAAGGTGTGGGACTTCCGTCCTGACCTGGCGCAGACGTATGCTGACGCGTTGAAGAAGGCCATCGAGCTGCATCTGCCTAATGACATAAACAAACAGCACGGTTACTTCCTGTCAAAGAAGGGTTACCAGAAGGACGGCAAGACAGTCGGAGCCAACTTTGAGGACAAGCTATATGTAGGCAACATCCATCGCGTCGAGAATCACCTGCGTTGGAATGACGAGGAACTGCAGGATGATGACGAGATCATCAACGTAGTTGTGGTTGACGGACCTGTGACACGCGACGGTGACGGCTGCTCGTATGGCACCAAGGACTTCCGTGACCAGGTCATGTATGCCAACACCATCCCGCAGGTGGTCGGTCACCTCTTTATAATCAATACTCCCGGCGGTCAGTCCGCCTGTCGTAACGACTATGAGATGATGATAGACGACTGCCGTGAGAAGGGTAAACCCACCGTGGCTTTCGTGGACGGCATGTGCTGTTCCAGCGGCGTAAATCTCGCCTGCCGTTGCGACCGCGTGATAGTGATGAATGCAAAGGATGAGTTTGGCTGCATCGGCACAATGGCGGCTTTCTGGGCTGTGGCTCACGACACTGTTGACAAGGATGGCTACCGTTATGTGGAGCTTGTCGGTAAGGACTGCCCGGAGAAGAATGACTGGTACCGCGAGGCTGCCGCAGGAGAATACGAGAAGCTGCAGGCTGAGCTCGACAAAGACACAGAGGCATTCCATGATTTGGTGCGCCAGAATCGCCCGCTCGTTACCGACGACATGCTCACAGGCAGGGTGTTTGAGGCGCAGGAGGTCATACCACAGCTTGTCGATGAGATAGGTGACATGAACCGCGCCATAGAGTGCATATTCGGGCTGGCAGACAAGACACTGACAGCAGCGCGACTGGTGACAGCCGAACCTAAGAACGGAGCGGACGACGAGCCCGGACATGAGGGATCCGAGGAGATGGCTAACCTCACGGAACAGCAGAAGGCAGCCATCGCTACAAGCGGCGGCGACCTGGTAATGGTTGATGACGGACATGTCACCAAAGAGAAAGAAGGCATGTTTGGCCCTGAAACCGTAGAAGTTGCACAACCTAAAAAACAAGATAATATGAAAGAAGACAACAAGGCTAATGGAGATATGGAGGGCGCACCTGCAACCGAAGCTCCAGCCACCGCAGAAGAGAAGACCGAAGAGGCACCTGTTGCTGAGGAGGCACCCGCCGCTGAGGAGGCACCCGCCGCTGAGGAGGCACCTGCTGCTGAAGAGGCACCTGCTGCTGAAGAGGCACCTGCTGCTGAGGAAGCACCCGCCGCTGAGGAGGCACCTGCCGCTGAGGAGGCACCTGCCGCTGAGGAGGCACCTGCCGCTGAGGAGGCACCTGCCGCTGAGGAGGCACCTGCTGCTGAAGAGGCACCTGCTGCTGAGGAAGCACCCGCCGCTGAGGAGGCACCTGCCGCCGAGGACATAGACAAGGTCCAGAAGGCCCTGGACGATGCCGTGCAGCTGATAGAACAGAAGGACAACGAGATTGCTAATCTCAACTCCCAACTCTCCGAGAAGGACGCAACCATCGCAGCACGCGACAAGAGCATCGAGGAGAAGGATACCCTCATCAACAGCCTGAAGAAGCAGGTGGCCGAGCTGAATGCTGAGGTGAAGGAACTGGCCGACAAGCCCGCCCCCATGACCGACGCGAACGGCGGCATCCCTGCTGACAACGGCACCGGTGAAGGTCCGAAGGATATGGGTAGCGTCAAGAGCGAGATCACCTGTGACATGAGCGTCGAGGAGATCCGTGAGCGTCTCCGTCATAAGGACCAGAAGCAGAAGACCTACCGTCACAAGTAAACAACAGTTAACGCAAACACAATTATTCACCTTTTAATACAAACACAGATTATGGCTTACGCAATCAATCTTTCTCAGGTGCAGACCGTGACCGAGCAACTTCATGTTGACCTCGTCAGTCGCGCTTCCATGCTCGATGA
>Ga0310786_10008858_pt1 | contig 12857 bp, 10 predicted proteins | sample AusTroGonzalo_MG_FD_203881 | JGI IMG/M metagenome (GOLD analysis project Ga0310786, IMG submission 203881) | Bovine rumen microbial communities from tropical cattle in Woodstock, Queensland, Australia - Gonzalo_03 (v2) (version 2) | ecosystem: Host-associated > Mammals > Digestive system >...
GAATAAATGGTTACGGTTGAAGAAGCCACATTGGCATTACCATCATGACCAGCGGGACCTTGTGGACCACGGCAGGAAGACATCGCGAAAACTGCCAAAATCGTCATGCAGATCAAACTAAACTTTTTCATTGTGATAAGATTTTAAATATTATACTTCAAATTACTTTCATTTTGCCCTGCAAAACTACAAAAACCTTGCCGAAATATTCCACTTTAGAAAAACAATCTCAAAAAAGCGTAATTTTGCGGCATGAAAAACAAAACTTTTATCGTTCATATCGCTGGTGTCGTCGCCATGATTTTCTGGGGCATGTCGTTCGTTTGGTCAACACAAGTCTATGAAAACCTGAACCCTACTGCGACTATCTTCTTACGTCTCGTGGTGGCTACTATTTTCTTTACGGCGATACTTTTCACGTTCCATTTGAACGAAAAAGTCAAGAAGGAACACCTGAAACTCTTTGCCTTGGCGGCCATGTTCGAGCCGTTCCTTTATTTCATCTTCGAGGGCTATGGGCTGAAGAACACCTCCCCCATCATCGGGTCGGGCATCATCGCCATGATTCCATTGGTGACACCCATCGCAGCTCGTATCTTCCTCAAAGAGCGACTAACACCCATGAACATTGTGGGCTTCATCATCTCTTTTGTCGGTGTCATCGTGTTGTTGCTCAACAAAGACCTTGAATTCACCGCCTCGCCTAAAGGTATCCTATTCCTTAGCGGTGCCGTGTTGGTAGCCGTCGGTTATTCCATTGCGCTCATACGCCTAACAAAACTCTACAAACCGCTGACAATCACATGGGTGCAAAACATCATCGGAATGTTGTATTTCCTGCCATTAACGCTCATCTTGGAGCGGTTTGAGCCCTCCAACTTTGCCAACGTGAGTGGTTACATTGTTCCTTTGGTCTGCCTCGGTGTGTTTTGCAGTGCCCTCGCATATACCTTGTGGGCATTCGCTTTCAGCAAACTGGGTGCTTCGCGAGCTAATGTATATTCCAACCTGATCCCTGTCTTCACGGCCATCTTCAGCTATTTCATCATCCACGAGGCATTGACGGCGAACAAGATTATCGGCATTTTGGTGGTCGTGGTAGGATTGATATTGTCGCAAATGAAACCCAATAATAATAGAGACGCAAAGCATTGCGTCTCTACAGAAAAACCATGATAACCAGCAAAACCAACCCAAAAATAAAGAACCTCGTCAGGTTGCAAAAGGCCTCCGAGCGCCGCGAGCAGAACCGCATCCTCATCGAGGGACAACGTGAGATTGAACGTGCACAAGCCTGCGGCTTTGAGATTGAACAACTGTATGTCTGTGAACCATTGCTGCGTGAACCCAACAAGATTAAGGCGACTTTTACCGAGACTGTCACAGAAGAGGTCTTTGACAAAATCGCCTATCGCGAAGGCAGCGACGGTTTGTTGGCTGTGGCCATACCCAAATACAATAACCTCAGCGAGTTTAAGCCAAAGAAAGACGCTTTGATTATCGTATTGGAGACCGTGGAAAAACCAGGCAACCTTGGTGCTGTGATGCGTACTGCCGACGCTGCGGGTGTCGATGCCGTTATCGTGGCCGACCCTGCCACTGATTTGTTTAATCCCAATGCCATCCGCGCCAGCATCGGCTGCATCTTTAGCGTTCCAGTCTATGCTTGTCCCACAGAAGAATGCATTAAATGGCTGAAACAAAACGGCATCACCATCTATTGCACCTACCTAAAGGCTTCCATCGACTACCTCGATGCCGACTTCCGCAAAGCCTCCGCCCTCGTCATGGGCACCGAGGCCACGGGCATCTCCGATGCTTGGGTTGAGGCCGCCGACCAGAATATCATCATCCCCATGAACGGCATCGCTGATTCGCTCAATGTGTCGGTGACCACTGCCATCGTCACCTATGAGGCCGTCCGCCAACGCAGAAAACCATGAAAAAAGACTATTTTCTGCTGCATCTCTCCGTGTTCATCGCGGGTTTCACTGGCGTGTTGGGGCGACTCATCACTTTGGATTCCGCTATTTTGGTTTGGTGGCGCATGGCTGCGGCGGCACTGTTGATGTTTATCTATTTGCGGGTTTCAAAGACGCACGGCCGTGCGTCTCTACAACGATACAAATTCAGGGACATCCTGCAGATGGGTGGCGTGGGTATGTTGCTCTGCCTGCATTGGGTGTTTTTCTATGCCAGCATCAAGGCATCCAATGTTTCCATTGGTGTGGTGTGTTTCTCCTTGGTAGGCTTTTTCACCGCCTTGTTTGAGCCCATTATCAACAAACACAAATTCTCGGCTCGCGAGTTCTTGTTCAGTCTCCTCACCATTCTCGGCATCTATCTGATTTTCCAGTTCGATTCGCGTTACCGTTTGGGTATCGTCTTGGGCATTGTCTCTTCGGCACTTTATGCCTTGTTTGCCATTGCCAACCAACGCGTTGGAAAGCATTACGAAGCCAAAAACATGCTGCTTTGGGAAATGGTCGGCGGACTCATCGGCCTGACCTGCCTTATACCTTTATATAATATGTTCATCCCCGTGGGGCGGCTCTATCCTGTCGGCATGGACTATCCTTATTTGGCCTTCATGGTCGTGGTGTGCACCATCGGGCTCTGTCTGTTGCAAATCATCGTGTTGCAGAAGATTCCTGCCTTCACCGTCAACCTAACCTACAATCTGGAGCCAGTATATAGCATCATCCTCTCCATGTTCATCTTCCACGAATACAAGGAGTTGAATTTCTCGTTTGTTATCGGAATCGCACTGATTATCTTGTCAGTAGTACTACAGACGGTGTATTCCATCAGAGATGCAAAGCGTTGACTCCGTCAATGGCACTATTCTAAAGTCACCTCATCCACCATGATCCAAGCCTTCTGGCCTGCGTAGGGATGCCATTCGGGCAAAACACCTTGGTTTTCCACTTTGACGCGGACGAACTTCCATTGCTTGCCGTCAACACGGGCACGAGCCTCTACCCTACCGAAGCCTTGCATCTTGTCGGGACGGTCGAAGACGGGCAACTCAGCCATCTGCCAATCGGTGAACTCCTTGCCGTCTTTCGAGAAGCTGACCCACACGCCCTTGGGCCACATCACCCACGACTGCGGTTCGTGGCACAAGCCAATCTTCACCATATTGATGTTGGTCGGGACGGCCAATTCGATGGTGGCCTCCATGTCGACGCCTTCGAAGCCGAGCCAGTCGTTGTACCAGTCACCCGAAACGCCTCTCTTTCCATCCATCAGGGCGATGTCGGCATCCTTGCCGTAACGTTCAACAGGCGGATTGACAAAGGTCGTGTTCTTGATATTCAGTCGGTTGAACTCGCGCTGCGTCATGAACGACTCCACCATGCCTTTCTTGAAAGCCTTGGCCTTTACCGTGCAGGTCTTGTTGATGATGAACGGCGACTTAAATGTGGACGATTTCTTGGTTGGCTCGCTGCCATCCATAGTGTAATGGATCTCTGCATCAGGGTCGGCACAAGTCATCGAGATGGAAATCGGGCGGTTATAGATGCGGTAGTTCTCGTCGCCCAGCATCGACGACTTGATTTCAGGTGCCGGAACCATCAGAGCAGTCGCATTCGGCACCTGAAAACGGGTCAGCTCTATCGGGTCTTGCGTCTTGTCGAAGGCACGGAGCAACACGGTGTATTCATATACTTGATTCTTAAGCACATACTTCTCATCCACATCCGGACCACAAGTGGCCGTACCAATCGGAGCCTGCTTGTAGTCCACGTTGACCGTCAGGAAATCCGCAGGATCCAGTTGGTTGATGCGACGGGCAGCGGTGAGGTTGTCGTCATCGTAATTGTAAATGCTGAAGTTGAAAGGCTCCTGCATGGTGACAAACAGGCCGACGGAACTCTTGTCGCTCATCAAGGCTAACCAGCGCGTGTCGGCATGGTTGCCATTGTCTTGTGGCACCACATGTTGTTCAAACAAATCCAAGGCATTCACATGGTACAAGCCCATCTTCCCCGAAGCGTTGCGGTCGGGATAGTTTTCAGTATCTTTGCCGAAATAAGCCAGGTTCTTGTAATCCAATGGCATACGGAACTGCACACCGACCTTCGGGAAGGTGGTCACCGTTTCCATGGGCTCGACACGGTTGGTGATGCTCACATTGCCATCACCATCGACAAGATAAACCTTGTTGACCACAATTTGCAACTTATCAAAAGCATCGTAGTATTCAGTGGTCACATTGACTGTCACCGAATTGGCATCCAATCGGTCGAAATGCAAGCCTACATTCTTGGCGGTAAGATGCTGCAAGCCTGCCTTCTTCCAGCGCGGCAAGCCCCAGCTATCGACTTCATCGTTCAATGTGGGCGCGCGCCAGAAGTTATCCTTAAGTTCACCCTTCAACAACTCTGTTCCTTTGAAGACATACGAGCTGATATCACCTGTTGTCTTGTCAAAAGCAATCGAAAAGTCTTCATTGTAAACGCTTTGTTGATTCGAGTCGAATTGCAACGATTTCTCCGATGCGAGTGGTTGCTTCTCAGTCGAAGGCCATTCCAGCTTAAACTCATCGTAAGCGATTTCCGTTCCAGCGGACATAAAAGGCTGGTCTTCCTTGGTCTTCACCGAGAAACGGATGAAAAACTCCTCGCCAGGATTACCATAGATGCGCAATCGTTCGATGTTAATCTCTTGTGTGCCAAAAGGCTCAATATCCAGTTCTCCTTTGCCTTTCATCAAGGTTTTTTCCGCAGAGAAGATCTCGAAATCACAGTCGAAGGCTGAGACATTGGTGAACGAAAGCCAGTTCTTGGCCTCAAACTTACCCCAAGTCAGATCCTTAGCGGTGAACTTGATAGGTTGGTACACCTTCTTCACCTCAGCGGCATGATGGTGCGGCCTTCTGTCGGAACTCACTACGCCATTGGCGCAGAAAGCGTCGTCATCACCCACACCGTAGGCATGGCCGAAGTCGCCGCCAACCGCCAGCCAATCCACATCCTTGTCTTTGTCGTGAACGATGAAGCTTTGGTCCACCCAGTCCCAGATGCAGCCGCCTTGCAGTTGCTCGTTGGCTTCAATCACTTCCCAATAGTCCTGCATGCCGCCCATGCTGTTACCCATTGCGTGGCAGTATTCCACCATAATGAACGGACGATGTAAAGAATCAAGTCCCTCATCCACAAAGCGTTGCAGATATTTCGGGCTGGCATACATCAAACCGATGACATCGGTATTGCGGTCATAGATGGCTCTTTCGTAGGTCACGGGGCGCGAGCTATCGCGTTTCTTCATCCAGTCGTAGGTGTATTCGAAGTTGACACCGTTGCCGCACTCATTACCCATCGACCACATGATGACCGAAGGATGGTTCTTGTCGCGTTCCAGCATATTGCGGTTGCGCGACCAAACCATTTCCTTATACTGCGGGTCTTTAGCGAGGCTTCTGTCGCCATAGCCTTGGGCATGGGATTCGCAGTTGGCCTCATCCCAAACGTAAAGGCCATATTTGTCGCAGAGTTCGTACCAATACGGGTCATCGGGATAGTGGCAAGTGCGCACCGTGTTGATGTTCATTTGCTTCATCATTGCGATGTCGCGTTCCATCGACTCTCGAGAAATAACATGTCCTGTGTAGGGATCGTGCTCGTGGCGATTCACACCTTTTATTAATACATACTGCCCGTTGATGAGCAGCTTGCCATCCTTGATCTCCGAGGTACGGAAGCCAAACGATGAAGTAAGCCTTTCGATGGTTTTGGCTTTCTTATCCACCAGCGACATTCTCAGTTGGTACAAGTTGGGACTTTCCGCCGACCAAGGCATCACTTTTCCTATCTCCTCACTGTCAGCGGACAACTCTACATCTGCATAATAATAGCCATCTTTGGCAAGTGTAAAGGTCAATTCATTGAGCGCCTTTGTGAGTGTAAACAGGATACTCTCGGGAAAACCCTGCGTCTCCTTTCCCTCGTATGCACCGACAATCAAGGTGCTGTTTTTCGGTATCTTATTGGTATTGGTTTGAAGTTTAACCTTGATCGTGAAAGTGCCGTTTTTATAGTATTTGTCTAAGCCTGAATGGATCTCGTAGTCGTAAATATTCAGCATGGGCTTGGAATACACCACCACGTCACGTTCAATACCACTCAAACGCCAGAAATCCTGACACTCGAAATAAGAGCCGTTGGAGAAACGATAGACCTTCAAAGCCAATTTGTTCTTCCCCACTTTCACGTATGGTGTGAGGTCAAAGTCAGCATTGGTCTTGGCATCTTCCGTGAAGCCCACAAACTGTCCGTTCACCCAGACATAATAGGCCGACTTCACCGCACCAAAATTGATGAAAGTCAAACGGTCTTTCCATGTCTCTGGTATGTCGAACTCCGTTACGTAGCAGCCTACGGGATTGTCAACCGTCGGAGCAAAGGGCGGCTCGTTGGGACGAAACTCGTTGTCCACATTGACATACACTGGCGTGCCGTAGCCGTTCAGCTCCCAGTTGGCCGGCACTTTGATGGTCTTCCAAGAGGAGACATCGTAGCCCTCCTTATAAAAATCGGCAGGTGCCTTTGAGGGCGAGTCCACCCAATAAAACTTCCAGTCGCCGTTGAGGCATTGCGACCATTGCTCGCCCACGGGAATGACATTGGTACGCGGATACAACCTGTTGATTTCATAAATGTTGACATCATTCCAAGCGTTCAGCTCAGCTTCGGTTTGGGCTTGGAGGCCAATGGCAGACAACAAGCAAAGCAATACAAGAATACTATTTTTCATCACTAAAGAGTTTATTGTTTTTAAGTTTTTAAATCGGGGCCTTCGACCCTTCAAGTGGCCTCTGGGACCACAGGCTCAGGCACACTCAACTTCAAACAAAGCAAAGGTCCCTGAGCTTGTCGAAGGGCCGTATTCATTCTAATCCATTTTCTTTTTCCATCAATTTCCGATCTTCATCAGGTATCCGTTCCGCCTTGTTCGTCAAGCGGTCGTAATACACCACCACGGCGTGGCACAAAGTTTTGACCTCGCCCGTCTTCGTGTCGCGCAGGCACTGCTCCATCTTGAAACTGGAGTTGCCCATCTCGATGACGCGGCTCTCGCAGACGATGGGGTCGTGAAACTGCACGGGCTTGCGGAAGTCCAAGTCCACGTGAACGAGGACGTATTTGAAGGTCAGCCAGTCGATTTCGGTTTGGAAGACATGCTCGAAATATCGGCTTCGACCCATGTCGAAGTAATTACATTGCGACCCGTTGTTCACATGGTTATAGGGGTCAAGGTCGCTCATTCGGATTTGGATGGGACAAGAGAACATATTGTATTATTGTTTTGTTATCGAATTGTTGAAGGTGCAAATATACAAGAAAACCCCATATCCACCGTCACCATGGCCGCCAAAGCTTCAACAAGCACCACGGCACGCGGCAAGGCGCACACGTCATGCCGACCTCCAATGGCGATTTCACAAGGCTTCCCTGCCCGATTCACGGTTTGCTGGAGCTGCGTAAGACTTGGGATGGGCTTGAAGGCTACACGGAAAACGACATCCTGTCCATTGGTGATACCACCTTGGATGCCGCCAGAATGGTTGGTCAAAGTGGTGATTTTGCCCTCCTTGTTGACAAAAGCGTCGTTGGCCTCCGAGCCTTTCATTTGAGCCAAGGCAAAGCCGTCACCTACCTCAAAACCTTTCACCGCAGGGAGGCTGAACATGGCATAAGCCAACTCAGCTGAAAACTTGCCAAACATCGGTTCACCCAAGCCCGCTGGTACTCCAATGATACGGCATTCCACGATGCCGCCCACCGTATTGCCCTCTTTTCGAGCCTGTTCCGCATCGCCCATTGAAGTGATTTCGGAAACAATACCGATGCCTTGGCCTTTCAAAATCTGCTTGGCGATAGCACCTGCCACCACAACGGGCAAGGTGGTCCGAGCTGAGGCTCTGCCTCCACCGCGCCAATCACGAAGACCGTATTTTTGTTCGTAAGTAAAATCAGCATGAGAGGGTCGATACACGTCTTTTAATGCCTCATAATCCTTTAGTTGAGCGTCTTCGTTGCGCACCATAAAGGCAATCGGTGTGCCCAAAGTGACACCATCCAACAATCCCGAGAGCCATTCGATTCGGTCAGTCTCCTTGCGTTGGGAACTTGTTGGAGATTGTGCCGTCTTACGTCTAAGTAGCTCGCTTTCAATGAAATCGAAATCCAGTTTCAATTGCGATGGGCAGCCTTCGATGACGCCACCGATGGCCGTGCCGTGCGACTCGCCGAAAGTGGTGAGTCTAAAGTTGTGACCTAGGGTATTCATAGCGACAAAAGTACGCTTTTTTGGTCAGTTTCGGCAAGATTTTTGTAGTTTTGCAGCCGCTATGGAAAAAAAGAGCACTAATAACATCAAGATAAAGAACAAACGCGCCACGTTTGAATACTTCCTCGTGGAGACGCTGACGGCAGGCATCGTGCTGACGGGAACGGAGATCAAGTCCATCCGAGGCGGCAAGGCGAGTCTGGCGGATTCGTATTGCAGTTTCAAGGGTAACGAGCTGTTTGTCATTGGGATGCATATCGCCGAGTATGCCCAAGGCACCTACAACAACCATGACCCCAAGCGCGACCGCAAACTACTCCTCAACGCCCGTGAGTTGCGCAAACTGAAGAACAAAGTGCAAGAAAAAGGTTTCACGATCGTGCCTGTCATGCTGTTCATCAACGAGAATGGCTTGGCCAAACTGGACATCGCCCTGGCACGCGGCAAGCACTATTACAACAAGCGTGAAACATTAAAAGCCAAAGACTCTAAGCGAGAGTTGGAAAGAATGGAAAGGTATTGATTTACTATGGCTTATGGCTAACCATAGTAAGACTATAAACCCTAAAGAATAACAACAAAGACATGAAAAAGACAATAATTTTCGTTTTATTTGCCATGATTGGCATGAGTGCCATGGCGCAAGAAAAAATCCATTGGATGAGTTTTGAAGATGCCGTTGAACACTGCGCCCAAGAGCCCAAAATGGTTTTCATTGACGTGTATACCGATTGGTGTGGCTGGTGCAAGCGCATGGATGCCAGCACCTTTGCCAATCCCGTGATTGCCCAATATATGAACGAGCATTTCTATGCCGTGAAATTCGATGCCGAACGTCAGGACACCCTCAGTTTCCAAGGACAACAATTTGTAGGGGTCATGCGTCCCGACGGGCGCAAGGGCGCGCATCAATTGGCACATGCCCTGCTGAAAGGCAAGATGTCGTATCCTTCATACGTCATCATGAACGAGGAGATGAAAATCATCCAAGTCATCGGCGGCTATCAAGATGCCAAGCAATTTGAGCCCATGATACACTATTTCGGTGACGAGGCCTACAAAACCATGAGCGGAGAGGATTTCCTGAAGGATTTCAAGTCGGCGTTAGAGGATCAAAAACAATAACCCACACGCAGTGCGATAGGTGAAGTGTAGGGTGTATCCCAAGTGTTCGATTGCAGCGCGCCCCAACTGAGGTTGTAAAGCACCATAAGATAGACATAGCTGCCATCATAGGAGTAATTCCGGTAACCGCCACCCACAAATACACTATTATACCAATTTCGGGACACGGTCTCGTGGTTCCATCTGACAATGCCATACATTACCTCATCCTCGACATGAACGAACAATCCCTTGTAAACCTGAAAGTTGGTATAAGGTGCCACACCAAAATAATGGCCATAAGTATTGCCGTATGTCCGATTAAAATTGCAGTCTAAATCATAAATGACGCGCGAACCCACTTCCCATGGATTGAAAATGCGGTAGCCCACCTGCGGAGCGATGGACAAACTGAGATAATTCCCCGTCATACCGAAACCAAAGTTGCCTCCATAAATCACCCTCCCTTTCAAATCGGGTACATCGGGAAGCAACTGTGCTGAAGCCTTATCAACAAAGCCAAAAAGCATCAAACAAAGAGATGCGACGATTGCAAAACGTTTCATTTTCTTGAATTTTCCGCAAAAATACAATAAAATCCATTTCCGCCCGTATGCAATAAAAGTTTATTTTTGCCACTCAAAACTCTATTATGAAAACACGACATATCTTACTCATATTGGCCCTGTTCCTGCTGGCTGGCTATTCATGCAAGAAGAACAGCCAAATCAATCCCGATTCTAACTTGAAACTCACCTTTTCGGCAGACACGGTGCTGTTCGACACGGTTTTCACCTCTTTGGGCTCGGCCACACATGAACTGAAAATATACAACCAGCACAGCGATGACTTGAAAATCAGCTCCATACGACTCATTGGAGGCGAGAGTTCTCCATATCGAATCAACCTTGACGGCGAAAGTGCCACTGAGTATTACGACAAAATCATCCCAGCCAACGACAGCCTTTTTTCCTTCTTGCGCGTCACCATCAATCCGAACGACCTCAATACACCTTTCGTGGTGGAAGATGAACTGGAATTCATTACCAATGGCAACACTCAGATTGTCAAGCTCTTGGCATGGGGACAAAATGCCAACTACATCGTGGCCGACAAAGTCATTAACATAGGTGGTGTACCTTACCACTATCATATCGTTGCCGACAGCCTGCAAACCACGGTGTGGACCAAGGAAAGGCCTTATGTCATCTATGGCTATGCCCTCATCAACTCGTATGGAACCCTAAAAATCGAGGAAGGCACGCACATCTATTGCCATCAGGACGGCGGCATCTTCTCTTGGAGCGACGGCCAGCTCATCATTGCCGGTACCGCCGACGAACCCGTCATCATCCAAGGCGACCGCTTGGAGTCTTATTATCAAGACTTGCCGGGACAGTGGGAACAAATCCTGATGATGGATGGTCGCGCCGGTGCCGACCACCGTATCAGCCATGCCATCATCCGCAATGGCACCATCGGCCTCAACTGCCAATCCACATTGAAAGTCACGGAATGCGCCCTTCGCATTGACAATACCGTCATCGAGAACCAAAGCGTATATGGCCTTTGTTCTATCCTCTATCCCGTTGAGGCGAAGAATTTTGTCATCGCCAACTGCGGCTACACTAATTTCTGGGCTTTCGGTGGCGATTACCGCTTTGTGCACGGTACCATCGCCAATTATTGGAACGCCAACGAGCAAGACAACAACAAGAATGCCGTTTTGGTGGCGAACTATGCCTCCGATGCCTCTACCAATGAAGTCTTCTATTATCCTTTCCACATGGAAATGGACAACTGCATCATTTACGGCAAGCAAAAGGATGAGTTCAAGGGCGTATTTGGTCCCGATGCCGATTCCACTTACCTCTTCGACCATTGCCTGATCAAGTCAGAGAAATACAACGGCAACATGGCGGGCTTTAGCCATTGTCTCTTCAACCTCGATCCTTTCTTCGTTGACCAAAAGAAGCCCGACTGCCACATCGACAGCATCGCCTCGCCTGTCATCGGCACGGGCAATCCGCTGTTCGGCAATGAAGTGCCTTATGATTTGGACGGTGTTTCAAGGGTTGGCGCGCCTGATTTGGGGGCATATCAGTATGTAAGCGACTAGTACACCACCTTCATTTTCAATGTCTTCTTGTTCCCCACTCCATCAGTCACCACAACCTTCACGTTGTTGGTGCCCTTCTTGATTTTCTCGTCGAATTCGTAATAGAACAAGGCGTTCTTGGCATCGTATTGACCCAGCACCCAAACCTCGTCTAAATAAATGTCGTAGGTCTCAATGCCCGTCATGTCGTCGGTGATCTTGAAGCGCAACGATTTCAGCGTGCTCACCGACTGCCCATCCTTGAAATTGGAGGCTTTGACTGTGGGGGCCACCGAATCGACCTTGATGGTGTACTCGCCCATGGTAAAGGTCTTCACCTCCATGCATCCGTTTTTCATCGTGCCACCCAACGATGAGACTTTGCCATCTTTATCGATGCTGGCGATGTAAAGTCTCTTGTCTGAAGCCCATGCCTCGTTGGGATGAATGCGTACGGTGAACTTCTTGAAAGTGGTCATTTCTTCATCACCGAAGCGGTAAATGCGAGAGCAACAGCCTTTCATGTCGCGCTGTCCCGTTTGGATCCATTCATCACGAAAAAGCGTACCTTTTTCCATAGAGACATTGAAATCCTCAATGGTGATGTCGCTGTTTTGCGAGCCATCCGCTTTCACGAAATACTCGCTACGCCGGTGCATCGGGCGTTCCACCTCAACAGGAGCCATTCCCACCAACTTGAACCTAACCGTTGAGCTATTACCTGCATAATCACTGATTTTAAAGCGGACATTCACCGTGTCGCCTTCTTCGACCGTCACCGTACCATTCTTGACTTCAATCATGTGCAATTTGTTGTTCGGGTCGATCTCGGTGCGCACATAGCTCGTCTTTTTCTGCTTGTAGTGACGATAATCCAAAAGGCTGTTCACGTAACGCGGTTCGCTATAAGAAAAACTGTCGGCCTCCACTTGGAAAGCCAGCACATCATCAAGGAAGAGTTCATAGAGATACGGACCGTTTTTGTTGGTCGAAGTGCCTACCTGGTCGTATGTGCGAATGCCAAAAGCAATTTCACCGTTACCATGCACATAAGAGCCATCATTCAGGCTATATTTACCTTTTTCATCACCCGTCACGGAATAATACAAAGGTTTGATGTCCCCTTCCAAAGTGGCTTCCTCGCCCAAAGGATAGACCGCCACACCTTGAATGATCGGACGCACATCGTCTTCAATCTTATAGCCGAAATACATCGGATTGACTGGCTTTTCGCTCACCGTATGACGAATCTCAAAATGCAGATGCGGTCCGCCTGATCCGCCGGAATTGCCTGAATAAGCAATCAAATCACCTTTTTTAATAGGAAACTTGTCCTTGTCGGGATAGATTTGCGAGGTGT
>Ga0310786_10008859_pt1 | contig 12856 bp, 11 predicted proteins | sample AusTroGonzalo_MG_FD_203881 | JGI IMG/M metagenome (GOLD analysis project Ga0310786, IMG submission 203881) | Bovine rumen microbial communities from tropical cattle in Woodstock, Queensland, Australia - Gonzalo_03 (v2) (version 2) | ecosystem: Host-associated > Mammals > Digestive system >...
GAAAAACAAAAAAGGTAAAAGTCTTTTCATACTCATAAAAATTAATTGGTTAATAATTATTTATTTAAAAAATCTATTAATATTTTAGGCATAAATTGAATAGCTTTTGCCAATACATGATTTTCAAATACTGGCCCTGCGTAGACAATAAATACATAAACCAAACTTAAAGATAGAAGTAAAAATTTCTTCATACGCTTAAATGTGTTATAATAGATATATTAAAATATCACTAAATTGTCATTTTACAAAATTACATATAATTATCGAAACTTCCAAACGCAAAAGGTTAAAAAGTGCAAATTAGTCAAATTCAAAATTTCTATCCATCTATATTAGAAAAAAAAACGATAACAATAAAAATAGCACCTCTAATCTCACAAATATAGAAAACAAATGAGATAATGGAATGAGAATATTCGTAACCATTTGAATAATGATGATTTGTAAGGTTTGTTAAATATAAATATCTTTCACAAGGGCAATAATATAGAAGTTGGCACAAATATTTCTAAAAATGCGGTCAGAAATGGCTGCATTTATTGTTGAGGTCTACCCCATCTCAAAGAAAGATAATTTAAAAAATTGCCTATCAGAAAACCGGCAGAGTAATCAACTGCTGCATGATGGTCTTTGCCATCCGTTCATGACCGGCATCGTTCGGATGCAAGCGGTCGTTCTCTGCATTCTTGAAATACTGGGCCATCTCGTCCATCAACGGGTAGAGTCCGCATAGGGCGTTCAGATCGATTACAGGTACTGCCCATAGGTTGCTGGCCTCTTTCACCGACTGCACATAGGCATCGATATGCTCCCCGCACTGGTTCGTATAGTCCTCGCGCGGTTGCCAGTTTTTGTCGTTAGCATAGAACTCCGCACGGTGTATCGGTGTCATCAGTACAATCTGCTTCTTGGGAAACAGGCGTTTCACATAATCGAGCGCCTTGTTGATACGCCCCCTATAAGTCGAATCACTCATCACAGGATAGCGGTGCAGACGATCTACAGGATGCTTCTGCTCATGAATACCCGCTACCACTTTCTCCGGACGCTCCGTAAACCACTCCCCAATGGGTACTCCCGCATTATAGTCGTTGGTACCAATAAAGATGAGGATGGCATCAAAGTCGTCACCGTGTTCTTCCTTCAACTTGTCAGCCTGGCGCGGTATATCATTCCACTGACGCCCACTCACGCCATAGACGTAAGGTTCTATCTGGAGCCAGTCCTGAAGGAATCCCCAATACTTTTTCTTCGACCCGCTATTCCTTGGATCTGTAATCGAGTCACCGAAATAAGCCACCCGCATCCCTTTCCAGGGATGCTCCATCAGTTGTTGTGCACATGCAGGTATCGCAATCAACACTACAAACAGACTAAATAATACACGTTTCATCTCAAGTAATTTGTTATTTCCGCCACAAAGTTACGAAAAGATTCCGAATATCGATACACCATCCTCATATTTTTTGTACCTTTGCAATCGTTTTGCAAAAGCAAGTTTATCACAGATGTACAAACCAAGATTCAACATGAAGCGCCCGGTGCTTGTGTTCCAACAGTTCGGGAACAAGGGCTACTCGCTTTTCGCCTGTCTGGGCAGAGAGGTGGTGTGCAGCGTGCTCTCCGTATCGACACTGACCTACGCCTCTGCTGAGAGTGTTGCGACGGATCCCATCGTAACCGACTCCACCGCCACGACAACAGCCCGCGAGATGATGCTCGAGGAGGTCAGTGTGACCGGCTCGAGGACGCCCCTGACGAAAGGTCAGGCTGCGAGAATGGTAACTGTACTGGAGCGTGCAGACATTGCGCAGGCGTCCGTACAAAGTATTAACGACCTGCTGAAATACGCCATCGGCGTGGATGTCCGCCAGCGAGGGCCAATTGGTGCACAGACGGATATCTCGATCAGAGGTGGAACCTCCGAACAAATCATCCTACTGCTTAACGGTATCAACATCTGTGACCCGCAAACGGGTCACAACGCGATGGATCTGCCTGTAGACCTGAGCGATATCGTGAGAATCGAGGTGCTCGAAGGGCCTGCGGGAAGGATATATGGAACGTCATCACTGGTGGGGGCGATCAACATTGTGACCGACGTTAGAGGTAAGAGAAATGACCGACAACTTGATATTCATGCTGAAGGAGGATCGTATGGATATGGAAACGTAGGAGGCAGATTCGCTGTGGAAGGGCATTCGCTTTCAGCGAACTACTCATGGAGTGATGGGTGGAGTCGTTCGAAAGCGGGAAAGCTGAACACAGACTTCAGCGGTTCGAAGGGCTTCTATCAAGGACAGTATGAGGACGAGACGATAAAATTGAACTGGCACTTAGGCATATCTGACAAGGGCTGGGGGTCGAGCACCTTCTGGGCCTCACCGAAATGGCAGGCAGACGAGCAGTATGAACATACCACGAAACTTTTTTCGGCTATTCAAGGCCGAACCAAACTGGGACAGCTTCACCTGAACGCCAGCCTCTACTGGAACCAGAACCGTGACCGTTATGAGGGTTATCGGGGACAAGCGGAGAAGATGAAATACAACTATAACCGCACGGATGTGTATGGCGTGAGCGCAGGCGCCTATTTCGACTGGTCTAACTCTTCCTTGGAAAAGGGGAGAATAAGAAATAGGACCGCTTTCGGAGCAGAGCTACGCAACGAGGACCTCGTGAGCGGAAACTTAGGGGAACCACTCTCACAGACACATCACATCAACGGGACTGACCGCGACTACACCCTCGGCGTGAACCGTACAAACATCAGCGGCTATCTGGAGCATAACATCCTGATGGACCAGGTGACTGTCTCTGCAGGCCTCGTGGCAGTAAAAAACACGTGGAGCAACATGAACATGACTGTCTATCCGGGCATCGACGTGAGTTACCGCCCTACCCCACACTGGAAACTACATGCCTCGTATAACACCTCGCTCCGCATGCCATCGTTTACGGAAATGTACTACAAATTGCAAGGCTACAATGCTGACCCGCACCTGAAACCCGAAGAGATGCATGCCCTCGAAGTCGGCTTCACTGCTCACTATTCATTATTTACTATTCACTCTACCCTATGGCATCATCATGGCAGCAACATGATCGACTGGATTATGGACACTTCGAAGGGAGACGAGGCTGAATGGCAGAGCGTAAACCACACGACTATTAACAGCATCGGCTTCGAAAGCGGCGTCCAATTATCCATTAGTCCTTATCAATTATCCATTAATTACGGCTACATCCATCAGAACAAGCAGCAAGAGGCGAACATCGTGTCGCAGTATGTCCTCGAATACCTCAGACACAAGTTGGTGGCGAAGACGCAGATACAGATGACAAAGCGGTTGTCACTGGGAGTGAACCTACGCTGGCAAGACCGTGTAGGAACATATACAGATTTCGACGGACTGACGCACGAATATGAACCTTATTCCCTCATCGACACACGACTGACTTGGGCACAGACAACATGGAAAGCATACATTGAGGCGAACAATCTCCTCAATACTTCATATCACGATTATGGTCTTGTGGAGCAGCCAGGTCGCTGGCTCATCGCAGGCTTCAGCATCTATTTATAAACATGAAAAAGGCTCGTTTCGAATATCGAATTACGAGCCTTTTACTTCTTCTTGAGTCTGAACGACCATTCGATGCTACTGATTTCCTCAGAGAAACCTTTGTCAATCTTCAGGCGCTGCTCAATGGTATTACAACTGTGGATGACGGTAGAATGATCGCGGTTGCCAATCAACTGTCCGATGCGGGCTGCAGACATCTTGGTATATTTCTGAGCCAGATACATCGAAATCTGACGCACCTGCACATAGTCGCGCCTGCGGCTCTTGCTGATGATGAGGTGCTGAGCGATGTTGAAGTGCTTGCAGACCTTCTCCAGAATATCATCGATGGTGAGCGGATGGTTGTCGATTTTCACAGCACGCTGGATGATACGCTCAGCCAGACGCATGTCAATGTTGGAGTTGTAGACAATGGAATAAGCCATCAGCGAATTCACCACACCCTCCAAATCGCGCACGCTGCCATTGATAGTCTCAGCAATATACTGAATAACGTTGGCAGGAATCTTCAGACCATCACGACGACACTTGGAGTTGAGGATATCGATGCAGAGTTGTACCGTAGGTTTCTCCAACTCGGCAATCAGACCGCAGGAGAAGCGCGTCAGCATACGCTCATGCAACCATTTCAAATCGATAGGCGGACGGTCGCTGGCAAGAATGATCTGCTTACCCAGACGGAACAGATGGTCGAAGATGTGGAAGAACGTAGAGACGGTCTTCTCTGCGGTAGCCCACTCCTGCACGTCATCGACAATCAGCACATCGATAGTCTGATAGAAGTTGATAAAATCATTGACAGTATTCTGACGGCTGGCATCGGTGAACTGCACCTGGAACAGACGGGCGCTGACATAAAGCACACGCTTCTCAGGATAAATCTCCTTGCAGCGCACACCGATAGCGTTGATGAGGTGCGTCTTACCACATCCCGAGGGGCCGTAGATAAAGAAGGGATTGAACGTCGTCTTGCCCGGATGCTCTGCAATAGAGAGACCTACCGTACGAGGCAACTTGTTAGAATCGCCCTCAATGTAGTTCTGGAAAGTCTTCTTGGGATCCAACTGGGGATTCAGTCCTTGCGGAACGGCGGCATCGAGTGTCGTGGGCGACTGGTTGCCGCGTGTAACGGCCTGAGGAGCCTCAATCTCTGCAGGAACTTCACCTTCTACCTCCTGAACCGTATTCTTGTTATTCTCACCCACAACCGTAATGATGCGGTAGCGGAGAATAACGTTTACGCCAAATACGCGTGCGAGTACCTTTCTTAATAAGCCAACGTAGTACTGCTCCAAGTACTCGTACACGTACGGACTTGGAACCTGCACCATGAGCGTGTGCTCTCGCTCCGAGTAAGACTCGAAGACGATTGGTGCGAACCACGTTTTATATTGCTGCTCTGTGACGTTGGCCTGAATGAGACGCAGACATTCATCCCAAAGCGCACTTTGACTTTTTACCATACTCGATTGCTTTAATTTAGCGATGCAAAGTTCGCACTTTTTTTTGGAATAACCAAATCCCCTAAAAACATACTTATTTTGTACAATTGCCGTAACTTCCTAATAAGCGGCAAGTTAGAGCGTTTCACGAATCCGGCAAGAAAAAAAACCTCTTTGAAATTTCAAACCATCTGATAATGAGACTATTACAAAAATTTTTCAATAAAAACGAAATAAATAATCACCTCGCCTAAATTCGCGCTGAATGCCATAAATATAGGGTGTTGCAAAACTCCCCTCAAGAAGTACGAAAAAACTTCTTATTTAGACAAAATTTAAATTACTTGTCTTTCCTTCCAAAAATGGAAAAATGCACATAACGTTTCGGATGTTGCTTCAAATCGATCATCAGAGAGTCGACATGTCCCATCGTCGAAGCAGCATTGCGATACAAATCCTGGTCGCGCATTAGCAGGCCAAGCGTACCATCGTTGCTATTGAGTTTGGCGGTCATCTGCTCCACATTCTGCAAGGTATTGTTCACCTTAGCCATCGTCATAGCGATATCCAGGTCACTGAGGTTCTTTGTGAGGGTGTTTGTATTGGCCAATACATTATCGGCCTTCTCCATCATCCCAGGCATCTGAGTCTTCAGGTTCGCCGACAGGTGCTTCAGTTCGTTGGTTGTTGTAGACAGATTAGCGGTAATCTGGTCGATATTATGCACCGAATTGCTCAAGGCGGGGTCAGAGAGCAGCATATTGACATTGTAGAGGATTGAGTCGAGTTTAGGCATTAACTTCTGAATCTGAGGGATGATTTCACCTGCCTTCGCCAGAGCACCCTGTTGGATGTGGCCAAAGATAGTATCACCGACTTCCATCTGGTCAACGGGGTTAGGACCAAGAATCAAATTGAGTTCCACATTGCCCATCAGGTCCTTCGAGATCTCAGCTGTCGTACCCTTGGGGAGGTGCATCTTGTTGTTAAGGCCGAGAACAGCCACAATCTCATTGGAGCCCTCATAATTATAGATGACATCCTCGACCACACCGACCCTATAGCCGTTGGAATAGATGGGACTCGACACCGAAAGGCCGGCTACATTAGTGAACTTAGCATAATAACTGTCGGCAGTAGAGAACAATGTCATTCCCTTCAGAAACTTCAGGCCGAAAAACATAACGACGATGCCGACAATGGCAACGAGTGCAATCTGAACCTCTTTTGAAAAAATCTTCATAGCCCTTATATCCTTTCTTATTTTATTTCACTCTTTTATTCTTGAATTCCCTGATGGCTTGTTGGATATCCATTCGTTTTCCATCCTTGAAGGCGATGATAAAGGCCTCTGGGAACTTATCCAGCAGCGACTTGCGCAGATGATAGATCTCATTGTAGTTCTCGGAAGCCCCGACCGTGTATTTTGTCATACCGTTCTCGACATAGGAGTCAACACCTGTCTGACCTTTCAGACGACTGTCGCCGGCCTTGAGTTTTTGGGAACTGACGAGTATCTGTACTTTGAAAACGGGGGCATCAGTAGCCACGGGTGTAGCAACAGGCGTCTCGGCGACTTTCTGAGGCGCAGAGGGCTCGGATGCCTTCTGAGAAGTCTCTGGCGTCGTGGAAGGAGTCGGAGCAGGTGTTTCCTGAGGCTCTGGCGTCACTGATGTCGGATGCGTCTCTACAAGAGCAGCAATGGCCTGAGGCTCTTCCTTCTGGGGTTCTTGTGTCCCGTTGGTAGCAAGCGCATTCTCTGTTACCTCTTTCTGTGGCTCCTCCTTCTTCTTCACTTCAGTCTTCGCCGGTGCCTTTTCCTCTATAGGATTAGGCATATATGGAATCGTGATGCTGCCTCCATGCCTTTTCTTGTAAGCAGCGAAAGCATTATAGATGCCACGTGCATATTGCTCTGTGGCCGTACTGGTATTCATATAACGCTCCTCATCGGGGGTGGAGATAAAGCCCAGTTCTATCAGACAGCCAGGCATGGAAGTAAGCCTCAGCACAGCCAGATTGTCCTGATGGGCACCCATATCGGCACGACCCGTAGCCTGACACACATAACGCTGCATGTATTTAGCCAGTTCGGCACTATTCTCCATGTTCTTGTCCTGTACGAACTCAAACATGATGTTGCTCTCGGGCGAATTGGGGTCGTAGCCATGATAGGTCTGCTTGTAGTTCTTCTCCAAGTAGATCACAGCATTCTCGCGCTTGGCCACTTCGAGGTTTTCCAAAACGCCCGTCGACTTTCCCGTCCTTCGGCTACGGCCTAACGTATAGGTCTGGAAACCTCGGGCAACATGCCCCTTAGGCAAGGCATTGATATGAATCGAGATAAACAGGTCGGCCTTGTTGTTGTTGGCTATCTCCGCACGACGATAGAGCTCCACGAACTTATCGGTCTTACGGGTATAGATGACATTCACATCGGGGCAGTTCTTCTCCACCAGTTTTCCGAAGGCGAGGGCAAACTTCAGCGTGAGGTCTTTCTCACGGGTCTTGCCTTTACCGACGGCACCAGTATCGCCGCCACCATGTCCGGCATCGATTACCAGCGTAAACCGCTTATTTGCCGCATCAGCTGATGCAACAAAGAAGAGGCATGTTATCAGGATGAATAATATCTTTTTCACTCTAAACTTTAAACTCTAAACTAAATAATGTATCTCCACGCTGGCACCCTCGCAGTCGGCTCCCATCGGGGGATTCTGCTTGGTAAGTTCCAGATCGATGGAGGTTATTTGTGGGAAGGTCAGACTGATAGCCTCAGCTATTCTTCCCGCTACGTGCTCCAGCAGCATCGAAGGCTGCTGCATCTCTCGGGCCACAAGATCATAGAGGGCTGCATAGTTCAACGTATCAGCAACCTCATCACTCTGCATGGCCTGTTCCAGAGGGTATCCTACCCTCAGATCAAGCAGGAAATCCGCCCCCACCTGCCGCTCCTGAGGCATCACCCCATGAAAGGCATGGAAACGAACCTGCCGCAAATGGATATAACCAGCCGTCAGCCTCATGGCTCCACACTGTTACCGGCTCCCTCCGAGGTATCTGAATCGTCCTCGTCGTGAATGCCGGGAATATATTTCTTCAAAGCACGCTCCACACCCGTCTTCCAGGTATTGATGCTCTCGTCCTTCAGCGAGAGAGAGCCCACCAGGCGCACCACATGCTCCAAAGGCATACCGTAACGCAGCACGCCGGAGATCAGCTTGGCATAGTTCCAGTACTCGGGATTAAACTTCTCCGACAATCCCTCAACCGTAGTCTTATAGCCACGCTTGTTCTCAAACTGGAAGTCATAGCGCTTCGTACCGTCAGGGTTCACCTGCTTGATGATCTTTCCGTGCGTCACGGTCTTCGGAAGGATAATACCCTCGTCATCATCCTGCAAGCCGGTGAAGATCTCGTAAGGATAGCCATCGAGCAAGCCGACCAGCGCCACCCACTTTTCCTTATTATTCTGGAAACGCACCACATCGCACTCCAACACAGCCGGACGCACCTCCGTCACCTCCACATTGCGATACTGAGAGGCACCGACTAGTGCCTGATCGGTCAACGACATCAGTTTGCTGGCATCTTCCGGTTTCAGGGCCTGAAAACACTGTCCCAACAGACTGGCGATTCTCTCACCATTCATGTCACTACCCGTCTTGACAGCCACCTGCGTCAACCCGTCGGCAATGCGCTTGAGCATTTCATTTTTTGTTTCTGCTTGCATAACAATAGTCCTTTCTGGCTGCAAAGTTACACATAAGTTTCCTAAAAAGGAAAACTTTTCAAGGAATTCTTCACAAAAAGTTTCCCGTTTTGGAAAACAATCACTACCGTTGAACTACGTTCGAAGTTACTCACGCGCAAAAAAATACAATTAAAAATTTGATTTTTTACTCGCTTATTCGTAACTTTGCAGCAAAATTAAAAACAAGAAAACGTACATTATGAAGAATTTACTGACACGCAGAACCATCCGCAAATACACCAGTCAGGAAGTCAGCGACGAATTGCTGAACCGCCTGCTGACGGAGGCTTCACGCACCCAGACAATGGGCAACCTGCAACTCTATAGCGTCATCGTCACCCGCTCACAGGAGATGAAAGAGAAACTATCGCCTTGTCATTTCAACCAACCGATGGTCAAGGAGGCGCCTGTGGTGCTGACTATCTGTGCCGACTTTAACCGCACCAGTTTCTGGGCCAAATGTCGCAACGCAGAGCCAGGCTACGACAACTTCCTGTCGTTCATTAACGCCACCTCTGATGCCCTACTCTACACACAGACGCTCTGCAACCTCATGGACGAAGAAGGCCTAGGTTATTGTTATCTCGGCACCACCGTCTACCAGCCCCAGCAGATCATCGATGCCCTGCACCTGCCGAAACTCACGATGCCCGTCGCCACCCTCACCGTAGGCTGGCCTGACGAAGAGCCGGAGCTCACCGACCGTCTACCCATGGAGAGTTTCGTGCATCAGGAACGCTACAACGATTATATGGGCAAGGACATCGACAATTATTATTATGAAAAGGAGCACCTGCCCGAGAACCAGCACTTCGTCAGAATCAATGAAAAGGAGACACTCGCGCAGGTCTTTACCGATATCCGCTACACCCGCAAGGACAACATTGCGATGTCGAAAGCCCTCATCGACACCCTCATCCGACAGCAGTTCCTGCCCTATAGCATAAAAAGGAGCTTCTTCGATTGAGGAAAGAAAAGGGACTTGAATGATATATTTAGAAACGAATTACCCTAATTCCTTTTAATTTTGACCACGAATTTGTTTAAATAATAAAATTAAGATAATTCGTGAATAAAATAAAGTTCAATTAGGATAATTCGTTTCTAAAAAACTATAATACTATTCGTTTACTCAATTTCGATGGGCTTGTACTTCGGTACCAGCGTCTTCATGATGCACCAGCCGATGAGGTAAGCCACCGCGCAGATACAGAACACCACCATATAGGCAGCGGGCTTGCCATCGAAACCGAAGAACTGGAAGTTGGCACCCTGATCAGCAGCCCAGTCGAAGAACTTACCAGAACCGAAGTTGATACTCATCGAACCGATACCACCAGCCATCGTTCCCAGACCGACAATAGTACCAATCGTTGACTTCGGGAACATGTCGCCAATAGTCGAGAACAGGTTGGCACTCCAAGCCTGATGTCCTGCACCGAGCAGACCAATCAGAATAGCAGGCCACCAAGCGCTATAAGCACCGAGGGGCTGTGCCAGAAGACCCAGCAAAGGCAGACAGGCGAAGATCAGCATCGCACGCATACGACCCAGATAAGGATTCATGCCCTGCTTCTCCACGAAATAAGTAGGCAGATAACCGCCACCGATAGAGACAATGGTCACAATGGCATAGAGCGTGAAGATCAACAGAATACCCATTGTCGAGTCGGAGGTATAGCCATACTGGTCGCTGAAATAGGCAGGCGCCCAGAAGAGGAAGAACCACCACACACCATCAGTCATGAACTTACCCACGAGGAACGACCAGGTCTGCTTGAACTTGAAGCAATCGAAGAACGGAATCACCTTCTCCTCCTTCACTGTCTCGCGATCCTGCACCTCGGCGATATCAGCATCCTGCTCGATGTAGTTCAGCTCTGCCTGGTTCACGCGCTTGTTATGACGGGGCTTATCATAGAGCCATATCCACAGTGCCATCCAGATGAAACCGAGGGCACCGATGATGATGAAGGCCATCTCCCAACCCCAGGCACGGGCCAGCAGGGGAATGGTAGCAGGCGCAGCCAGCGCACCCACAGAGGCACCGCTGTTGAAGATAGAGGTCGAGAAGGCACGGTCCTTCTTGGGGAAGTACTCAGCCGTAGCCTTGATGGCAGCGGGGAAGTTACCAGCCTCACCGACAGCGAGAATCAGACGGCAAGAGAGGAACAGCCATACGGAAATCGTAGCAATAGCCACAGCAGCATCGCCCGTGAGCTGACCCAACTGAGCCACAGAATCGTAACCTTGAACGGTCATAGCCACCCAACCGCAGCCAGCGTGCAGCACAGCACCCAGCGACCATACGAAGATGGCGATGAGATAACCCTTCTTGGTGCCCATCCAGTCGATGAACTTACCGGCGAAGAGGTTGGCAATGGCATAGAACAGCGAGAACATACCGGTGATGGTACCATAGTCGCCATCGGTCCAATGGAACTCAGGTGCAATAAAGTCTTTCCAGGTGAGTGACAGAACCTGACGGTCCATGTAGTTAATTGTGGTTGCCAGGAACAGCAGCGCACAGATGACCCAACGGAAGTTGGACATTTTTGATGTTTGAACTGGAGTCATATAAATAAATTTTAATTATTCATATTTTACTTAGAAACGAATTATACTAATTGGTTTTAATTCTATCCACGAATGATCTTAATTCTATTCCTTAAAATAATTAGAAAATTCGTGGTCCAAATTAATTATAATTAGGAGAATTCGTTTCTTATATTATTTACTTGATGTCGATCACAGGGATATTGTCTTTATCGTTGTAGTAGAGGTTCTCACCGGCCATACCCCAGATAAAGGTATAATAATAGGTACCAGCGGCAGCATGCATCGACCACTCCGGCGACATGATGGCCTGCTCGTTGTGCAGCCATACCACGCGGCTCTCCTGAGGCTCACCCATGATGTGGGCGATGGTCTGCTCCTGAGGCAGGTTGAAATAATAGTAGGCCTCGATGCGACGACCGTGGGTGTGAGGCGGCATCGTGTTCCACGCAGCACCAGGATTGAGCTGTGTCAGACCGAGCTGCAGCTGACAGGGACCCTCTTCCAATACATCGTTCACGATGAGCTTATACACCGTGCGGTTGTTACACTCCTCCAGCGAGCCCACAGGTCCCCAGACGGCAGCCTTCAGCGAACCCTTGCGGCCGTCGAGCGTAATCCACTGCGTCTTATAATGCTGGTGAGCCGTAGCCGAGTTCAGATAGAACTTCGCAGGCTTCTGGGGATCCTTCGAACGGAAGAGCACCTCCTTGTTCACATCCTTGTCCTTACCGATATGACCGCGACCGATATACAGCGCCTCTTTCGGTGAGAGAGCGTATTCCTTACCGTCGACAATCACCGTTCCGTCACCCTCGCCGCAGTTCACCACGCCGAGCTCACGGTTGTAAAGGAAATACTTCTCTTTGATGCCAGGATCCACGTCGAGACCCAGTTCGAGGAAGTTCTCCAGTTTCAGGGTTTTGTTCACCGGCATCGCACCACCGAAGATAAAGCGGTCATAGTGCGAGTAGGTCAGGTTGATCTCATCGGCCACCATCACCTTTTCCATCACGAAGCGCTCACGCAAGGTCTTCGTGTCGTAGTGCTTCACGTCCTCAGGATGACAGGCCGTCTGGAAATTCACGTGTTGCTGGCCGAAGCCCATCGTCAAATTACCCATAAGCATTAAAGTCAAAATCGATTTCTTGTTCATATCAATGTTGTTTAAATAAATTTCTTTTTTTGAAACGAATTATATTAATTGAATATTAATTTCATCCACAAATTATATTAATTATTATCATCGATGTAGTCCATATAATTATCATGGTTGAGCATAATAAACTCATCGTATTGAGGTTGATAAAGATAGCGTTCTGTATAGAGGCTATCTTCACCGAAATTAAAAAGGATACCGCGATTCAAACCTGTAATACGCATATAATTGAATCGTTGTGAACGATGGACCGATGCAATTTCCTCAACCGATTTCAACTCAATAATAATACCATTATAATAGAAATCCGCAAAGTATGTCTTCTCAAGTACAACATCCTTATAATGCAATCGCA
>Ga0310786_10008860_pt1 | contig 12856 bp, 9 predicted proteins | sample AusTroGonzalo_MG_FD_203881 | JGI IMG/M metagenome (GOLD analysis project Ga0310786, IMG submission 203881) | Bovine rumen microbial communities from tropical cattle in Woodstock, Queensland, Australia - Gonzalo_03 (v2) (version 2) | ecosystem: Host-associated > Mammals > Digestive system >...
TATCTGATCAAGTGCACCGAGTAATGCATTTGAAATTTCAATCCCAAAAAATGTTACGATAGGCACAAGTGCAATTGTAAAAAGAGACTTTATTGCATTTGCAATTATTTTTGCTGGATGTGACTCGTCTGGATTGTAATTGTAGTGAGTAATTATAGTTTTTATTATTGTCGAAAGAACCAACACGATCACACCAAAAATAATCATCGACCAAAAGGCAGTCGAAAGAACAGAATAACTTGCTGAAGTGTCTGAGTTAATTCCCAAAACTCCTTTAACAACTGACAAAAGCAAATCACCAGATTGCTCCTGTCCGTTCACATAGTAAACATCAAGTCCTGCAAGCTTTCTTAAGACATATTGCAAAAAATCTATAACACTTGCCGCACAAGTGTAAATGAAATACATCATTTGAGGAATAAACGCAAAAATACCCGTCACAAAATCTGTGATTAAACTAAATATACCGTTTAACATAGTAAAATTTAGTGACATATTCCTCCTATATATCTACTAATATAATTTAGTATAACAAATAAAAAAATAAAAAACAACTTTTTTCAATTCCTTTAGACATTTTTTTTAATATTTTTTTGCAATAAACACAAACACACTCAAAACAACATCCACTCGAAAAATTACAAACCTGCTTTTCAAAAATAAATTTGTCACAAAATTTCACGTCCTTATAAAATAGCAACAAAAAAACACCTTCTGGTGTCTTTGCTTATTGGTGGAGAATATCGGATTCGAACCGATGACCTCCTGCTTGCAGGGCAGGCGCTCTAGCCAGCTGAGCTAATCCCCCATAAATGCTCTGCTAGTATATCACACATTTTCTGCCTTTGTCAACAAAAAATCAAAAAAAAATTAAATTAATAAAAATGCTTTCAAACTGAAAGCATTTTATTAATCTCTTGTTCTTTCTCCAATTGTGCTTGCAGAAGCAACATTGCCGTTTCCGTTTTGTTGTTCTTCAACTTCTTCTCTTTCTTCGACAGTTTCTTCCACCCCTGCTGGGTCTTCTCTTCTTTCTCTTCCAACAGCAGATGCTGCTGCCGATGCACTTGGCATAACAGGAACAACTTCAGTCTGTTTATTGTCGCCTTCTCCCGTTTGAATTGTTTCACTTTCGAGACGATATCTTTGTCCGTTCGCAAGTGCAATTGTTCCATTCTTCAAACCAGCTTCATATTCGTTGTGATTTTTAATACCAGCATAGCTATCAGCATAGAAAACCGTTTCAGTTCCTTCAGTGATTTCATAAATCACATCATAAGTTTGAGTTCGTTCGTTATATCCTTCCGTATAAATTTTTAAAGAACTTTTGTCTGCAATTCCTTTGCTTGATGGTCTAACATACGCCACTCCATCAACATCGCCATAAATAAAGTCAAATTGTTGCTCTTGCACAGTTTTTTCGGTAGGTTGAGGGTCAACCACAATTGTTTCGTTTCCCTTTTTAGGAGAAATGTGCTTGTTATAATGCCATATTCCTACAAATGCAACCGCTGCTACCACAGCTAATGTAACCACAGTTCCTTTAACAACTTTTACAATTCCCTTTCCCTTTTTTGATTTTTTAGATCCTTGTTGTGTTTGTGGTGTTTCATTGGTGCCAGTTCCATTAACATTTCCTGCGTGTCCAGCAATATAATCTTCAAATTGTTCAGGTGTTATGTCATTATCGATAATATCCCTATAATTGTTCCCGCTTATACGGCCGATTTGTTCAGTTGAGAAACCTCTATCCCTAAGATTAGTAACCTGAACTGCCGTTAATTCCTCTTCGTTTTCCATAATTTTCCTCCCGTTTCCGATTTACACATTCATTTTATCACAACATATTCAATATGTCAATACCCATTTTCTTAAAAAAAACTAAAAAAATTATGCTTTTTTTACTATTCTACAGTCGTTTCGTCTAGATATGTTGATTGCATATCAGCCATAAAGAACAAAAGTGCTGTTGGAAATTTTTTGTAAGCGGATGCAAGCGTGTAACTCACAACACTATTTCTTGGATCGTAAGGCCCCATATGCCAGTTAATAGCCATTGCTTCTTCCCTCGACAGTTTCATAAAGGAACTTATTATATAAACACTTTTTTCTCCGTGTCCATATGGCAATGTGTCTTCAACTTTGTAATAAGGCTTTTTCTCCCATTTGTCCCCAACTTTGACATTTCTCATATCTGCAACATAGAAATCAACCTTGCAAACATCATGCAGTAAGGCGATTATGGTTGCACTTTCTTTTGAAATCACTTTTTCCCACTCTTTTCCATACTCGCTTTCAAGCAATTTCAAAAATCTCTTATAAACTTTCACGCTGTGTTCACAAAGCCCGCCTTCGTAATTGCTGTGCGACTTTGTGCTTGCTGGAGCTGTGAAAAAATCGGTTTTTTCAAGCCACTCCAAAAGAGCATCCGCCCCGTCTCTTTCTATGTTGTCATAAAAGATTTCTAAAAACTCCTCTCTTGATCCCAATCTTTGCCTCCCGACAAAACTTTGTCATTTAATTTTTTTGCATAATCTTTTCCAAGCAAAACCCCAAACACATCTTCTATTCTTTCAAAATCGCTTGAGTGGTTCAAATATTTTCTAAATCTTTTCATTGTTTTTTTCTTGTCCTGCTTATAATCATCATATAAGACATCTGCAACGACCGTGCCAAGAACACACTTAAATGCGTGACGTCCGTTGTTGCTTGGAAAATCAGCGGACACACCTCTTAATTTTTCCAGTCTTGCCATCTTTTGCTTTAAATCAGGATCATCTTCGTGACTCAAAGCATAATTTAAAAGATCTTGTGCTCTTATTGGTGTTTTTAACTCTTTGAAAAGTTCACGTTCTTCCAATAATATATTTACATTTTTTTCAAAGGAACTGTTTAATTTTCCGCAAAGTGATTGGTAGCCCACATTTGTGACAAGTCCGGAATCCCTTAAACAATCAATGAAAATTTTTTGTACGAAAATACCTTCTATTCTATAAAGGTAATCAAGATTTGGCCTTTTCCCCTTTTGATATTTTTGTGAAAGTGAATAAGCAAGTGTTTGAACAATCGACAAATATCCCATCATACTGTCCTGTGGTGCCAAGTAAATTTTTACACTTTTGTCATCTTCCAAAACAACTTTGTTTTCACCGCGCATGTCATTTGTTTCGAATGGCACAATGTTGCCACCTTGGATATATTTTTCAATTTTGCTATTCAATTTTTCATCAAAAATACTATAAAATATCGTAGCAATTTTAAAATAATCTACGAAATTTTGATGCAATTTTTCAAAACCAGAACGCCCCGTTTCTTTTGTCTCAGAATATCTTTTCAACGCAGGGAGATATTTGTCAATCATTTTATGATATTCTTCCAACGCAAGTTGTCTGCAGGTCGTGTCAACTTCCAATGCATATTCTTCTGAAAAATTAAACGTCGGATTATCAATTTTCATTTTCCTCTCCTTTTTTACAAAAATATAATATCATAATTTATTTCAAATGTAAAGAACCAATTTTAAAATATTTTCATAAATGATTTTATGGATGACAAATATGCAAATGATGTCATATGCATTGCAACGCTTATCGCAGTCGAACTTTCAAAAGACAAAAGCGTAGAAGAAATTATTGAAACAAAAACGCTCTTAAGTCAAGTTGTGTCAACTCTGTCCACAATTTCACTATTTAAAGCAAAAAAATAGTCTATTTTACTTGACTTTTCCGTTTCGATTGATTAGAATTTTTATATAACAATAAAAAAGGGAAAAAAAATATGGAAAATGAAAAGAAATTAAAGTGTCCTTCTTGTGGCTCAGAAATTGAAGCAAACGTAAAATTCTGCCCATATTGCGGGACAACAATAGGTGAAAAAAATGACGCATCTGCACAACCTGCACTACAACAGGTAAATGGTCAAACTCAAGACGGTCAACCATTTGTGTATTTCAATGTGCCACCACAAAACACCGTCAAAGCAAACACAATTGCAGCAACAAAAAACAGCAAACACACCGGCGCTTTCGTCGCATCTCTGATTTGCTTCTTCATCGGGCTTTTGTTCGTTGGAATGTATGCAATTCTATACGGGAATATGTTTGCAAGTTCTGATGAGAACGTTGCACTTTTCTTCTTGTTCTTGCTATACTTAATCACATTCGGTTGGATTTCAATTATCCCAGCCGTTGCACTCCACATTGCTTCACTCTGCTGTGCGATTGTTTGTTTAAAGTCAACATCAAAAACATACAAGGTTTTTGGAATCATCATTATGACACTTTCAATCATATCACTTGTTGCAGTTTTAGCATCTATCGTATTGCCACAAATGGGACTCTGGACAACATAATTTTAAATCAAAAAAAAACAGGAAATTTTCCTGTTTTTTTACGCCTTAATGAAATGGAATCAACTTTCCATTAAGCGATCCTCTTTCCTCTGGTGGAATGTATTCTGTTAGCATAGAAATACCGCAAAGGAATTTATAATTTGAGCAAGATGTGCTTTGCACTTCAAATGCAATTTCAACATAATGTGAATCATAGGCTTGCCCTGAAAGTTGTGAGTAATCAAACACTCCATAATCTCTATACTTTCCTTGCACAAGCTTGTAATAGTTTCTCGCATCTCCCTCTCGACTCAAGGTTATTTCCTTTGAAAGCAATGGAGAAGGTTGCAAAACACCCGCTCTTCTCATATTGTAGAAATCGCTGTTGATTGCTCTGTTAAAGTTAATTTTATCCAACCTTAAATATTGTTCATCGTCATTCTTTTTCAATTCTGAAAAATCAAAAGTCAATGTGGTTCCATCTTCGCCAACATCAACACTATGTTCTTGCACTGTGATGGATTTTTCAAAGATTTGCATATGCCCGCCACCTTGGTAATATCTAACGTAAACATTGATTGTTATTGAATCATTTGTTCCCATTCCATCACCCAAAAAGCCAAAATCGAGCCATATTTCATCAATTCTTGAGTCACTTTTTGGCATAAGCATCATACTTTGATATTCATATTCTCCAAGATGAGAAAATTCTTCTAATCCTTCATTTTGGCCATTGACCATCGCTGAGTTATATTCATAGTCCACAATGTCGCTGGAAAGATATTGACCACCAATTGAAACCGCTTCGTGCTTCAAATCTCCAACAGCATATTCTCCAGCAATAACTTCATCGTCAAATTCTGTGTATGTCGTCCTTAGTCCAATTTCTGTAAGGGACGTGCAGTATGTCACAACCGCTTCGACAAGTTCTTCATAATATAGATTTTGTTTGCTGTCAGCCGACTTTGACCATTCAACAGCACTTTCACCAATCACGTTGTTCAAAATGTAATCAACAATTTTTTCTTTATCACTTTTTTCATTTGGCTTTGTTCTCTCGATTGTTATTCCAACATAGGCACAATTTGCCAAATATTTCTCACGTGCGTTTTCAAGCGCCTCATCAACGCTATTGAACCCTTGGACAGCAAACGTCGATCCTGTTACCGCTTTTGTCACCTCAACTTCATTTGGATCTTCTTTGTTCAATATACAATACACAGCATATTCAAGTGCTTTTTGAAAATCAGTTGGATTTTCTACAGTGTTGTAGAATTGTGAAGCATAAACATTTGAATTAAATTGACTTAAACCAACAATTTCCCCCAAGTCCGAGTAATACGAACGAACCTTGTTTAAATCAAATACATCGCCACTAGACAATGTTATATTATTTGTTGAAGGATTAAATGTTCCACCTGCAGCTTTGAAAAAAGTATCTTCATTGTTTACGCCTATTGTCAAATCATAATTAAGCCCCCAATTCCATCCATAAGAAGTGTTCGCTTTAATTTCAACATATTGCAAATATTTTCCCGTCAGCATTTCATCAGATTCATATCTGCTCCAACCCTCGCTTTCTATCGCCTCTGATGTTTTTGGACCTGTAGCATATTCATACCCTTCAGGAGCTGCAGATGCTTTTCTCAAATAAACGTATTTCACACTGTCAACTTGATATCTCACAGCATCATAAAAATATTTGAAATACTCCGCCTCTGAATCATTTGTTCCGTCTGCATCACTTAATTTTGCGTAATCAGTTTGCAAACTCTCCAAAATATTTTCAATTTCTGTCGGATATTCAACGGCCTCTCTCTTAACATTTCCTGTGTTTGTTGAACTTAACATATCTCCAAAGACAGTTCTAGGATCGACTTTTACCGCCTCATTGTTAGTGGTGTCATGATTTAGTAAACCATAAACATCTAACAAGTATCTTGTAATATTGTAAACATAATCGCTGTAAAAACCTGTTGCAACAGAAGTCGCTTTGTTTGTCCCATAAGATCTGCGAAGCACTTTCACATTGTCAAGATTTATTCCATTGCTGTAATCATCAAGTTCATCTGGATCAATCTCATCAACGCTCCATCCTCCACTACACGAAGAAACACATATGCAGGCAATGCACATAAAAAACATAAAAATGGACTTAAAAATTCTTTTAAATTTCTTCATATAACATATTATATATATTTTACATAAAAAAATCAAGCAATCTTGTGCTTGATTTTTGTTAACTTATATTTCTTCAATGTTGAAATATGCGTTCATTTGTTTTTGCAACTGTTCCAACACTATTTACATTGGCTTGTGCTGAATTTGTGTTTCTTAATTGAGTATTGCTGTCTATTTTCCCTTCTTCAGCACCAAAAACAATAACTTCATTGGAATGCTCTACTAGAGGTGTTTGTCTGGCCATAATAACATCTGCACTGTCTATCAAAAACTTTGTATATGAAGCGGTTAAATCGCCCATCAAAACAGCTATACCAAATTCGGTTATTCCCGACTCTGTTAAAACCCATATTCTAAAACTTGTATATCCATCTATACTTCTCCCACTTGGGACACTAATATAAGTTTCCAAAACATCGTCCATAGTCCAACCTGCAACTTGGTCAAAACCTGTTCCTCTTGTGTTTGTTTGAAGTGCTTGAGCAAATTCATTCATATCACTAATTCCAAGTTCTTGCATTTGAGATTGAGATAAAATATTTGGAATAATTGCATTTTGTGCAGTAATAGATTGCGCTGTTTCATTATATAATGAGTTTTTTACTAAATCGTAATTGTCTTTTTCGCTTTGTAATTTTTGAATGATATTATATTGTTCATTTGAGTTTTTAATAATGGTTTGATTGATTGTCAAATTATTTTCCGCTAAAATATTGTTGATTTGCTTGTCTTTGTTTTGAAAATATGCATAAACTGCTTTTTGATCATCACCATTAAAATCTACAGAGAGTTCAGAAATAAAGTGATTGCTTTCATTCGTTTTGTTAATTGCATTTGTGTAGAATTTTATTCTACCATCTTGTAAATCTACTGAAAATAATTTATCAAAATTACGCGCTGTATATTTTGTTTCTGTCAAATACTTTGCAACTGCTTGTATGTCAGCCCTGGTGTCAACATCTCCCCAAATTTCATCAACAATCGATTGAACAGAAACATATTCGATTTCTGGTGGGTCGATCTCCGCCTTTTCAGTCAACACAATATTTTGAAGTGCTGAGGTTTGCAAAAGTTTTGATGAAATTTCCGCTGAAACAAATGATTCAAATTCATCGTATGCTTGAGAATTTTTCTCGAATTCAAAATCAAGATCAATTTCAGATTTTGCAAGAATTTGAGCAAGAATGTTTTCGTTCGTTTCTTTTGCATAAACGCTTCTTGTGTCACCTTCATATTCGAGTGTAACTTCTTTTGTCTGATTGTTTTCGTCTTTTACGTTTGCAACAATTGTGAGTTTTCCGTTAACGTCCTTGTCAAGCACAACTGATTTGATGCTTTCAACTTCGTTATAATTTTTTTGAACAAGACCCAAAATTGCTTCGTCGTAAGCACCAGCGACATTCGCCTTTGAAACAAGTCCGTTTGCAACTTCATAAGCAGAAACCGTTTCTGCAACCGTTGTGATGATTTCAACTCCAGGATCATTCGTTGCTGTAGTAGAAGTGTTTTCTCGGTTCTGTCTTTGACAACTACATCCTGTAAATGCTGACAAAGAGGTCGTCATAACCAAGGCAATTGTCACAAATCCTTTCAACATTCCATTAAACTTTTTCATTTTGCCCCCCTTTTTTGAGGTAGTATATCATAAAAGTTATTATATTTCAATATGTTTTTATAAAAAAAAACAGAAATGACTCTGTTTATTTTTTTGCTGTGGCTTTTAAAATCAATCCTAAAAGCTTTAAGAATAGTCTGATTGTCTCGAAAAGTGTTTGCAAGAAATCTGCGATATATGCGATTTTGTAAGCTCTGTAAACACCCTTAAGCGCTTCAATTTCATCTGGTGACATAAGGTTTGAGTTTTGCAAAAGTTCAACAGTTTTGTTGTTTGCCCTAACTTCAATCTTCAAAGTCATAAGTGTGAATATAAGTGCCATAATCATAAACACAAGTGCGATTGCTGTTGTTGCAATTGTTCCAACTCCAAGTTGTTGTGCAAAAACCCAATCAACAACAACACCAACAAGAATAAATGGAACAAAGATCATTGGTGCAAAAATAATCATTGATTGCATCCAGCCTCTGATTTTCACATCTTTTGAACCTTTTGCATCTTCAATCGCAAGAGTAACCTTTTGAAGGGCAACTCCAAGAGCGGTTATTGTGGATTTTCCCATAATATTCTTTCTGAGCCAAATAATTTTGTTTTTTGTGTCATAATGGTTTCCAAGAAGCCATCTTTTAAGCCCTTTGCATTGTCTAATTTCGACATTTTGAAGCCCGTGTGCATCCAAAAAAGCTCTTGCTGACTGCTCACAGTTAAGCCCCGCTTGAATTTGAATTTTGTTGTATTTTTTATACTTATACACCAAAACTATTCTCGCAACATAAACGAAAATACCTGCTCCAGCAACGGCAACACCAAGAACAATCAAGAGAATAACAATCCAAGATAATGATGCCAAAAATATTGCTCCTTCATCTAATAACATACCCATATTTTTCCTCCTAACGTATTTATAGTATATAAAATCGGTTGCAAAATGTCAAACAAATGTTGTAAAATAATAGCGAAAAAGGGCAAAAATGGAGAAATTTTTTGATAAAATTCGAAAAACATTCAATGACATCTTATTTCCCGAGGAAATAAAGTGTATTTTTTGTGACAAAGACATCAATCATTTTGATGAAAAACCATACTGCAACGAATGTGAAAAGTCGCTCCCTTTCAACAATGAAAAAAGATGCAAAAAGTGCGATATGGAAATATTTGGAGATGGTGAAGTTTGTGATTTTTGCAAGTCCAACCATAAGGTTTTTGACAAAACAAGAGCAGTGTTCAAATATGAAAGTGTTGTGAGAAAAACGGTTTTAAATTTTAAGGAAAACAACCAAAAATTTTTGGCAAAACCTATGGCTTCAATTATGCACAACTCTCTTCCACAAGATATGAAAGATTTTGACGTGATCGTTCCTGTTCCACTTTCTCCAAAATCACTCAAAAGAAGGGGCTATAATCAATCTGAATTTCTCGCAATCGAAATTGCAAAACTGTGTGAAAAACCAGCACTACTCGACGTCCTCTTAAAAGAACGCGAAACACAACATCAAAAAGAATTGTCATACAAGGATCGCCAACAAAATCTTGCAGGCGCTTTCAAAATTCAACACAGAAATCTCATCAAAGACAAGAAAATCCTTCTCATTGACGATGTTATGACAACAGGCGCAACAGCCAATGCTTGCAGTGAAATTCTCAAAAAATTTTGCAAAAAAGTTTATGTCTTGACTTTCGCAAGAAATATGTTAGAGCAAAAAGAAAAGAAAAAACAAAAAATATGATTTTTTTTGAAAAAACACTTGACAATATGTGATAAAATAAATATACTCTATTTTGTCACACAAGTTATGGCCTCTTGGTCAATCGGTTAAGACGCCGCCCTTTCACGGCGGAATGAGGAGTTCGACTCTCCTAGAGGCTACCATGAGAAAAGACTATGCTCTAACGGCATAGTTTTTTTTTGTTTGCAAAAAAAACTATTTGACAATCGTTTGTTCTCTTCTTTAGCGACCAAACGAAAACGCACTTAGTTGGCGTTTGCTACTTTTATAGTTAAAAAAAGAGAGAACATTCTCTCTTTTATGCCACTCTTGTGAAATTCAAATCGTTTTCCAAATAACTTGCAGATGGAATTGGCAACATATACCTTCCGATGCCTTCGAGTTCTTTAAGTCCAACACGCCCAGTCATTCGGTTTACAAAGAAACCAGAAAAATCATCTCCCCAAAACTGTTTTTTCTGTTGCCCCAAGACTTTGCAATCCACAATACAGTTTTTCGCTGTCGCACGAATTCCTGCTCCTGTGGTGTGATAAATAGGGAAACTAGCAGATGCAGTGTTATATTTATGCTTAATTTCTCCCGCTGAAATGCAATTTCGAATAGATAACGTCATTTGGGACACTCTCCCGACCTCAATTCCTCCAACATACTGCCCGCCAGTTAACTTTCCATAATTTGCGCAATTCTCAATGTCAATTATTGTGCTGGCATTTTCACCTATAATATAAACAAGTCCACTGACATACCCAGAAGAAGCTGTAATATTTCCATAGTTGGCACAGTTCTTTATTATCATGTTGTTAGTAGCAGCATACGTCAGTCCTACCGCACTGCCTTGCAAGCTACAAATATCTCCATAATTGTTGCATCCGTAAATCACAGCAGCCTGACAATCTGTCTGCAATATTATTCCCGTCGCACCTGAATAATGAGAAGTAACATTCCCATAATTTTTGCAGTTAATAATATAAGGTTCTGTGGCGTTAGCTGCGAATCGAAAAAACAATCCCGACGCACTTCCTGATGAATTGCTGATGACCTTGGTGTAAACTTTTCCATAATTTGCACAATTTTTTGCGTTCCTTAGCCAACCAGAAATTCCTACTGCAAAATTTGCCTTAGCACAAATATCTCCCTTATTGTAACAATTTTCAAAATACATTTGACTAGAACTGCCAGAATAAGTTTCACATCCAAAAATGCCAGCAGCAACCTTTCCAGATGCAGTCACATTCCCTTCATTTCCACACGAATAAAACTTATAATATAAATCTGGATTTCGACTCTGTCCTGCCGCAATACCTCCCGCCTGTGAACAGTAATTGGACCCAGTTTTTGTCGACAAATTAAGCACTTCACCATAGTTATAGCAATTTTTGTAAGTCCCTTTGTTTGAGATTGCAAGCCCAGCAACGGCATAATCATTCCCCGTTACTTTCCCATAATTCTTGCAGTTTTCAAGTGTCAAATTTCCACCACCACTGAATTCATTATATATAATTCCCGCAGCACTGGACTCAACTGCCGAAACATTTGCAAAATTTATACAGTTTGAAACAGAAACAGCATTTTTATTATAGACACACAAACCACATGCATACTTCGCTTTCACGTTCCCACTCGCAACACAATTTTTCATATTCATTATGCCATATGGTTCATTACCATAAATATTGCTATCGCGCCACCATGTGCAAAGCAGACTTGCTCTATAAATGTTGTTTTGAGTTATATACACGCAACCGTCAACTTTGCAATTTGAAACCGTCGCGGTCGTCTTTTGATAATAACTTGTAAACATCATTGCCACGTTCTTTCCTAGAACAAGAGAGGCATTTTCATCTGTGTAATAGCCACTGAGTTCAACATTGCAAACTTCAACGTTGGGGTCCCGAACTTGAGAAAGAGTCCCCCCATTTTGTGCATTATACCTAGCTAGCGTCAAAAAGCCCATTGATGTCGAATAAAAATTCTCAAACTTGTGGTTTCCCCCGTCAAATTTTTTAAAGAAAACGCAAGGATTAGACCAATCATACAAAACCCCATCTCCGCCATCGTGATATGTGCAAGTTCCATCCGCATTTCTTTCAAAATAGCCATCGTTAAGTTTTATATCGGTTGTTACAACGTAATATTCATCCCCATTTGCAATGCCGTAAAACGAAATCAGGTCGCTCATACAAGATATTTGATAAGGGTCGTTCTCGGTCCCACTTCCTTGCATATCGTTGTGCATATTAAAAGAGCCGTTTCCATCTACATTTGTGTAAAACTTTTGCTCAACAACATCAAAAAGACCAGTCACGTTGTCTTTCACGCATGGCACAAAATCTCTCACATATGTCACATCTCCGGTCGTAGAATCTTTTTCGGAAATTTTAAGTGAATAAAGCTTGAAATCAGGTTTCGTATAATTGTCAAGTTCGCCGTCGACACTTTTGAACATTCTCAAACTGGTCGCGCCACTGAAAGTCGTTGCAGAAAAACTTAGATTTTCATATTGCGTTCCATTTGCAGTCAAGGTGTATGAAGTGGCAGAAAGGAAAATTTCATTAATCACGTTTTGCCTTAAATAAACGTAGTTTTGTGAATACCCCCCAATTGAGACAGATTGATAACGCAGATTTACTCTATTTGAATAAAGCACATAGTTGTAATACATCGAGTCATGCCCCGAATCAGTGACGTTGGCACCGAAGTTGTTTGGGACAAAAAACTTTGCCTCAATTTGAGTTTCAATATTGGGAATGTAGCCAGTGTCGATCCATTGTTTCCATGTCGATTGCAAATATTCAATTTGTATGTAATCCGCTGGGATTTCGTCAGTGCTTCTTCGATCGCTTGGATCAACCTCTTCATAGTAAAGCCCGTGGCCATAACTTATCAAATTGTATGGACTTTTCACCTCATATTCTGGATCGGCAACCACCTGCCTTGTTTCAATCGTTGTGTTCGTTTCGCTTTGATTTGCGCAGGCTGTCAGCAAAGAAGATGCGCCAAACAT
>Ga0310786_10008861_pt1 | contig 12855 bp, 7 predicted proteins | sample AusTroGonzalo_MG_FD_203881 | JGI IMG/M metagenome (GOLD analysis project Ga0310786, IMG submission 203881) | Bovine rumen microbial communities from tropical cattle in Woodstock, Queensland, Australia - Gonzalo_03 (v2) (version 2) | ecosystem: Host-associated > Mammals > Digestive system >...
CGTTCTGCCACGTGAGGACGAGGGAGTTCTCCGGGGTGAGGCAGTGCCAGAACACGGAGGGCCTGTCCCCTTCCGCAAGAAGGCCATGGCGGGAGGACGGGGCGATCCCGATGGATGCCGAGAGCGGGGAAAGGAAGGTCTCGACATCCTTGATCCGCGGCCTGGCGGTCCCGGAGGAGAAGACGGCAAGCCGAGACACGGAGTCTGTCCCGAGCGGGAAGGCCCATTTGCCGGGAGAGGAGAGGCTGTTCGTCTCCACGGGGAACCAGTCGTTCGCCGCGCCGAAGGCGAGCCATTCGCGCTGCACTGTTGCATCGGATGGCGCGGCAAACGAGAATGTCTCGTTCGTCCCGACCCTGGCAAGAACATGGCTGGGGAAAAGTTGAGAATTGACACTTGCGCCGCGAAGCGGCGGCGAGTTCGTCCCGCCGTGCTTTGCACCTGCATATTGGACGGCTATCGCGGCGGAGAAGACAAAGACCGCTGTATGAATTGAAAATTTAGAATGTAGAATGGAGAATTGCGGACGATCCTCAATTTTACATTCTCCACTTTCAATTATCAATTTCGCAACTGCGCATGCAGTTGCAGTCACTGCCGCGCAGAAAACAAGGAGCCCTGTCAAGAAATCAATCATGCCACGTGCGGATTATACCAAATTTTCGATTGGGGTTTTAGACAGGATTTTGGGTGAGACCACGTTCTGGCCATTTGGAAGGTAAAATGTAGAATTGCGGTTAGCTCATTCTACACTCTCAACTTTCCATTCTCAATTCTTCCGGCCCGGTGGTGGGCTTATTGCAGGTTCAGCCCGCCGTTGTGAAAGATCATTCGTCGCTTATCGCGATATAGCCGTCGGCGTCTGCCCGCCCATCAGCTTAAAGTCGCCATGTTGCCAGACGCAGCTAATTATACCAAATCGCCAAGTTCGACTTCAAGCGTGGTTATCCCCTTCGGCCAAAGGATCGGCCGCGCAAAAAGCGCCATAAGGTTCGAGCCCAGCCGAGGCCATGCGGTATGCGGCGGGCAAGCCCAGGCTCTTCGAGGTCGATCCACGAGCCTGTTTCAGCGTCGATGACGCGGCGGCCGACGACTATCTTCCCTTCGAGGTCCAGCCCCTCGCCGATGTAAGTGTCGCGGCAGACGACAGTGCGCTTAAGTTTCGCGCCCTCGCTTATGTAGGAGCCGCTGTCTATTACGACGTCTCCGCAAAGCTGCACGTTCCTCGCAAGCCAGACGTTGTCGTTCAAGAGGACGGGCGGCTTTACGTCCGTGCCGTATTCCATCACGACGCTCCGCCCCAAATGGACGCCGCGCTCAGAAGAATAGCCAGGCACCGTAAAGAGCTGCGGATGGCGCAAGACTATGAAGTTTAGCTCGAACCACGCCTTTATGTTGCGAACGACAAGGCCGTGAGGGGAAATGCGCATCCAACGCCCTCCCTCGCGCCTGTATAGCCCCGCCGGGGTCTCGGCGAGCTCCTCCTCTGAAACGGGCGAGAGCGTCACGTCCTCGGCGACATGCGAGGAAATCGCAAGCCCCCAGACGACGACGAGGCCGTCCATGACATTGCTCGTGAGGGGGCTCGAATACCCCTCGATGTCCTTAAGGCCCTTTGGAACCTCCCCCTCGCCCTTCATGTAGAACACCGGGAACCCCGTGCGCGTCATGTCGGCGAACTCGTCCGCAAGGCTCTGCGAGAAGTGCCAGTCGAGGACTTCCGTGAACATCACGCCGAACTTTTGCGCGCGCTCCATCGCGTAGTCTATGGCGCGGCGGCCCGCGACGGGAAGCTCGGCGGGGCTCGTCCCGGGGAGGACTTCCTGAACCCACTCCGTTTCGCGCGTCGTCGGGACAAAGAGGATGTTGTCCATCAATACGCCCCCTTCCCGCCGATAATCGCCGGAATCGTCTTGAGAAGGATCTTGACGTCCTTCCAGAACCCGGGCGCCATGATGTATTCCTTGTCGAGCCTGACCTGCTCGTGGAACGGAATCTCGCTGCGGCCGTTTATCTGCCAGAGGCACGTGATCCCCGGGATGACGTCGAGGCGTTTGCGGTCTTCAAGCGTGTATTCCTGGACCTCCTTGGGCACGGGGGGACGCGGCCCGACGAGGCTCATGTCGCCGATGAAGACGTTCCAGAGCTGCGGAAGCTCGTCGAGGCTGGCGCGGCGGATGAACTTGCCTACCTTCGTGATGCGGGGGTCGTCCTTCATCTTGAATATTACGCCGTCCTTCGACTCGTTCTGCGACATGAGCTCCGCCTTGCGGGCCTCCGCGTCGATATACATGCTGCGGAACTTGTAGAACTTGAAGTGCCTGCCGTAGCGCCCGACGCGTATCTGGCTGAAGAAGACGGGCCCCGGGCTCGTGAACTTTACGGCTATTGCAATCGCCGCGAAGACCGGCGACAGAAGCAGCATCCCGACGAGGCTTCCCACGACGTCAATCGCCCGCTTCGCGGCATATGAGCAGCCGACGGTAAGCTTCCACGCCCTAAGGCGAAAGCTCCTTCGCTTGTTGCCACGTCCGCGCGAGGCGAGTTCGCGCACTAACTTTTCGAGGTCTGCGTCTTTTGTTCTCTCGAGAAAGCTTTCCATCCCCAGCGCGCTACAGCTCCTTCGACAACTCCTTGATCTTCTCCACAAGCGAACCTGAAAGCCCCGCGTCCGCGAGGGCCGCCGCCTTCCTTAGGGCAATCGCCGTGTCGGCGATTTCCGTGTCGCCGGCGGCAAGGGCGTTCCCCTTGATCGTGTGCGCGACCTTGTCGAGACGCGCCCAGTCGGAGGCGGCGAGGGCGGAATCCGCCTCGCTTAGCTTCTCCTGCACGGACGAGACATACTCGCCATATATCTCGCCTATGACATCGGCGTCACCGCCGAACTGCTCGTCGAGATACGTCTTGCAGCATTCCTTCATTTATATTACCCCCCCCCCCCATCTGGGGTTCCGCCTTCGGCGTCCTTGCCAAACAGCGGTATGTGGTATGTTGTTTCGTTAAGCGGCGGGTAGCGGTTGCGCTCCACGCCATCGCAAAGCTCGCGCACGATGAGCCGGCCGCGGCCACGCCCGGCCATGTTCTTGTTCGCCATCTCGAACGCCGTGTCTGAATCGCCCGCGACAACGGCGATGCTGGGCTCTTCCGTGCCCTCGTCCCAGACCCTTAGGACTGCGGAGTCCCTGACACGTGACAACCTTATCGACACGACCTCCCGCAGCTTCTCGCGGTCGTCGAAGCCATGGTCGCAGATGTTCATGAGCTTCTCCTCAAGCACAAGCTGGACGCGCGAAATGCCCTCGTCTGGCCAGCTCTGCTCGCGGCACCATGCGGCGGCCTCCTGCGAAGCGCCGTCAACCTCCTCCGGCGAAAGCCGCACCGCCGCCTCGTATACCCCTGGCTGCTGATCATATGCGCCGAAAATGAGGATCGTCACGTCATCGTGGAAATGGGTATAGCCAAGCTCGGCAAGCGCCTTTATGTACATCGCGGAAAGCGCCGGAATCGTGCCGTTCCTTCTCGCGTTCTCAACCAGCCCAGACCTCACCTTCATGGAGAGATCTCGGGGCAGCATGTCCTCCCCGGCAGCGTCGCGCGAAAGATCCATTATGCCGTCGGTGTAGGCGAGACAAATCGCAGTGCGCGTGAGAGTCGTCTCCACGACATCGTCCGGAGAATACACGGTGTCGGCAAAAAGCCCGATGGGGACGCCGCCGCGCTTTTCCGGATTCACGGCCAGGGTCTCGGCCCCCTCCATCACGATAAGGTCGGGGGCGCCGCAGCTTATCCACTTGACGTTGCCAAGGAGGGGCCTGTGGATGCAGATGAGCGCCGTCATGTAGGAGACTTCGGCAAGGTTCGCGCGGAAAAACCTCTGCATCATGTTGGCAATCGCCTCCGGCCCCATCGACGGAGCGCCGTCGCGCCTTAGGAAGTTCTTGAGGAACGACTGCACCGCCGTCATCGCAAGTGCCGCGCTCGTCCCGTGACCCTGTATGTCGCCAATTACGTAAAGATAGCACCCTGTGCCGAACGGAATCGCCTCGAAGAGGTCTCCACTCACCACGTCGAGCGGCCGGCAATACGTCGTGTAGAACCCTCGCGGCGTCAATATCGTGCGTACGGGCAGGAGGCTCCGCTGGATGTGCGAGGCAAGCTCCATTGACTTGCGGTCTTCGTCGATCTTGTTCTGGATGAATATCTCCACGCGGTGGGACGCGACGACCTGCCTCACGCGGTTTATCAAGGTCTCGGTGCGCACCGCCTTCGGGAGGTAGTAGCTTATCGCATCGTCCATGATGCGCTTCAGGAACCCGCCGCCCTCCTCGGGGTCAAGGGCCGTCAGGAAGAAAATAGGGATTTTCGGGGCTATTCCGCGCACGATGTCGCGAAAGACGAACCCGTCCATCTCGCCCATCATGATGTCGGTGATGATGGCGCTAAACTGCTTCGGGGCGGCCTTGAGCACGGCTACGGCAGATTCTACGTCGCCAACTGCGACACAGTCGTATCCGGCCTGCTTGAGCTTCGCGCTCATGACCATGCGAACAAGTTTCTCGTCATCCACGACGAGTATCTTTGCCTCACGACGAATTTCTGCCATTTTATCCCGCTGTCATTGCCCCGCTACGTATTGCTGGCTCAACCAGCACCCATCAATTTACGAAGTATTATATCATAATTTTCTGCGCCCGTGTTGAACGAACATGACGCCCGACATCAGGCTGCACTGCACGCCATTTAGCCACCAAAGAGCTCTGCAAGCCTGTTGATGGTCACGGGCTTCAGTAGGAGCGAGTCGAAGCCCTGCTCCCTGTAGGTGGCGCGCGCCTCCACGTCGGCCGTGACCGAGCACACCTTCAGCTTCGCAAGCCGTTCGTCCGCCCGGATGCGCCTTACGAGTTCCGCACCGTCCATGACAGGCATCCACATGTCAGTAAGGACCACGTCGAACGCAGGGTCCCTTTCCAGCACGTCCAACGCAGCCCTGCCGTCAACCGCAAGTTCTATGTCCGCTACGCCGAGCTTCTTAAGGAGGGCCTTCAGCACCGCGCGGTTCACGGCAGAGTCGTCAACCACCAGAATGCGCCGGGGCATGGGCCTTGACGCCGCCAATTCAGGCTCTGAAGCATCATCTCCGACTTTGTCCAGGCCCTTGGACGCGATGGTGATTGGAGCCTCGGCGCGGATCGTGAAGCCCTTGCCAGGCGCGGTGTCGATTGAAATCGTGCCGTGCACTATCTCCAGAAGCCGCCTGCAGATTGCAAGCCCGAGTCCACTGCCTTCCAAGCGGTTCTTGATGTCGGCTTGCACAAACGGCTGCATCAATAGCTTCGCCTTCTCCTCCGAGACTCCCCTTCCGTTGTCCGAGACCGTAAGCTTCAGCTTTTCGCCTTCGTAGGCGAGCGAAACGCTAATCGTGCAAGGTCCCGCGTACTTGACCGCGTTTCCGATGAAGTTGAACAGCACCTGCCGGAAGCGGTACGGATCGAGCATGAAGAGCGGCAGTTCTGGAAGATCCATTACGACCGTCTGGCCCTTCTCCTTCATCATCTGGTGGAACATCGGAAGCAAATCCCGCACAAGCTCGCCGACGTCGGTCGGCTCCAGGCGGAACTCCAGCTTCCCGAGGTCCATCTGCGAAAGATCAAGGACGTCGTTGACGAGCTGGAGAAGCGTCTTGCCGCTCGTCACGATCATCTTCAGCGCCTGCTTCTCCTCGTCAGGCGGCACTCCTCCGGCCTGCAGGAGTTCCGAAAACCCGATAATGGCGTTGAGAGGCGTGCGGATGTCGTGCGAGACGGACGAGAAGAAGTAGCTCCTCGTCTTTTCGGCCTCCACCACTCGGTCGCGCTCCGCCTTCAGGCGAGTTGCCGCGGAGTGCCGCTCGAGCGCAAGCGTCAGCACGTTGGCCGCGCTCTTGAGCGAGGCACGGTCGTTGTCGGAGATCTTGCGCTGCTTGTTCAGGTAATGGAGCGCGATACCGCCCCATGGCTTCCCCTCGCGGTACACGACGACGACTTCAAGCGACCTCGCAGGGCAGTCGCACGGGATGGACGCGACGGACTGGCACTTCGCGTCGTTCAGCTCGATGACGTGGTCGGCGTCCTCCACAGGCGGGATCATGAGCTTGTAGAACGCACACCCCTCGCAGCGGACGGGGCATGTCTTAAGCTCGTCGTCCGGATACAGCATCCGGTGGTCGCCGTCGACGGAATGGATGGCGATGTAGTCGCACTCGGTCAGCTTGAGAAGCCGGTGCATCGTCATGTCGATGAGCCCCGGCAGATCGTCTTTTGCAAGCGCGTAGGCGAGCAGGTCGGCCCTGAACCGCTGGTGCTCCTGCATCCTGGCGATAGTCTTCTCGTGGCAATCCCTGTCGTATGCGATGGAAAGGAACTCCAGGGCCGTGCGCAGCCCGCGCGCGACCTCGGCCATTTTGTGCCGGTGCGGCTTTGTGTAGTCGACCACCATCCGCCACCAGCCGTCGCCCTTCCGGAACTGCGCGACCACCGACGACATCATCGGGCAGTATGGCGGCTGGTTCATGTCGGGGATCGGCTCCCCCTGAGCGACAATCACCGTCTCGCTGTCGGCAAAGAACCCATCCGGCAGCTGCTTCCCGAAAGCGGCAGAAGCCTTCGCGCAGTTGCGGCAGCAGTCCGAGGCGTCCGGGCCGAACCAGTCGCTGCGAGAACCGTCGTCGGAACACAGCATGAGATGCTGCGCACCTGAAATCTCGCACACCTTCGTGCCGATCAGCTCCTTTATCGCCTTGTAGTCGGGGTGCCTGAACATGAACTCGACGATCTCGCCCTTGAGATGCGCGATGTTCAGCGCGACCGAAAGATCATGGTAGGTCGCGATCCTCTCAAGCGTCGTCACGACGACGAGCGCCGAACGCCGCAGAAAGTCCCACAGCGGTTTCGAAATCTTTTTGTCCTCGCAGTAGCCGACGCAAAGGACGCCGACAAGTCCCCCTTTGTTGCAAACGCCGAACGAGTGAACGACCTTAAGATTGGCCACGGAGTCCGGCGGGCGCTCTTCCTTGGCCGCGTTGGACTTTAGCCATTCAAGCTCGGCTCCGCGGAGCGTGAGAGCGGAACCGTCCATGAGCTGCGTATCAAAGACTCGCCCCAGATCGTGGTCTATGGTCCATGGCAGGGCGTTCGTCCATCCGCCACGGTCAATCGCGCGTTCCGGCAGGATTACACCGCCACCTTCCCGATGGAAGTCCTGCACAACATAGCAGAAATCGGCGTCCATGCGATGGCGCACGATCTCAAGCATTTGCTTCGGCTGCGCCGTGTTCGCATCCTTCTGGAGCGCGACTAGCGCGCGCTCGAATTCACGCTCGTTCTCCTCGTATTCGTTCTCCATCTTTCATAATCAACTGGCGGAGGGGGGGGGATTCGAACCCCCGGTGGACTTGCGCCCACACAACCTTTCCAAGGTTGCACCATCGACCACTCGGACACCCCTCCAGTCAATTGGTTTTTTAGCGTTCTGGTGCCAGAGAAGGGACTCGAACCCTTACGTTCTTGCGAACGGCAGATTTTGAGTCTGCTGCGGCTGCCATTACGCCACTCTGGCGAACTTCGTCCCTGGAGCGGGCGAAGGGAATCGAACCCTCGTGGCCAGCTTGGAAGGCTGGAACTCTGCCATTGAGCTACGCCCGCTTGTCGGAACTATTGATGCATAGTATAGCAAAATATGGTACAATAGGCAACTGTGAAAATCAACAGGGCCATTTTGCCGCCTGGGCGCATAGGGCTCGCCGTCAGCGGCGGATCCGATTCCGTCGCATTGGCGTTTCTGCTGACGAAGGGCGGAAGGAAGAAAAACGCCGCTAAAAGGTTCGTCATCCTCCATGTCGACCACGGGCTTCGCCGCGAGAGCAAGGCGGAATACAAGTTCGTGCGCGACCTTGCCAAGCGCATCGGAGTGCCTTTCAAGGGACTGCACGCCAAGGTGGTGCAGCGGCCACGCGAGTCCATCGAGATGGCCGCGCGGCGTGTGCGGCTCGACTTCTTCGCGAAGTGCATGAAGTCCCTCAGGCTCGACGCAATCGCGACCGGCCACCACATGGACGACGTCGCCGAGACTTTTCTCATGAAGATCCGGCGGGCGTCGCTCTGCGGAATGAGGGAGACGAGCGAGGTGGGGCCCATCCGCTTCGTCCGCCCGCTGCTCGGCTGCCGCGACCGCGAGCTCAAGGCGTATCTCGAGAAATACGGCGAGGAATGGCGCGAGGACGCGTCAAACGGCGACGTCTCGATAGAGCGCAACAAGGTGCGCCACGAAATCATCCCCTTACTCGAAAAGAAGCTCGACAAGGACCTCGTCGAGCACATCTACAGGATAAGCGGCTTTCTCGGCTCCTGAAGTCCTTAAGACGCCCCCTACGGCATGGGGACCCTTCGCTATTCGTTGTTGCCGTATTCGATAGGGAACCAAGTGCGGTAGAAGTTGTCGCGCTGCCAGGCATTGCCAGCCGAGGCATAGTCGCAGAAAAACACTGTCGTAGGCAGGGATGCTTCGGGATTCTCGTGGTGAGAGCCAATCGGAAGCGTCGCGGAGAACGCCATCCAGATGTCGTCCGACGGCGTGCGTACCGCCGCGAATGTCGGCATGATCTCCCCGTCCTTGATTCCGCGTCGAAACGGCTCGGTCATGTCGCCATCGCCAAAGCGACTGTCGCGGGCGAGCAGGACGGGGCCGCGCGTGAACGCGACGTTGTGGTCGAGCGTATGCGCTACGACCGGCATGTCGAACTTGAGTTCCACGATGTCGCCAAGTTTCCAGTCGCGGTCAATCGTGAAATAGCTCCCTGATGCGACGCCATCAAGCACCTTGCCGTTCAGCATCACTTTCGTATTCGCGCTCCAACCGGGTATGCGCAGACGCACTGGTGCCGCGCCCTCGGTATGACTGACGATCCTGACGTAATCTGTGCGGGGATAGAGCGAATACATGTCAAACGCGACCTTTCGCCCACCAGAAAGTTCGCCCTTCACAAGCGCGGACGAATAGAAGTTAAAGGTCGCCACGTCGCCACGTGTCGTGAAAAGCTCTTTGAGGAAACAGAGGAATCCGCGCGGGCCGTTCGCCGTGCAGCAGTCGGTGTGCATGTAGCAATGGTGCTGGCCGTGGTAGCGATTGCCGGAGAGCGGCGTGTAGCCCGCGAACTCGGAGCCGTCCGACTTCATGGCCGCAAGATAGGCGTTGTAGAACGTCCGCTCTATCTGGTCCGCCCACTTCGGGTCGTCGGTCACAGAGAGCAGCTTCTCGCAGAAACGCATCCACGTCGTAGTCACACACGTCTCCTGCAGCCTGAGGTACGGCAGGTGCTGCTTGCGAGCGCCGTGGAACCACGCCTCGCTCGATGCGCACCCTCCCGCAAGGTTGATTTCTTCCTTTACGATGTCCTCGGCCGTCATCACTGCGGCCTTAAAAATGTCCTCCACCGCCAACATTGGGTATTGGGTATTTTCATATTTGCATAATTTCACAATTTCATAATACTCCAATAGCCCTTGATAGCAGCTCATCATCTCGTATGACTTCCAACGATTGTGCTTCATCACGTAGCCGCCGTGCTTCTCTGGCCTATTTCCGTAGCCGTTCCTGTCCGCGACCGACACGCCCTTGAGCGCAAGGTCTATTAGGCGCGGGCCCTTCTCGGGCCTTGTCATTCCCTCTACGATATACGCGGCGAAATCGAGATATTTCTGCGCGGCATCCTTGCCGTCTCTCGCGGAAACACGCTTGTACAGCCAGACAACCGGCTCCAAGATCGACGAACTCGCATAGCCCGACCAGTTTCCGGTCTGCCACAGTTCTCGTCCACGCCTCCCGCCTGGACCGATCTCAGCAATCACGTAGTCGCATAGCCGCTTCGCCGCTTCCAACGCAGCATCCGCCTCAACTTTACACTTTACACTTTCAACTTTACACTTCCAGTCGTAGTAGTGGAGAAGTCCCATAAGGGTATATTTCATCCCCCATACGTCCCACCCCTCGCCGCAGCGCAGTTCGTCGGGATAGTTGCCGATATAGCCGCTCGGCTCTTGCGAGGCGAGCATCCTCTCAATCCCCCGCTCAATTTTGGAACAAAGTTCCTCTGCAACTTTACACTTCTCGTCGGTTGCGTATCTCAAATACGCAACCGACGAATGCATCCACTTTCCCCAGAACTCCGTCTGCCACCAACCCTTAGTCTCGGTCTTCTCAATGAACGGAGCGGTGATGTAATCGACATCCTGCGCGCCAACGTGGTTTGCGACCATCGCATCGAGCCGTTCGCCAAGAAACCCCTTCAGTCGCACATTTCCGATGTTGTCGATGGAATCTGCAAGAGCTCCGTTTGCCGAGCCGAACGCCGAAACCGCCGAGAATGCGGCGAGAAATGACATGATCGAGATTCTGCTTTTCATAATATTCCTTTTCGAGTACGAGACTTTAGCAAAAATGTCTTCGCTGGTCAAGATTCCTATTTGACCTGCGTTAGACCGGGCGGGGCGGAGAGCTTCGTCGTCAGCTTGCCGCCCTCTCGACGCCATTCAACGCGTATGGGGCCGCCAGGCGTGGGCACGACGCCTTTTGCCCATTCTATTTCCTTCGCCGCGCCGGGACGGAACTCGAAGCGCGAATATCCAGGCGCGAGCGGACGCACGCCAAGGATGCCAGCCGTCAGGTCTCCTGCGATGGCAGTGTCGGGGTGTGCCTCGTCTCCCCACGTCGGGCGAGTCGGATGGTTCATGCACTCCGAAGTGGCATGGACGCCCTTCCATTCCCGTGCGACGGCCTTCAGCCAGTTGTGTTCGCGGATGCGCTTCAAGGCCTCGTCGGGCATTCCGTAGGCGAATGCGCCGCGTACCAGGAGAAGCTGGAACTTGCCGTGCTTTATGAGACCGAGCGCGGCAAATGCCTTTTCAGCCTCGGCCTTCGAGAAGAAGCCGAGCGACAGTGCAAGGGCATTTGCCTCGGCACCGACTCCCGCATCCTCAAGCGAGGACGAAAGAAGCCCGTCTTTGCGCATAAAACGCCTTCGTACCGCCGCCTCGGAGCATGCGGAGGCTGTTCGCCAACGCACGGCGTCAGCCGATTTGCCGACGGCGTCTGCGAGGAACGCGGCATCGCCGAAAACGCGCCACAGGAGGACGTTCATGTAGGATCTATGGTGAGTGGACTTCGTTCCGAACGCAAGGTCGTTGGCGTGCTTGCTCGTTTCGGTGCGCTGCTCGAACACTCCGTCCGCATTCGTGTACGAGAGCAGATATCCAACAAGCCTCTCGACGTTCGGATACAGCTCATTAACGAGCTTCAAGTCGCCCGTGTAGAGGTAGTGCGACGCGAGAACGGGCACGAACCACGCGGCGAACTCGTCAGACTGGAACGGGCCGTAGTCTTCATTTGCAAGAGGCCCGTGCGACTCGGGGTAGGGGCATGCCTGGATGTAGCCCCTTGGCGTCTGGTTCTCTGCCAGCATTCTCAGAGATCCCGGCATATACGGACTGTCATGGGCGAACGCCGCGTACATGTTGAACTGCGCCCACCACAAGTCGCCGCTCCATACGAGCCTGTCGCGCTTCGCACCGTCTGCAAGAAAGGCATGCGCTGCACCAAGCATGGCGTTTGTCCGCGAAGTGACTACTTGCAGCGGCTCGGTGCGCTCCGGAATTGCCGCAAGCGAACATGTGCGGACGCTTGCGCGCCATAGCTCGGTGAGCGCGACGTCGGAGCAGGCGAACGAGCCGACGGCAGGTTCAGTTGAATGCGTGCCGCGGTTTTCGAACTTGACGGCCGCGACCTTCACAGCCGTACCGGGATTCTCGAGCCGAACGCGAACGTAGCGCACGAGTCCCTGCTGCAAAGGCGCGGCATAGACGCCTGCGTTGGTCACGGAAATTACGTCGAACCTGTCCACACTTGCCGGCAGTATCGGCAGGTCGACTGCCGGGCCGAGATACCTTGCGCTCGTGACGCGCGAGAAGTCGCCGCCGTCGCCGATTCCGGGGACGCATCCGTAGGAAAGCCTCAGTCGCGCATTCCCTCCCATGGCTTCCGCCAGGACGACAGGATAGCCGCCAACTCCGTCCGGACCGAAGTCGAGAAGCTTGACAGGCGCAGGCTCGCCTTGCTTCCATTCAAGCGTAAACGGCACCGACGACGAATGCACGTCATCGTTAAGTCCCCTGAGGAGCGCGGCCTTGCGAGGAGTATCGTTCGCCGGACGGAACTCGTACGGCTTGTCGGCTTCATGCTCCACGCTCCATCCCGCGAACTCACCATACGCATGGTAGGTCCAGTCCCAGCCATACTCGTTGAAAATGGAGATTGCCTCGTCCATCCACCTGTCTGCGCCCTCGGCCCACGCGACAGCCGAAAACTCGCCTAAGAATATTCTCGCCTCGTGCTTCAGCTGGAACTCGCGCACCTTCTCGAGCTTCTGCATGAGATAATCTGCATTCCACCACCTTGCCGCGTCGGGCCAATGCGCGGGAACATGCGGACGGCCCCGATTGACGCCTTGGTGGGTGAAATCCATCGGCGAATAGAGATGCACCTCGTAGATGACGTCGTCGATGTCCATGACTGGCATCTCGGCGAAGCCATCCGGCGAGTCGGCGTGGTTCGCCTCGACGATGATCGGCGTCACGGGGTCGATCGCCCGGATCACCTCCGCCGCTTTCTTCTGGAGGCCCCACCAGCCAAGTCCGTCAGCAGGGCTGTAAGTCTGGATAGGCTCGTTTATGATGTCGTAGCCGTATAGCGCCGGATTGGCGCGGAAGCGCCGCGCGATCTTCTGCCAGCAGGCGAGGAAGTGCGCGGCGTACTTCGGCTCGTAGAACA
>Ga0310786_10008862_pt1 | contig 12855 bp, 8 predicted proteins | sample AusTroGonzalo_MG_FD_203881 | JGI IMG/M metagenome (GOLD analysis project Ga0310786, IMG submission 203881) | Bovine rumen microbial communities from tropical cattle in Woodstock, Queensland, Australia - Gonzalo_03 (v2) (version 2) | ecosystem: Host-associated > Mammals > Digestive system >...
TCCAGTTGGCGCCGTCGGCAATTGCATAAATCTTTGCCAGAGCCAGGGAGTCCGAAGCATGGGAAGGAACACCGGCCTGCTGGGACACGGGCAGTTCCACCGTCAGCTCTTCTCCGGCCGAGAATACCACCACGGCCTCGCGACCTTCCAGGAAGATGTTCTCGTCCACGGTGAGGGTAACCACAGCGTCTTTCTCCCCTTCGGTGACGTCGGCAGAAATCCAGGTGACTTCCTCAGGGATGGCCAGGGCCCAGGCCAGGTTGGTAGTAACGGCTATGGCATACGTTCCGCCGCCGTAAGCAGCTTCCACCTTTTCCATATCGATGGCGAAGAAAGGCTCCTGACCCATCTGGGCCAGTTTCACTTTCACGGGAACCAGGTTGCCGGAAGCAAAGACGAGTTCGGTCTCGCGGGCCTCCAGGCCCTCATTGGGCGACACGGTGAATTTCACCACATCATTGCCTTCGCCAGCCTTCTTTTCGGCTGAAACCCAAATGGCATCCTCGGGAATGGTGAGCGTCCATTCCACATTGGAAGTGACCGTCAGTTCAAGCACGCCGCCTTCGTCAGAGGCGTTCAGGGCGTCGGGGGAAACGGTGAGCACGGGCTTCTTGCCCAGCTGGGCGACAGACACCGTCCTCTTCACTTCGCCGGCAGCGACGGTAACGGTTCCCTCACGGGTATCGAGGGCCTTGTTCTCGGGAACCGTAATCTTCACGGATCCGTTGCCGTCTCCTTTATCGGCCCCAATGGTAATCCAGTCGGCGTCTTTGATAACGGTCCAGTGGTCGTTGCAGGTAATGGCGACCGTCTGTTCCCCACCAGCCACGTCGAAGTTCACGGTAAGGGGCGAAACGGTGAGTTCCACCACCTCTTGCTTGGTGCAGGAGAAAACCAGCACCAGAGTAGCAAGGGCTGTCAAAGAGTAGGTAATTAATTTTTTCATCATAATAATTATTGGATTAATGAATTATATGTCCATTCCTGTTCGTCCCTGAGGCGGGTTAGCGAATAGCGGTCGCGCAGTTGGCGCAACTGGCGGTAATAGGCCTTCAGTCCCCTCTCCCCGCGGGTTTTGAGCACGCGTTCCGGGAGGTACTTGCCCACCAGCTCGTCCAGGATGTGCTGCTCGTGATAAACGTCCCGCAGCTCCGGCGGCACATTTTCCAGGCTTTCCATCACAAAGACCAGGGTGCTGCGCTGGATTTTGGCCGACACAGGCGTTCCCTTCACGGCACCCCCGATATTGGAAAGGGCAAGGGTAATATAGCGATAATACTGCCCGCGCAGGAGTTTCTTCCTGTTTCCCGTGAGGCCGTCTTCCTCCAGCAGGATGCGGCAGTTCCGCAGGCCGGCGGCCGATGAAGCCAGGAGGTCGTCCCCCAGCGTCTCGCTCTGGGAAGAAGGGTCCGGGGAGATGGCCGCACTGATGGGCGGCACATAGTAACAGTAGCGGTTGTAACGGGCTTTTTCAGGCGCATAGCCCAGGGCGATAGCGTAATAATCATACGGGCCCAGGCGGGGCGGAAGCAGGTTTACGCCGTCTTCCACATCGGCCGCCGTGGCCAGGTGATTGTAGCGGGCATAGTCCATCACGGAGGCGGTGGTGCCGTACTCCTTCGTGAAGGAAGGGCTGCGCAGGGAATCGGCGGGATATACCCAGGAGCCGCCCATATTGTGGGACAGACCCAGCACATGGCCCATTTCGTGACACACGGAATAGCGGATCATCGGCCCCAGCATCTCCAGGGGATATTCTTCCAGGCGGGCCATCGGGTCGGCCGCACCTGTCTGCACATACCGCCACAGGGAAATGAGGTCCTTCACATTCTTCCACCATAGGATGTCCCCCTGGAGGATTTCTCCGCTGCGAGGGTCGCACAGCACGTCTCCCTTGGCATTGGCTTCCTCCACGTCCATATAACGGACCATGTTCACCAGCGGGGAATTACGGTTGAGCCCCTCCGGCTCCGGCAGCACGGTGATGGGGCTGCCCAGCCCCACGGCCTCGAAGGCCTTGTTCCAGTCTTCCAGGCCTTCCTTAATATAAGGGTACCAGCCTTCCGGGAAGGCACGGTCCACGTAAAACACAATCTTATCCTGCCGTTCCAGGTTCCAGCGCTGGGTGGAGCCGTGACGCCAGCCTTCTTTATCGGCAACCTCCACGCGGGTATAGCCCGCGCGGGAAGGGTTCACCAGATAGGGGGCCATCGGATGGCGGGGCAGGAAGAGGACGTAGCAGGCAGCCGTCACGTCCAGGCCGCTCTCGAACTGGTATCGGCAAGTAACCTGCATATAATCCGTGTCTTCCACCGTTTCCAGGTACTCGTAGGCCGTGCGCACCTCCTGCTTCATCTCGCGGGGCGGGATGGCCGATACCTGCTGCGGGTACCGGTAGAAGTAGCGGGAGATGTCCAGGACCAGGGTATCGGCCTTTTCCTCCACGATGGGGAAAAAGACGGTGTGCACATGATGGTACTTCCGAAGACCGCCTTTGTTGCCGAAGAAAGGCTGATACCTGGCCGGTACCAGGAACATACCGGTGGTATCCCGCTCGAAGCTCATCAGCACGGGGCGCGCGTTGCGCTGGCCCGGAGCGAAAACCTTGCCCATCGGGCGGTTCACGTCTACGATGCGGGAGCCGAAGAGCACGGGCTGTCCCAGCTTGTCCTTGGGCAAATGCCACAACACCTGTTCCCGGGCCCCAAGGGGCAGGAACAGCAGCAAGGCAAGGCAGGTGCTCAGCAGTTTTCTCATCTTAGTTTCTGGGCCACAGTTTATATTCTACTTTCCACAGGCCATCTTCCTGTACGGCGTGCAGGGTATCGAAGTTCACCCCGTCCATAAACAGAGGGTCGTCGCAGGAGAACCAGGCGGTAAAGAGCAGCGTATTGCTGGTATCGGACAGGTCAAAACGGCCTTCCAGCTTCACCAGCGTCACATCTACCCGACCGGTGATGATGGAACTGGTCGAGGCGAAGATGTCTCCGCCGGTAGCCTTGGAGTCCTTTTGCCAATTGGACTGCCAGGCCGAATAATTGCCCACAAAAGCCGTGAAAGTACGGGGTTCGTTGAGCATCAGGGCTCCCTGGGTTTCACTGCCGGGATCCAGCACAAAGCGGAACAGGGAATCGGCCGGCGAGAAACCGCGGGTGGTACTGCCGTTGCCGTAATCCACAATGGTTGTCTCGTTGGGATAGGCCAGACCCGGGAAGAATTCCGTCAGGCGCAGCATATGCAGGCCCGTGTTGTTGGAGAGGCAGTTGAAGGTACCGTCGGTCATCGTGCGCAGGCTCTTCAGGTAATTGGACCCTTCGGCGGTCTGGACCCAGGATGCGAACTGGTTGCCGTTGTAGTTTCCATCGGCCCCCTGGATGGCCTGGCGGACGTGATAGCCCTCGCCCACCGGGGCCGCATATTTCCACAGCGGCTTGAAATTCACCGCCGGATCGCTCAGGTGTACACTTACGGAAGCGCCCTCCGTGCCCACGCCATACTTTCCCTTCTGGGCGCTCATGGACAGGGTGAGATTCCCGTCATAGCCGGACTGGTCAATCTTGAGGATTTGCAGGGCAAAACTTTCCTCTGTGGAGTTTGCCGGGAGCACCACGGTGCTCTTGGCTTCACCGTCAATGAGGAAGCCCGTGCCGGGCGCCAGGCCATCGGCTGCAAAAACCACCTCAACGTCGGTAATCGGGGCCTTGTCGGCTTCCAGAATGAGCATCACGGTGGGTGCCAGATAAGGGTTCACCTCCTGCTGGGCTTCCGGGATGCTCAGGCGCAGAACGGGAATGACCACATGCTTGGAGATGGTTACGCGCGTGGCACAGGCCTTGGCGGGGTCTATGGTATAGCGCTCACCGGGGGTGAGCAGAATGTCGATGCTGGAGGACTCGTCCCAGATTTCGTCGTCTACCAGGGTAATGTGCAGGCGGGCTTCCGTGGCGCCCTTGGCGACGGACAGCGTATGGGAGGGCACAGAGTATTGCACCCCTTCCTGCAGCCCGCTGGTAATCACCAGGTCAATTTTGAAGTCCACGGTGGCCGGACGGGAGAAGGTAATCACCACGTCGGCACCGCCCTCGGAGGCCTGTACGCTGTAATCGGCTGCCTCGAAGCACAGTTCCGGGGCAAAGTAACGGGTATCTTCGGCCTGCCGGCAAGCCCACAGGGGCAGCATCAGGATGAGCAGCAGTATGGAGAATCGTTTCATAGGCATCAGAAGGTAAACAGTCCCACAGTCAGTTCCACACGGGTCAGGCTGCCCTGCGGCAGGGCCTTGCACACACCGCCGTCCAGCCGCACATAACCGCTGGCCAGGCCGGCCTTGCCCAGGTTCAGCGGGAATTCCCACAGCAGGCTGCCGCTGAAGCGGATGGCGTCCTTGGCATAGTACTCACGGTCCGGGCGCAGGACTTCCGTCACGTACTCGTTGTCCTCCTGCACGGACAGGGCCGTGAACAGGGATTTACGGAAAGCACCCCTGGCACTCAGGTCCAGCTTGTGGCCCTTCACCTGGAACAGGCGGAAGGAGCCTTCCAGATTGAAGGTAAGGGCGTCGGACTGGAAGCCGGAATAAGGCAGGTAATAGGTCTTCACAAAACCGTCCAGCACGGCGCCGGCTCCTACGCTCCAGCGGTAGTCCTTACCGGTATATCCGCCGTAGAGCTTGTAGGCCGCTTCCACGCTGGTGGTCTTGAGCATATAACGGTTTTTGTAAATGTACAGGGTTTGCCAGGTTTCAGTGGTCACGCCTGTTTCGGGGTCCTTTTCGGCCACCAGTTCCTGCAGGTATTCATCGGCCCCGGCGTCCTTCAGGCGGCCTTCCACGCGAAGGCTGTGGAGCAGGCGGCCCGCCGTGAGCGTAGCGCTCACCAGGCCCTTGTACTCCCAGTAGTCGAAGGTACCCACCGTCTGCTGTTTGTCGCCGTAGGCGGCCAGCTGCTTGTATTCCACGCCGGCCGATGCCAGCACGTTCCAAGGGCCGCCCGCATAGCTGTACTGCAGGTCTCCCAGGAAGCGGCTGCCGTAGAACTGGCGCTTGAAGCCGCTGTAGGCCGATATGGCACCGTCGATATGGTCCAGACCCGTCATCTTGTAATAATAGAGGTTCGGGTAGGACTGGATGGTGGTGAGGCCGGAGAGTTTCTCCTTGGAGTAGCCGTAGCCCAGGTCCAGGCCGATGTGATGGCGGCCCAGCGTCACCAGCACCGACGGAACAATCCGGTAATCCAGGAAGCCGGTACGGGGACGGGGATCCCGCTTGCCGGAAATGTCGGCCACGCGGTAGTCTGTGCGCACGCCCACGGAAATCCAGCCGCCCAGGGGCGCGGTGTACAGGTCGAAGCTGAGACCACAGTCGTGGCTGTCGTAATCCTTGGCAATGGAACTGCCGTAGATATAAGGGATGGAGAACCAGGGATCCATTACGTCGGACCAGGGCCGGTTCTTCTCGCGGTCCAGCTTGTAGTAGAAGGAACCGCGCATGAACAGCTTGTCGTTGAAGGTGTCGTAGCGCAGGGTGCTGAACTGGAAGCCCAGGTCGTTGTCTCCCTGCTGCGCCAGGTGGTAGTCCCCCATCTGGTCGAAGAGGGCAATCTGGGTCTTGCTGCCGGACGACGGCTGGGCCAGGCCCATGCCGGCCGCATTGTTGGTGAGGGAGAAACTCTGCTGCAGCACCTCCAGCTCCTGCTGATGGGTGTCGGCGGGCCGCTGTGCGTGCAGGGACAGGGACAGGAGAAGGCCGGTGGCCAGGATAGTCATCTTTCTCATAGCAGGCCCTCCTTGTCATATTTGCGCGGGGTGGGATCCGTGAGGGTCACGAAGTCCGCGCTGCTGTTGTTGGTATCCGTAAGGTAGTAGCGGCCATCGGCTTGCTTGGAAACCTTCCGTTCCACGGATTCGTGGTTGTAACCGTTCACGGAAGAAATGACGGCATAGCCGGCGTCGATGGTGGACTGCAGGCGCTTGGTGGAAACGTCGGGGTCCGTCTGGGCAGGCTTCTTGAGGCATTCCACGCCGTCGGTCACCCACTTTTTGTGCATCCGGCGGAAGCGTTCGCCCGAGGTCTTACCCCGCTGGTACACTTCCGGCCAGGACAGTACGTCTTCGTCGGTCTCGAACAGCACCACGGCGTTGGGGCCGCCGCTCAGCAGGTTCAGGGCCTGGACGGTAGTGGAGTTGGAGATGAGGGGCAGCATCGGGACGTCCGGGTTGCCGGATCCATCCATCGTCTTCACTTCAAAATCGGCCTGGGAAAGGTCCACGGAAGTGGCGGCGCTCTCCGTATGGTTGCGGGCGCTCTTGGCGGCGATGAGGATGCTGTGTCCGGGCTCCACGGGATAATCCTGGCCGCTGCCGGGGAAGCGGCATACCTGGCGCAGGTAAATGGAGTCGGGGTTCTCCTTGGCGGGATAGGCCGCCGGGGAAACACTTTCGGCCAACCCCAGGTACTTGCCGTCTATGTAGGCCACCTCGTCGGAGTTGTTGAAAATCTCGATGTAGGCGTCCGTGGTATAGTTGCGGTCCATATTGTCCTTGGTGCCGGAATAGTAGATCTTGGAGATGAGGAGATCCTTCAGGATGGCCGATGACAGCTGGATGCGCAGGTTCTCGGCCTGGAAGATGCGCTGGTTCATCAGCGACACGCCCACATTCACGCGGGCGTTGTCCTCGAGGGACACTTCCCCGCCCACCAGCGCCTTGTACTCGGCGCCGGTAAGCTCCATACCGGTAATGATGTCGTAGATGCCGGGAACCACGGATTCCACGTTCACCATACCCATTACGTCGGTAAGGTATTCATAGTCCACACTGCCGTTCAGGTACACCTTCTGGGAAGCGTAGAACACGTTGCCGCCAAATTCCTCCGGCATCACGAATTCCAGGAGGAAGGGATCCGTGCCTTTGGGCGCCGTGCGCTGGCAGGCGCTCGTCAGCAGGGCCAGTCCCAATCCTATTATATATATGGTTGTGCGTCTTTTCATACTCCTAAATCTTTACATACATTTCTACGCCGAAGGAGAAGGTGCCGGTATTGCGCTCGGTGAGCGTACCGGAATAGGAACTGGCCTGGTAAGGCATATAGAAGAAGGCGTTGTTCACGAAGAACGAGAAACCGAAGTTCTTGGAAACGTCCTTGGTAAGTCGCATGTTCATCAGCCAGATGGGCGGCTGGGTAACGGGGTTGCTGTCGGCCGGGTTCTTACGCTGGGCCGCCAGGGAAACGCCCTTGATCATATAGGAGGCGTCGTCCAGCATGGCCGGAGTAATTTCGTGATACGAAAGGTCCGTGTCTATCCAGGCAATGGGGTCGCTCTTCTGGTTGGTGGTATGCCTGTACTGGTAGAAAATCACCTGGTTGGCCAGGGAAATCACCATCTTCATACGGGGGATGTTGCACACCAGCCGCAGATTCATGCTGAAGCGGCGGCTGATATCCTTGGACTGGCCGCTGGGATACAGCAGCTTGAAGGGAGGCGTATTGGCACCGCCCTGGGCGTAGACGGACGTGGCCGGGATGCCGGTGGGGCTGGAATAATTGGGACCGGTGGTCCAGGTCTGGGTTTCCATATAGGCGCCGCTCAGGATGATGCTGGTGCGGATGGGCTTGATCTGGCCCAGGTTCACGTCGAACTCGATACCGCGGTCCAGGCTGGCCTGGGTGTTGCCGATACGGCCGCTGGTGGTCCACACGGTATCCACGCGGGCGGGATGCTGCCAGTCGATATAGGGCTTGCCGTTGGCGTCCAGGAGGATGCCCTGCGCAGCCGTATAGTAATTGGCGGTGTAAAGGCTGTATTCAGTATAATTGCCGAAGCCGTTGTTCATATAGTCCTGGTAGGCTACCACGGATGCGCTCATGCCGTTGGAGAAATTGAGGTCGAAGCCTATCTCGGACTTGCTGTTGGTAGCGTTCTTGAGGGAGTTGTTTCGCTCCACCTCCGTCACGCGGGTATGGTACATCACCAGCTGCTTGCTGACATCGGCCGGCAGGTAAGACGCCGTCTCGCGGTCCATGTACTTGGGTTCCGGATACAGGTGCGCCAGACCGGGGGTCTTGTTGCTCTGGCCCCAGCCGCCGCGGATGGTGAGCCAGGGAGTGAGCTTGAGGGAAGCGTTGAAACGGGGCGAGATGCTGTACACCTGCTCCGGCAGGCCCGGCTGCAGCATATCCATACGGACACCCGCCTGCAGCTTGAACTCGATGACCTTGGTAATGTTCCAGGTGAGATTATCTTCCAGATAGGCCGATACCTGGTTCAGCGCCGGGATGTCGTAGTACGGACGCGGGCGGCCGTTGCTGTTGGGACGCAGGGGCATAAAGGCGTCGTCGTTGTAGAAACCGCGGGCCTTGTTGCCCTCCAGGCGGTATTCGGCACCCATATTGAAGCGCTGGTTCACGGGACCGGCGTTCAGGTTGAACACGTTGCCCACCTTGGCGTAGAAGCTGAAGGGGTTGGAGACGGTACCGCCGCCGGCCCGGTAGGAATCCGTGATGTAGGGCACCTGGTAATAACCGTCCGTGAGGGAGGTAATCACCGGCATGCCGCCGCCGGCCGACACGATGCTGGACGTACGGGTATCGTTGTTCGCATAACTGAAGCCGAGGGCATAGTTGAGCGAGCGGGAGAACTTCTTGTTGAAGGAGATGCGGCCTTTGTGCGTGAGGCGGAAGGACGTCTGCTTCTGGGAGGTCTCGGTGCCCTCCACCAGCAGGTCCGGGTCCTCGGTGCGCAGGTCGATGATGCCGCTCACATTGAGCTTGGTGGTAGTGGACCAGATGCGGCCGATGGTATTGGAATACGTGACGCCGCCGCTGATACGGTCGAAGGAACGGTTCTTCACGCGGGGGTCGCCGGAAGCGCGGGCGTAATCGGCATTCACATTCAGGCTGCCGGCCTTCTCGCTGAACTTCCAGCCCTTGCCGAAGGAGGCGTTGAGGGTGGTGGGGTTCACCTTGGCGCGCACCTCCCAGGGGGTGTAGCCGGCCTTGGTGTTCACCACCACGGCGCCGGAAGTGAGGTCTCCGTATTCGGCCGAAGGGATACCGCGGATCACTTCCACGGACTCGATGTTATCGGCACTGATCTGGCGCAGGTCCACGCCCGTACCGCCGCTGGTGCCGCCCACCTTGTCCGACAGCGATGTGTTGTCCGACATGGGCACGCCGTCCATCATGATGGAGGTACCGAAGGCGTTGTTGGCCGTCGACTGGTTCAGGGTGCGGATGGTGAGCTTTTCCTCCGACGTCATGTCCGACGAGCTCATCAGCTGGCCGGGCAGCAGCTGCATAATGTCCTTGAGGCTGGTGGCCTGCAGGTGGTCGATAGCCATTCGGCCGATGCTGGAAGCCGTCGAGGCACCGGTAGAACTGGGTTTGGCCGTAACCACCACCTCCTCCAGCGCCAGGGTGGACTCGCTGATGCGCACGGTGAACGTGCTGTCTTTCCGGAATTGGAACTGCTTTTCGAAATCTTCAAAACCCAGCATCTGGATTTGCAGGGTGGCTTTTCCCGTAGGAACCTTTGCCAGGGTGAGGCGGCCGTCGGCATCCGAAATGTCGTAGATGCCATAGTCCGTGAGGAGGGCCGATGCCCCCGCCACCGGCTGCCCGTCCGTGTCGGAAAGGACTGTAATCTTGAGGGTTACGTCCTTCCCCTTGGACTGGGCGAATGCCGCTTGTCCGGTTAAGAAAGACAAGAGCACGGCCAGTACTAAGAGATTAGTTTTAGTCATAGTAAGCAAATGTACGGAAAAGAAGCGGAGAAAACAAAAAAAAAGCCCGTTTGCTTTAGCAAACAGGCTTGGGGTACTGGGTAGGAGAATCGAACTCCTATTGCGAGATTGAGAATCTCGAGTACTAACCGTTATACGAACCCAGCGGTTGGGAGTGCAAAGGTACGAAGATTTTTCGAATCTCCAAATTTTTATTTCAGAAACACGAAGAAAACTGCTAAAACCATGCAGATAAAGGCGGCAATGTGGTTCCACTGAATGGGTTGTCCCTTGAACAGGAAGGTGACGATGACGGTGAAGATGGTGAGGGAGATCACCTCCTGGATCACTTTGAGCTGCATCAGGTTGAAAGGACCGCCGTTACCCAGGAAACCGATTCGGTTGGCGGGTACGGTGAGGCAGTACTCGAAGAAGGCGATGCCCCAGGAAAACAGGATAATGAGGATGAGCGGCCATCCGGTCGAGATTTTCATCTCCTGGAGTTTGAGATGCCCATACCAGGCAAACGTCATAAATACGTTGGAAAAGACCAACATCAAAACAGTCCAAAACCCTTTTATCATACAGGCTATTGTTAAAAGCGCGCAAAATTAATACATTTGTATGATAATTTGAACCTAAAACATAAAAATATGACACTGATCAAATCCATTTCCGGCATTCGCGGAACCATTGGCGGCGCTCCCGGCAACGCCCTCACCCCCATCGATGTGGTCAAATTCACGGCAGCCTATGCCGCTACCCTGCCCCAGCGCAAGGCTAAACCCAACAACGGGGAGAAGTACAAGATTGTAGTGGGCAAAGATGCCCGCATGTCCGGCGACATGGTGGAACAGCTGGTGGTGGGCACCCTCATCGGCTGCGGCATCGACGTAGTCAAATGCGGCTTCGCCTCCACTCCCACCACGGAAATGGCCGTTCTCTTTGCCAAGGCCGACGGCGGCATCATCCTCACCGCCAGCCACAACCCCAAGCAGTGGAACGCCCTCAAGCTCCTGAACGACAAGGGTGAGTTCCTCACCGCCCTGGAAGGACAGGCCGTCCTGGACCTGGCCGAGAAAGAGGACTTCGACTTCGCCGAGGTAGACAACCTGGGCAACATCGAGGAAGAGGACTTCACCGACAAGCACCTGGACGCCGTCCTGGCCCTGCCTGCCGTGGATGTGGAGGCCATCAAATCGGCCCACTTCACCGTGGTGGTAGACGCCGTGAACAGCGTGGGCGGCATCATCATGCCCCGCCTGCTCAAGCGCCTGGGTGTCAAGTGCATCGAGCTTAACTGCAATCCTACCGGCAACTTCGCCCACAATCCCGAACCCCTCCCGGCCAACCTGGTGGACCTGTGCGAGACTGTGAAGAAGGAAAAGGCCGACCTGGGCGTTTCCGTAGACCCTGACGTAGACCGCCTGGCCTTCATCATGGAAAATGGTGAAGCCTTCGTGGAGGAATACACGCTGGTTTCCGTAGCCGATTATCTGTGCGAGCTGGCCGAAAAGGAAGGCAAGCCCATCGCCACCGTCTCCAACCTCTCCTCCACGCGCGCCCTGCGCGACGTCACCGAGAAGCACGGCGGCAAGTACTATGCATCGGCCGTGGGTGAGGTGAACGTGACCACCCTCATGCACAAGGTAGGCGCCCTCATCGGCGGCGAAGGCAACGGAGGCGTCATCTATCCCGCCATCCACGCCGGCCGCGACGCCATGGTAGGCGTGGCCCTGTTCCTGAGCAACCTGGCCCACAAGAAGATGAAGGTGAGCGAGCTCAAGAAGACCTATCCGCAGTACTTCATCGCCAAGAACAAGATCCAGCTCTCCGACAGCGCCCTCATCGAGAAGATCCTGGATGAGCTCAAGAACATCTACGCCAAGGAAGACGTGAACACCATCGACGGTGTCAAGATCAGCTTCGAAGCCAAGAAGCAGTGGGTCCACCTGCGCAAGTCCAACACGGAGCCCATCATCCGCATCTACTCCGAAGCCGGCACCATGGCCGAAGCCGAAGCCCTTGGCAACGAGGTCATTGAAGTAGCTAAGAAGATCATCGGTTAGTGTTTTCATTCCGGACTACACCGCTGGAGGACCAGCTGGACAAGGCCTTGCTGTATGGCAAGGTCGGGTGTTTCTGTACGCAGAACTGCTGGGATACGGCCAAGGGTCGCTGGATGTGGGACCTCTTCAAGGAGAGGGGCAATCTGGTGACGGTTTTCAACCCGCGGGAGGCAGAGCTTACGCCCGGGACCAATCACATTGTGTGTGAGGCCGACCAGTTGCGGGAGCTCAATGCCGTGGTGGTGGAGATACAGGATGTGGGGGTACGGTATTTCAACTACACCAAGGACGTGATGCAGCTGATGGAAATGCTGGCGCTCCTGGGAGATGAGGCACCGTCCCTGTACATCGTGGACCACATCAACCCTTCGGGGCGTGTGGTGGAGGGCACCATCCCGGCGGTGGCCGGGGAGATGTACGTGCCCAAGGTGGCGCATCGGCACGGTCTCACGCTGGGAGAACTGGTGAACCTGTACGCGTCGGAGATGGGGGCCAAGTTCCCCATCCACGTGATATCGGCCATGGCCACGGACGCCAACCGGCAGCTGATGCCCTGGACCATCGCACCGGCCAGCGACATCCCCGGACTGTTCAGTTCCTACCTGTATAGCGGCGGAGGCCTGTGGAACAACACCACCCTCTCCCCCGGTATCGGCACGGCCCGGCCCTACGAGTACATCGGCGCGCCCTTTGTGAAACCGCTGCGTCCCGAGGAACTGCCCCAGGCCCACGGTGCCCTGCTGCGCCCGTGCTCGTTCACGCCCGCTGCGGGCCGCTACCAGGGACAGCGCTGCTTCGGTTTCCAGATCATGCTGGTGCCCGGCGAACCCTACCACAGCCTGCTGCACACCCTGCACCTGATGCGCTGGTTCCGGGAGCACTATTCGGCCTTCGACTTCGACCCCGCTTTCTGGGTCAAGCTTGCGGACCCCGTCCTGGAAGCCTACCTCAAGGAGGAAATCGGCTTCGACGTCGTCCAGGAGCACATGAAACTGGAAGAACAGAAATGGATTCGCAAAGCCAAGCGCTACATCCTCTACGACGATGCGCCGTATAGGATGAAATAATT
>Ga0310786_10008863_pt1 | contig 12854 bp, 16 predicted proteins | sample AusTroGonzalo_MG_FD_203881 | JGI IMG/M metagenome (GOLD analysis project Ga0310786, IMG submission 203881) | Bovine rumen microbial communities from tropical cattle in Woodstock, Queensland, Australia - Gonzalo_03 (v2) (version 2) | ecosystem: Host-associated > Mammals > Digestive system >...
TAGCGATTAGGCGCGCCGAGGGCGCGGAGGACCGCGCGCCCACGGGCGCGCCACAATGAAAGAACCGGTTCGGGACCGTCAAAAACGACGCGAAAAACGCGCCGTTTTTTTGATGAGTTCGCACGACTTTTGATGAGATCACAGGAGGGAGAGATGAAACAGGCGGAGATCGCCGGGAGATCGCCGGAGACGGGGAAGAGATCCAGGACGAAAAAACCGGCAGCGGCCGATCCGGCAGCTGAGCAGGAGGCGAAGTTCGCCGAGATCCTGGACACCGTGGACGCCGGGGCGAAAAAGCCGGCGAAGGGCGCGAAGCAGGAGCGGATTGTGGCGTTCCTGGACAAAGCGCCGAAGAAAAAGACAAACGGCGCGGGAGTGACGAAGAAAAGCACCCCGAAGCGGGTGAAGGCACGCAAGCCGAATGAAAGGCTCACTCCCGCGTCAATATACCGGAAAATGATCAGCTTCGGGAAGAGCTACCAGATTGACGGGGAGCAGGACTTCCAGGAAGCGGCGCGGATCTACGCGGAAGAGGCCGGGCTGATTGACCAGATGCGGGACCGGCTGGCGGAGGACGGCCTGACGGTGCTGAAGACCTACAAGACCGGCGACGTGGAAGTGGCGCACCCGCTGCTGAGCGAACTGCCGCGCCATGTGGAAAGCGCGAACAAGTGCCTGAGCACGATCGGGAGCATGATCAGCGAACGGGGCGCCAGGGTGGAAAAAGCGAAGCGGGACCTGGACGCGTTCCGGCTGCACTGAGGGCGCGGCCATGAAGAAGCTGAAGACGGTCGCGGACATGACGGCGGAGAGCGCGATCCTGCAATACTGGAACGAGATCGAGACCGGAGGCGTCAATACCGGCAAATGGATACGCCTGCTGTATGAGGTGATCATCCAGGGGATCAGCGAGAAGCGATGGTTCTATGATCACAAGCTGGCGGAGAACGCGATCAGGTTCATCGAACGGTTCTGCCATCATAACAAGGGAACGCTCGCGCCGCGGAGGATCATACTGAGCCTGTGGGAGAAGGCAGCGATCAGCCTGATCTTCGGTATCGTGGACGCCGGCGGGCGGAGGCAGTTCACCGAGGTCTTCTGGGTGATCGGCCGGAAGCAGGGCAAGACACTGCTGGCGGCAGCGATCGCAACGTATATGGCCTACGCAGCCGGGGAGTTCGGCAGCGAGCTTTACATGCTGGCGCCCAAGATTGACCAGAGCGACCTGGTGTACTCCGCGGTGGAGTTCAACGTGCACGCGGAGCCGGAGCTTGACGCGATCACACGGAGCACGAAGTACCGCGGCCTGATGGTCCAGGAAACGAACACGACCATCAAAAAGTTGGCGTTCAGCAGCAAGAAAAGCGACGGCTACAACCCGCAGTTTTATGTAGCTGACGAGGTGGCCGCATGGCCGGGAGCGAACGGCCTGCGGCAATGGGAAGTCATGGTATCCGGCACGGGTGCCAGGTCGGAACCTCTGGGCATGGCAATCAGCTCCGGCGGGTATGAGAACGAGGGCCTGTTCGATGAGCTGATGAAGCGCTCGACGGGGTTCCTGATGGGGAACAGCCGGGAGCAGCACATCCTGCCGATCCTGTACATGATCGACGACCCGGAGAAATGGGACGACCTGGAAGAGCTACAGAAAAGCCTGCCGGGCATGGGCGAGAGCGTGACGCAGGAGTTCATCCGGAAGCAGATCGACATCGCACACGAATCAATCTCGAAGGAGATCGAATTTAAAGTTAAATTCGCAAACCTGAAACAAAATCTTTCCGTTGCATGGATGCGGGCGGAGGATACGGAGAAGGCCTTCGGATGGCGGAAGCCGCTGGAGGATCTGCGCGGGCATTACTGCGTGGGCGGTATCGACCTGTCGCAAACGACAGACCTGACAAGCGCCTGTATTGTGACGGAGATCGACGGCGTGCTGTGGGTGCACAGCCACTTCTGGCTGCCGAAGAACAGGCTGGATGAGGCGACAAAGCGAGACGGGATTCCGTATGAGATCTACCTGCGGAAGGGGTTCCTGAGCCTGTCCGGGGATGAACTGATCGACAATAACGACGTGCTGATCTGGTTCATGGATTTGGTGAAGAAGTACAAGATCTACCCGCTGATGCTGGGCGTGGACAGATGGTCCGCGATGGAGCTGATCCAGAAACTGAACGGGAAAAGCTTCAAGACGGACACCGTGACGCAGGGATTCAACCTGAGCAACGTCAGCGACACCTTTGAGGGATTGCTCAGGGAAGGACGCATCCGGGATATGGACGACAATGATCTGCTGAAGATCCACATGGCGGACAGCGCTCAGCAGATGGAGAGCAACACGGACAACGCACACCCGCGGAAAAAGCTGGTGAAGATCAGCAAGTACGCGCACGTGGACGGAATGGCCGCGCTGCTGGACGCAATGGCCATGAGGCAATTCAAGTGGGCAGAGCTGGGGACAAGGCTGCAGAACCTGAAGAAGGGCAGCCGGAAACAACCGGCGGAGGAGTGAGAGACGTATGGGAATGTTGGAAAAGATCTTCGGCAGGCGTGAACAGCCGGCGGCGCTTCGGGCGGCAAGGACGTTCAGGATGCTGGAGGGGTATACGCCGGCGTTTACAACCTGGCACGGCTCCATCTATGAGAGTGAACTGATCCGGGCCAGCCTGGACGCATGGGGACGGCACGCGGCGAAGCTGAAGCTGAACATCAAGGGAACGGCGAAGCCGGAACTGCAAAACCGGCTGAAGGTGCGGCCGAACGTGTTCCAGGAGTGGAGCAAGTTCCAGTACCAGACGGCGACGATCCTGGGCGTGCGGAACAATGCTTTCCTGGTGAAGACGCGGGACGATTTCGGGAACGCGACCGGCATCATCAACATCATCCCGGAACGGTGGGAACTGGTGGAATACCAGGATGAGCCGTATGTGCGATTCCACCTGAAGAGCGGAAAGAACCGCGCCGAGAAGCTAAGCGAAGTCGGAATCTTGAACAGGTTCCAGTACAAGAACGAGCTGTTCGGCGAGAGCAACAAGGCGATGGAGCCGGTGCTGGACCTGATCGGGATGCAGCGCCAGGGGATCAGCGAGGGCATCAAAAACGGCGCGACATACCGGTTCAGCGCGCAGAGCGACAACTGGGCAAGCGACGACGACCTGGCCGAAGAGATGCAGCGGTTCAATGCTTCCACCTTCGGAAACAAAAAGACTAGCGGCGGCGTGATCCTGTTCCCGAACACGTACAACAATGTGCAGCAGCTGAAGCAGGAGGCCTACAAGGTGGACGCCGACCAGCAGAAGCTGATCAAGGAGAACGTGTTCGATTACTTCGGCGTGAACGAGGGAATCATCCAGAACAAGGCGATCGGCGACGAGTGGCTGGCCTTCTACGAGGGCATGATCGAATGGATTGCCATCCAGCTGAGCGAGGTAATGAGCGGGATGCTGTTCACGGACCGGGAGCGCATCGGATATGGGAATCAGATCTTCTTCACAAGCAACCGGCTGCAGTATATGAGCAACAAGGACAAGCTGGAAGCCATAAAGACAAACGCGGACCGCGGACTGATGACCAGGAACGAGCTGCGCGAGATCGAGAACCTGGCACCGCTGCCGGAACCGTACGGAAGCCAGATCCCGGCACGCGGTGAGTATTACAGCATCACAGATCCGGAGCCGGACGGTGGTGAAACATGAAGCGCGTGATCGCGGTGGACTTCGACGGGACGCTGTGTGAGAACAAGTGGCCGAAGATCGGAGAGCCGAACACGGAGCTGATACGCCAGCTGGCGGAGGAACAGGAAGCGGGGGCCGCAGTGATCCTGTTCACCTGCCGGAGCGGGAAGATGCTGGACGAGGCCGTGAACTGGTCCAGGGAGCAGGGCCTCCGGTTTGACCGGGTAAACGATAACATGCCGGAGCGGATCAGGGCATACAAGGGGAACACACGGAAGATCAGCGCGGACGTGTACATCGACGACCGGAACGCGGCCTTCTCATTCGGGAAGCGCCTGGAACTGGGAGGAGATCCATGAGACGGGTTGCAGCGTACTTCGCGACGCGGAATTATTACCGCATGATGGCGGCCAGCGCCAAAAGCCTTTTGAACCACACCAGGATGGACCGGGTGTGGTTTTTGATTGAGGACGATGACTTCCCGGAGGATCTGCCGGATGTGATCCGGTGCAAAAACGTGAGCGGGCAAACGTGGTTCACGCCGGGCGGGCCGAACTATGGAACGCACTGGACATACACATGCCTGCTGCCGTTGGCATTTCCGGAAATCTTCCCGGAAGAAAACAGGATACTGCGCCTGGACGATGACGTGATCATCGAGAAGGACATCGGGCCGCTGCTGGACATGGACATGAAGGGCAATGTGCTGGCGATGGTGGAGGAACCGGTGCGGAGCAAGTTTCCGTTCCGGTACTTCAATGCCGGGGTGGCACTGATGGACCTGCAGCAGCTGAGGGCCTCCGGGCGGTACCGGAATATGATCGACCTGGCCAACCGGGAGAAGCTGACGGCGATGGACCAGGATGCGCTGAACGTGTTCTGCCAGGGCGAGATCCTGAAGCTGGACCCGCGGTGGAACGACGCCGGGCACATTACGGAACGGACGACAGACCCGTATATCACCCACTACGCAGGCTGCCGGAAGCCGCTGGGCGAGAAAAGGTTTGCGGAACTGGAAAAAGCAGAATGGAGAGTGATTTAGATGCCGATGAAACTGGACAAGCGGGAGTACCGCAGAATCGACGCCGGACTGATGGAGACCAGGACGGCGGAGGACGGCGCGAAGATCGTGGAGGGTTACGCCACCACGTTCAACCAGCCGTATCAGCTGTGGCGGGACCAGGAAATGACAGTGAACGAGCAGGTGGACCGGAACGCGTTCGCCGAGACGGACATGACGGACGTGATCATGCAGTATGACCACGAAGGCCGCGTGTTCGCCCGGATCGCCAACGGCACCCTGGACCTGGAAGCGGATGAGCACGGCCTCCGGATTCGCGCCAACCTGGGCGGGACGGAGATCGGCCGCCAGCTGTTCGAGGAGATCCAGGGCGGGTACACCAACAAGATGAGCTTCGGCTTCACCGTGACCGGAGAAGAGAAGAAGATCACCAAAGATGCGGACGGGCATATCACCGTGCTGCGGACGATCACGAAGATCGGAAAACTGTTTGATGTTTCTGCCGTGTCGTTACCGGCCAATGACGCGACTGAAATAAGCGCACGCAACGTCGGCGACGGATTGATCGCCGAGGTCCTGAAGGAGGTTCAGGCCGAGGAAGCGCGCAAAGCCCAGATCGAAGAGATCCGGAGAATCCTGAAAGGAGACACTGAACACCATGACGAGTGAAGAGATCCTGAACCGTCAGGGCGAGATCGAACAGCGCAAGGCTGAGATCGAAGCTGCTCTGGAAACCCCGGAAGCCGATCTGGAAGCGCTGAACGAGGAAGCCCGCCGGCTGGTGGAGGAATCCGCCCAGCTGGAAGCGCAGCTGGAAGAGCTGCGGAAAGCCGCTGCCGAAGAGGAAGAACTCCGGCAGAAGATCGCCGAGGGCAAGCTCGGCGAGACCAAAGAAGAACACGAGGAGGAAAAACACATGGACATGAAGGAAATCCGCTCCAGCGCCGCGTACTGCGAAGCGTACAAGAAGTACATCATCAGCGGCGATGACAAGGAGTGCCGCGCCCTGCTGAGCGCCAATGCCGACACCCCCGGCGATGTGCCGGTTCCCGTGATCGTGGAAGACATCGTGAAGACCGCCTGGGAATCCAACGAGTTCCTGAGCCGGATCGCGAAGACCTACTTCCGCGGCAACCTGAAGGTTCCGTTCGAGAAGAGCGCGGACGACGCCTACAACCACAGTGAAGGCGCCACCGGCCTCACCGAAGAGAACCTGGAGATCGGCCAGGTCGAGCTGAAGCCCGGCAACGTGAAGAAATGGATCACCATTTCCGACGAGGCCATTGCGATGGGCGGCGAAGCGTTCGTCAGCTACATCTACCGTGAGATGGCGTACCGCGTCCTGAAGAAGGTCGTGGCGAACCTGATCGCGAAGGCCAACGCCGCCGGCACAAGCCACAGCTCCACCGTGATCGCGATCCCGAAGGCCACCGAAGCGCCTGCCGTGATGACCGTGCAGAACGCTGCGGCCCAGCTGAGCGAGGACGCCACCGACATCTGCGTGGTGCTGAACCCGCTGACCATCCAGAGCTTCAACAACGCGTACGCTGCGGGCAACTTCGCCATTGATCCGTTCGCCGGTGTGACCGTGATCAAGTGCAGCGCCCTGCCGGCGTATTCCAGCGCCAGCGACAACGCGATGTACGGCCTGGTCGGCGACCTGAAGGCCTTCCAGGCGAACTACCCCGAAGGCGAAGATGTCATCATCAAGTGGGACGATCTGACCCTGGCGGAGGATGACCTGGTGAAGGTCGTGGCCCGTCAGTATGTCGGCCTCGGCGTGACCGCTCCCGGCCGCCTGGTCCGGCTGTGCAAGCCTGCCGCCGCTGTGACCACCTGATGAAGGTCCGGATCGTAAAACCGACCAGGATTGAAAAGTGCGCGGCCGGAGACATCGTTGAGGTGTCTCCGGACCGTGCCGCTTTTCTCCTGCAGTACGGGCTGGCTGAACCGGTGGAGATCCGGGAGCAGATCGAGACACCGGAGAAGCGCACGGTGACGAAGAAAACGACGAGAGGTAAAAAGTAATGGCAGTACGGCTGCTGATCGCGATACCTACGAACGATTACGTTCATGCTGACTTTGTGGTGAGCCTGTCCAAGCTCCAGAGCGAGCTGTCGCGGAGGCATGTGGCCTACGACGTGGAGATCATCGCAGGAACGCTGGTGTATTACGCCAGGAACCGCCTGGCCAACAAGGCCATCAACGAGCACTACACCCACGTGCTGTGGCTGGATTCCGACATGGTTTTCAACGAGCAGGTGGTGGACGACCTGATGGAAGTCGGGAAGGACATGGTGTGCGGCGCGTTCGTATCGCGCCGGCCGCCGTACGGGCCGTGCGTTTATACCTCCATCGAAAAGAACAAAGTGACACAGGTGAAGGACTGGGGCCTGAAACCCTTCCGGGTGGACGGCTGCGGATTCGCGACCGTACTGACGAGCGTGGACCTGCTGCAGGCCGTGACACAGAAGTTCGGAACGTGTTTCCAGCCGACGGACTACTACGGCGAGGATCTGGCCTTCTGCTGGCGGGTAAAGCAGCTGGGGTATGAGATCTGGTGCGAGCCGACCGTGCGCGTCGGGCATATCGCCCACGTGCCGGTATACGCCGGGCAGGAAAACATGGGGATAAAGGCATGAAGAAGATCCTGATCTGTGCGCCGCTGCGGCAGGACACGGACATCTTCCGGGAATACCAGAAGAGCCTGGACGCTCTGGAGGTGCCGGAAGGGTACGAGGTCAGCCGCTTTTTTGTGGTGAATGGCTGCGGGGAAGATCTGAAGAGCGAGATCCGCGATGCTGAATGGACCGAGGTGGAGATCGGCGAGGATTACATCAAAACCGATGACGACCACCTGTGGAACATCGGGCTGATGAACAAGGTCGGGGAACTCAGGAACATGACGATCCGGAAGATGCTGGACGGCGGTTTCGACTACTGGCTCAGCGTGGACACGGATCTGATCATGGACCCGTGGACCCTGTACCGCCTGATTGAAGCGGACAAGGACATCGTAAGCGAGATCTTCTGGACACAGCACTGGTGCAACGCCTGGATGTATGACCAGTACACCCCGCCGGAGCGGGAATGGTACAATCCGGGCCTGTACCGGACGGGAATGACCGGGGCCTGCACGCTGGTGAAGCGGAAGGTGTTCGAGGCCGGGGTGGATTATACGCCGATCCCGAACATACGGAAGGCGTTGCGGGGCGAGGACCGGCATTTTTGTGTACGAGCCGCTTGCGCGGGCTTTGAAATGTGGGTGGATACCCACTGCCCGGCGACGCACCTGTACACGAGGGAAGAATACGAGAACTACATGGCGGGGAGAAGGTGAAGCAATGTTTACGGACGTGAAAGGCATGCTGCCGGTGAGCGGAGACGGGTATGACGGCGAGATCGTCACCCAGATCAAGGCCGCGGTGCTGGACCTGACGAAGACGGCCGAGATCGTGCTGCCGGGAACGGTGGCCATTACAAGGACGCAGAACCAGGACGGCACGTGGACCATCACGGACACCAGCACGCTGACGGATGAGCTGGCGATCACGGCGATCGCCACCTGGTGCAACATGCGGATCGGGAACCCGCCGAACTACGACAACCTGCTGAAGGCATACGAATCCATGAAGGGAAGCATGCGGATCAGCAGCGCGTATACGACCTACGGAGGTGTGACGGAATGAGAATGTTGACCAGCTGCGTGCTGATCGGATTCCAGCCGGACGCGCACGAGGTCGGAACGGACCCTGTAAGCACACGCCGGGCGGTGAAGTGCCAGGAGTTGAGCCTCACCCAGGCGGAGGTCTACCAGAGCGGCGGCGAAGGTCTCAGGCCGGAGGCAAAGCTGCTGATCCCGTACGACCGCGACTATCAGGGGGAACGGGAGCTGGAATACAGGGGAGAACGCTGGAAGGTGCTGCGGAGCGATCCGTACAAGGACTGGAACGGCGTGGTCCTGGTGATCCAGCGGAAGGCCGGGAACGCGGGAGACGTGACGCCGGCGCCCGTGACGACAACCGGAGCGCAGGAGGTGGGATGAGATGCCGACAGAGTACGAGAACCTGGTGACGGCAATGAAGGCACTCACCCAGGGCGAAGAGCCGGACACCGTGACGCTGCCGGTGGCGGAGAACGACTGGCGAACCAGGCCGGACACCGAAAGCTACGGGATCATTGCGCTGGACTATGAAGCGGACGCGCTGCACGGGGACAACCTGAAACAGGCGGAGGCTTATGAGGGCAGCATGGACCTGTACAGCAAGGCGAAGGACGGAGCCGGGTGGATTCCGCTGATAAAGAGCACACTGACGGAATACTGCGAGGGCGCGTGGAGCCTGAACTACCACGGAAACGAACGCGAGAGCGGGCTGTTCCACTGGGAGTGGGTATTCCAGGTTGAGGAGTGAGCGGGATGGGCTTCAGCATTGAAGTTTCCGGGATGGACGAGCTGATGAAGAAAATGGATAAGCTCGGAGAAAAGGCGCAGGGAATTGCGTCTGTAGCGCTCTTTGAGGGAGCGCGGGTGGTAGCTGACAAGGCCAGCGAAGCGGTGCAGGGCATCGCAACTAGTCCGTTTAAGTATGCCGCGAACGGCGAAAAACGGAAACCATCACCGGAAGAAAAAGCCATCCTGACGCAGGCAAGGCACGGTGTTGCAAAATTCAACAAAGGCATTTCGCGGGTAGACACGAGCGTCGGATTCCAGAACAGCGGATACGGCGCAATCACGTGGAACCACGCCCGGACAAACACCAGAACAAAGTACAAGGTGAATGACAAGGGAAAAGCGCGGCATGCCAGCATGGGAGGCGGAACATCGTCCAAGCCTGTGCCGCTGATCGCGAACGCAATCAACTCCGGGACAAGCTTCATGGAAAAACAGCCGTTCCTGCGGAAAGCCTTCAGCGGGAGCAAAGGCGCGGCAACAGCCGCGATCGAGAACAAGCTCAATGAACAGATTGAAAACTTGAGCTTAGACTGAGGAGGAAAAAAACAATGGCGAGACCGAATGTGGGTATGATGTACCCGGTGTTCGCGCCGCTTGAGAGCCATACGGACGGGTCGATGCCGGTGTACGGCACCGGCGTCGTGATCCAGGAAGCGCGGAACTGTACGATCAACAAGACGTACAATGACAACCCGCTGTACGGCGACGACCGGATCGTGGACGACGATAACGGCCTGCAGGCGCTGACGGCCAGCTTTGAGCCGACCGGACTGAGTGACAGCGACCGGGTGCTGCTGTTCGGCGAAAAGGTGGAAGGAATCAGCGGCGTGACCGGATTCTCAGGCGCGATGAGCGGCCAGTGGGAAGGCGACAACGCGACGCCGTACGGCGGCTTCGGGTACATCCGGAAGATGCGCGAGAACGGCGTGAAAAAGTTCGAGGCCTGGGTGATCCTGAAGATCAAGTTCACGGAAGACAGCCAGGCAACGGCGACAAAGGAAGGCTCCATCAGCTGGGGCACGCCGACGCTGAACGGACGGGCCGCCGGCCTGTACATCGACAGCAGCGACGAGCTGAGGTGGCGGGTGCACTACTCCTTCGACACCATTGCGGCGGCGAAGGCGTGGCTGAACGCGATGCTGAACGTGAGCGCGACAACCTAAATCAACAAGGGGACCGGCCCAAAAAGCCGGCCCCCTGATTTTTCACGTTAAAAGGAGGGTAAGATGACTGATATCAGAATCGGCGGGCGCGTGGTGCCGCTGAGCTATTCCGCATATGAAATGGTCGCGATTCAGAAAGAAATCGGATGCACGGCGTTCCAGCTGAACGACGTGGTTTTCGGAATTACGAAAGAAGAAAACGAGGAAAAACCGAATGAACAGCCGACGATCCGGATCGGCGTGGTGAATGATCCGGAACGGCTGGAAAAGCTGGGAAAGCTGATCGCCATCCTGGGAAACGCTGGCCTGGAAGAAAAGGGCGAAGAGCCGAATCTGACGGATAAATGGGTGCTGCGGAACATGAAGCCGGCGCTGATCCTGGGGTATGCCATCGCAACGATGGCGGAGATCAATGCCGGGAACATGATGGAAGCGAAGAAGGAAGAGAAGGGCCCGGTGGATGAGGGCCTGGAGGAAGAGAACGCAAAAAAACTGCCGGGGAGCTGACCTACCTGCGGGTAGTTTCCTACGGGCTGATTGCAGGATTGAGAAAAGACGAAATAAACCGGATGCGGCCGGGGGAGATCCTCGACCTGTATTACTACCGGACCGTATATGATGCGAAGATGATGAGGATGTGATCTGAATGGCCGTGAACGTTAAGCTCGGCGTGGACCTGGGAAGCTTTAACAGCAGCATCAACGAAGCGAAAGCGCAGATCAAGAGCTTTGACGCTGCGCTGAAGTTTGCGGAGAGCAGCTTCAAGGCGACCGGTGACGCAGAAGCGGCAATGACCACCAAAACGCAGGCACTGAACGGGAAACTGTCCGCCCAGAAGAACATGGTGCAACAGTATGCCAACGCGCTGCAGCAGATGCAGAAATCCGGCGTGGACCCGATGAGCACCAGCTATCAGAAGCTGCAGGCACAGATGTTGACCGCACAGGCGGCCATGATGGACACGCAGGCCGCGCTGAACGGGCTGGACAGCAGCCAGCAGCAGGCGGCAAACAGCGCGGACCAGCTGACGAAGAGCGTGAACGGGATCGGCAAGAAGATCAGCCTGGACCAGGTGATCAGCGGCATCAACCGGATCACGGACGGTCTGGAGGCTGCAGCGAAGACGGCCGTGCATCTGGGCGAGACACTCTGGAACGAAGTGATGGAACAGGCCTCGAAGGCCGACGACATCGCGACAAAGGCCCTGATGTACGACATGACGCCGGAGCAGTACCAGCGGGTCGCGAAAATGGCGGCCACCTGGGCGGAAACCAGCGTGGAGCAGATCATGCGGGCCCGGCAGCGGGTGCAGGGCCGGATCGGCGACATGACGGAGACGCTGATGGGCATCGGCGTCGATCCGTATATCAACAAGAAGCGCGTCCTGGGGACAAAGGACCAGTACACCGGACAGCTGAAGGACTGGGAGGATATTTTCTGGGAGACCGGCGAAGCGCTGATGAACCTGGACGACAAGTACAAGCAGGCAAACGCGGCGCAGGAGATCTTCGGGCAGAAGTGGGAATCGCTGAAGCCGATGTTCGAGATGGGCCGGGAGGCATATGAAGCGGCGCTGAATGCGGAAACGGTCGCATCAAATGATGCGATTGATAAGCTGTCGAAGCTGAACGATACGGTAAACGACCTGAAGAGCGACTTTGAGAGCCTGGAACAGGAAGTGCTCGCCGGAATGGCCCCGGCGCTGACGGGGGCCGCGGAGGTGCTGGACAGCCTGCTCGCACAGTTGCTGGAATATCTGCAGAAACCGGAAGGCCAGGCAATGCTGGAACGGATGGAAACGGCGGTATCCGAACTATTCACGGATCTGGCGAACATCGATCCGGAAGACGTGGTGAACAACTTTGTGAGTGTATTCGACACGCTGGTAAATTCCTTTACATGGATAAAGAATAACTGGAGCGAGGTAAAGAGCGGACTGACAGCAATTGTAGGCGTATGGGCCGTCGGAAAAGTGACCAGCGGAGCACTGTCCATCCTGCAGATGCTTAACGGACTGAAGGGGCTGACAGGAGGTGCTGCGGCGGAGGCCGGAGCAGCGGCGGGCGCCAGCTGGGGAACTGCGTTTGCGAACGCGGTGGCGGCAGCTGCCCCGTGGCTGGTGGGCGCGTATGCGCTGCTGAAACCGGCGGAGGCTGCGGACGACAGCTTCTTCAACAATCAGACCGGTCAGCTGACGCAGGAAGGCTGGCGGCAGTTTGAGGACTATGCGGCCGGGAAGGTCCACGACCAGGGATGGGACGACATCATCAACCTGGTGGGAGACCGGTACGGCGGACTGAGCGACATCCTGGGCAATACGGCAGCCATCAACGCGATGGCAAAGGCCCTGTACGGAGATCATTACTTCCCGGGAATCGACCCGATGGCGCAGCCGGAAGCCTACATGCAGCGAATCAACAATGAGCTGTTTGACACCCTGGAGGGAATGGGATACGAGCCGAAGATTGAGATCGTTCCGAGCGAAGAAGTGGCGGGACTTTTTAAAAATGACGGCGCGATCGAGTTGACGGTAGGAGATCCGACAG
>Ga0310786_10008864_pt1 | contig 12854 bp, 11 predicted proteins | sample AusTroGonzalo_MG_FD_203881 | JGI IMG/M metagenome (GOLD analysis project Ga0310786, IMG submission 203881) | Bovine rumen microbial communities from tropical cattle in Woodstock, Queensland, Australia - Gonzalo_03 (v2) (version 2) | ecosystem: Host-associated > Mammals > Digestive system >...
CCAGTACAACAGCGGCAATTTTGTCTTTTCCCTCCTCTCAGACGATCAGTTTGCCATCAAGACAGAAGAAGGCATCTTCGATCATGAATACGTTAATGGCGTTACCGGCTGTCAAGTCATAGTAGGCCTCTACAAAGAAGACGGCACTCTCCAGGAGAAGTTCAAGATATGGTTAGACAAGAACACCTCCTCCATCCTGCGCACCCGCAATGCCGGCACCATGTTCAACCCCGTAGGGCAGGCAAAGAAGGCCAAGAAGATGTGCAAGCACCTCCACACCACCGGCTACCTCCGCATAGTAGCTCCCCGCCACGAAGCCTCCGACTACGACCTCAAAATCCCACACCTCCCCGAATAATGTGTTACCCCAAAATTCCTCACGCCTCACAACTATCTAATCCTCACCAACTTACGCTGCCGACAAAAAATCCCTCCGGGGCCACAAAGGGGAGGTGGAAGTTAGTGAGAATGAGAGAGTTAGAAATTATGAATGTGTTACTGCTTGTGCAATCTTGTGCAATCTTGTGCAAATGTGTTACCCGAAAAGGTGTTACCATGTGTTACCCTGGCAGATGTGAGGATTTGGGTGTTACCCTGAGAATTTCACAATTTAAGATGTTTAATTCCTAACATTAAGAGCATGTTAACAAAGTTTAACTCTACAAGAACAGAGCCGCGTGTGGAGGTCGTTTACGACTATAAGCATCAGGGCTCGGACACTACCATCACACCTGCCACCGTCTGGCTAAGAGTCTATTATTCACGCACGCAGCGTAAATATATCAGTACCGGCGTGCGTGTGCTGCCTTCGCAGTGGAGTGAGCGCTACTGGGTGGTTGGCCGCGAGGATGCGGCGCAGCTTAACAAGGTGATACGCGATGCCGTGCAGAAGGCAGAAAAGACTATCTGCGAGGCGCTGGATGCACAGACGGAATTGCCTAACACGCAGCAGATGAAGGTGGACAGAAGCGAAGCATCCTTCCTTGACTGGCTGGACAGACAGATAGACGTTGCACGCCTGAAGGCTGATACCCGCCGCCACCACAAGGCTATGCACTCGCTACTGACTGAATATGGCCGCATGTGCCGGTTCGAGCAGGTTACGAAAAGCAATATCCAGGCATTCATGCAATGGATAGCTAACCGTGAAGTCTTGAAGCCTTCATTGGATGGTACCCTGCAGCCTGCAAAGATAAAGCAGAGTACGGTGTACGATCATTGGAAGCGCCTGCGGAAGTATATCACCATAGCACAGGGCGAGCAGCTTATCCCTGTGCACGTTACCAAGAACCTTACCATATCTCGCGGGGAGCCTGGCCGCCGCGTCTATCTTACAGACGAGGAGATAGATCGCTGGCTCAATACCCACATGGAATCTCCTGCCCTGGAGATGGCAAGGCTACGCTTTATTGTGCAGATGGGTTGCGGAATGGCCTATGCCGACTTCATAAGCAAGGATTTTTCGCAATGCGAGAAGATAGACGGTGCCTGGGTGCTTACCGAGCGCCGTGTAAAGACTGGCGAGGATTTCTTTTGCGTACTGCTGCCGTTTGCTGTTGAGGTCTTGCAGAAGTGGGAATGGAAGATACCGCCTATCAGCAACACCAACTATAACAAGTTTCTCATACAGGTGGCTGCTATCTGTGGCATTCAGAAGCGCGTTACCAGCCACGCTGCCCGTCATACCTATGCCATGTTCTGCCTGCGTCATGGCGTTAGGATAGAGGCCGTGCAGCGAACACTCGGGCACCAGCGCCTTGAGACTACTCAGATATATGCGCAGTTGATAGATAAGGATGTTCTGGAGGCATACAAGAAGGCAAAAATTATCGTCTAAATTAGAAAGCGGCCCCAAAGTATTATTTTGGTATTATTAACAGAAACAAAAAAAAGCGGCCTTGATGGTCGCTCCTTTTTTCTTTTGAACGGCGTGCCAGAATAATTTTACACCCCTTTCTGCCCCCAAAGGTAAAGAAAATCAGCCAATAATTGCGCATTATGGCTGATTATTTAATAAAGTTTAACAAACTATTGCTCAACAGGTTGCAGTTGTGGCTCAGGCTCCGGCTCCATGGCATCCAGCGCGGCTATCTCTTCCTCGATGGCGTTGATGCGGTCGCGCCATGCTTGGTGCTTGGCGTGCAGCGTGGCTGGGTCGTAGGGCAGAGGTTTGCCTGCGGCCTGCGCCTCGGCATTCTTGATGGTCTTGTAGTCGTCGCTGCTAAGATGCGACTCCAGCGTTAATTTCTCGCTGTTCAGAGCATTTTTCTGCTCGATGATTTCTGATTGTGGCATGATGCTTTAATTTTAAGTGATACTTTATGTTTAATCTCTCGTTGATGCTGTATTGTGGTAAATAGACCAGACACCTGCGCTGCTCGTCGTAGGACATCCACTGCCACCAGTCGGGCGACAGGCTGTCTCTCAACTCCAGCAGACGCTTGTAGTCTGTGCGGCCTTTCAGCAGGCCCGAATAGGAGTTGAACGACGATAGCAGGCTGTCGATGTGAGCGAATTTTTCTTTCTGAGCGTTCATTTCCTCGATGCGATCAATAGATCGGTCGTAGGTCTTATTGTTCAGGTGCAGACGATAGGTCTTAATGTGCGTACCCAGGAACTCGAAGCCGTGCTGATAGGGTTGGTCGTAGAATTTCCTTTCGTTCATCCTTACACCTTTCTTTGCCAGTCGCTTCCGCAGTTCTGGAAATAATGACAGCGCGTAGCCGTGCATACGCTCAGGGACTACCATCGTGCCATCGTCCATAAACAGCGTGGTGCGGATGCCGCACTCATCATTCAACCAGCGCACCTCGTCGTTCAGATATAAGCCCATGCCGATTTGCGATGGCAGTCTGCCGATGGGCGTACCGATGCCGACAGGCTTACCAAACAGCGATTTCTCTGGCTCGATATGCTCTGCCCAGAAGTGCTTCGGTGTGCGCAGTTCGCAATGAGCGGCGGGGTTGCAGTGTACGCAGATCATGGCGAGCCATTTCAGGAACGACGGCATATCCTCGTCGAAGCGGCTGATGATGTCGTCGGCATTGTCGTCAATCACCTTGACGAAGCAGCGGTATATCTCGTCGCACAGCGCATTGGGGAAGAATCCCTTCAAGTCCCACTTAATGATGCGGCAGGGCTTGGTGTAGCATTCCGTCACCTCGCAGATGTCGTCTATCACCTGGTTGATGGCTGCCTGACCTCCCATACCCTTGCGGTTGTTGAAGGTGCGCGGATGCAGGATGTCGGCGATGTAGGGTGCCAGCGTGTCGCACAGCAGGTGGTCTGCTATGCGTCCGCTAAAGGATGTGGCGAATATCTCCCGCCACTTGGGTACGGAGGTAAGGAAGGCGTAGTTGTGGTCAACGCGGAAGGTTTTCTCCTGCAACTCTTGCATCATGCGCACCAGCAGCGGTGCCCAGTTGCGTTCAAAGTCGGCACAGTCGCGCCCGTAGCGTTTGTTACGCCGGGCTTCGACCATCGTGTCGTATAGTAAAGAGAAAATCCTTTCTTTAGTCATATAAGCGTATTTAATTCGTTTCAGTAATTTCGAGACCGCCCCCACCTGATTCGCGTTGTTCACGTTGTTGTTGTTGAGGTTGCGGTTCGTACCGTTGAAATTCCAAGCGTTGTTCACGTTGTACCTCTGGGCGAACCATCGGTTCGAGGCAGTTAGGACGTGTTAGTGGAAATACTATAAATGATAGTAACGTCCCCTTTTACTTATTCGTTGCTGACGGCAGGCTCTTCGGGCGTTGCGTCCGCGACCTCCTGCCGCTCCTGACTCCTAAGCGACCGCGTGGCGTTGCGCCACTTCCTAATGCCTTCCTCTATCCGTTCCAGTTGCGTAGCGATGCGCAGTTTTTCCGAATCGGTGAACAGTCCGAACTGGATGCAAAGCTCGAAGGACGCGAGCAGTGTGCCAAATTCGCCGAACATCTGGTGGATATTGGTAAGTCGCACCTCCTGGCATTCTATTGCCACCGTGAAGTGACGTATCAGATCATAGCACGCTCGCTTCATCTCCGCCGGCGCACCTTCTATGCGCTCTATCTTCGGCATGTGCTGAATGGCGGGATGGAGAACGTATAGCAGATTCTTCACGTCGGCCAGTATGCTGCCTTTATCCTTCTTTGCTTTATTGCCTCTTGTTCTTGACATATTCTTTTCGGTATTCGTCTGCCTGCTGCTCGGCGCAATATTCTAAATACTCTCCGTAGTCGCGGAATTGATAACACCTCATTTTAAAAATTTTTCGAGGCTTCGCCTACCTTACGGATAGGCGAAGACCTTTTGTTGTTAATTTTTACAAAAGCGAGACCGCCCCCACCTGATACGCGCCGTACACGCCGACGTAGTAGAGGTTGCGGGACGTACCGTAGAAAACCCAAGCGACGTTCACGTAGTACCTCTGGGCGAACCATCGGTACGAGGCATTGGAGAGCGTCACCTTACCTGCCTTAGTTTGCGTAGCGTTGATGACCGCGAGATTGCTATCTTCCATCATCAATACGCCTTCGGTTACATCCCACAGATGTCCTCCTTGGTTGTAACCCCAGTTAAGTGCAGGATATTTTGCCTTTGTCGAACCTGCCTTCGTGGGAGCCATCATCGGGCCATACTTAGCTGTCAACGCTTCGCCATCAGGAAGTGCAAATGCGCCCACCTTCATCAATGCCAGAATGCCGAACTCACCACGGAGGTATGCCTCGTAGGTCTTGTAGTAAGCGCGTATCTCGGCAGCATACTGCGAGGATTGGAACTCCGAGAGCTTCATCGGGTCTGTATTGCCGGCCTCACTATGCACGGCAACATTTGCACTGAGTGTGCGTCCGCTGGTTCCCCAGTACGATGCAGCGCCGGCAAAATTCATCAGTCCGCGATAGTTGGTACTCTTGCCGTTCACTTTGCGATAGTTGTCGCTTGCAGGCATGTCACCCCAGGTGGCGAACGAGAGTGTGCCGCCGGTGCAACCGCAATTATACTGCTGGTAGTTGCTCCACGCATCGCACTGTACAACAATACGTGTAGCATCGCTGTCCACCTTCTCGTTATTGTCATTGGCAAGATAGCACCACCATGCCTGTGTGTCGCCCATCTCTGTGGCCTTTGCCTCCAGCGCGGCGGTAATCTCCGCAACGGTGGTAGCGTCAAAGTTGGTGGAGGTGAGAGTTACGGGAACGTCAATATTTGTGCCGTACTGCGCGTCACCCGATTTGGATGTATCGCGGATGCGGAGCTTCAGTGTCAGGCTGGTGCTGGCGATAGCGGTCAGTGCATACTGCAATACGTCCGCATATTTGTAGGACGGCAGACTGCTGTAGTTGCCCAGGAAAGTGCGCCAACGGCCGTCTTTGTGATAGTTCAAGAACACACCCTTGTATGTCCATGATGCAGGCACAAGGCTGCTGTTATACACGTCCCGACGAATAGCAACCTTCTTGCCGTTCTCGTCGAGATATACGGCATCGCCAAACACAGGCGTATCGGTGGTAGGCACGTTCACGCCGTCGAACTTGGAGACGTTACCCTCCTTGATATTAGCTACACGGCTTTCGGTTGTAGGCTTGCCAGCGGAATTGTAGCTGGCAGCGTCATTATACTGTTCAATCTGTTTCATATCGTTAAACCTTTTAAACTATTAAACTTCTTAAACCTTAATTCAGTGCCACCCAATCGTCTGTGCTACCGGTCACGGCAACGGCGTAATAGACCTTCTTGTTCACCTTGTCAACGTACTGCTGACCAATCTTGCGGGGACAGCCATTCCACACGGTCATGGTCTCCTCGTTCCAGTTATCAGGCACATTGGCGGCACTCGGAGCACCCTCCACGCCGCTGTAAAGCACGTTGGGGACACCCAGCGTCAGAATGTCGTCACACTCCACGCTCTGCGCCTTCACCAAAGGCAGCACGGCGTTGTCTTTGCCAGCAAGCAACTCACGCAAGGCTTTGTTTTCATTATAGAGATAAAGCATGGCTTCGGCGATGACGGGGATAGTCTTATTGTCGATGTTGGAGAGCATCTGGCGCACGCTGTCAGGAATACCCTGTGCGTAGGCAATGTTGATGTAGGCGCTGCCCACAGCTCCCTGGATGATGATGAGACCCCAGTCCTCGACTGTGAACGAACTGCTGACGGATGCCGTACCTGTGGCCTCTGTAGCCAACTCATACTTCACATAGTCGTTCTGTACGGTGGCGTTCTGGTCCGTGAAGCTAATAGTCGTACCGTCAACAATCAGCGCGATACCCAGCGTCTCGAAGGCGGCTGCACCACCGGCCTTCATACCGCTGATGGTGGCGGTATGGATGTAGTCGCCCGTCGGCTCTCCTTCAGACTCCACAGGGATATTTGTCCAAGTTGGTTGCACATGGTCAATAAGGCGGTGCCATGTAATCTGGTTGTCGCCTGTGCGCTCAATCCTATCTGCCACATTGCCAACGGTCAGCATCTTGTCAAAAGAGTGCAGCGCGTGGATGCCTGCGGCAATATCCACCTCGGAGCCTGCATCGCTGGCATCGCTGACAGAGATGTACTCATCGTAACGCTTACTCCAGCCGATGTGCGCACAAGTGGCAGCGCGGTCAATGCCGCTCACGATGATATAGCCGGCCTGCGACGTGGTGAAGAAGCGGTAGTCCTTGTCGCCCGTGCTGGCGTCGGTGTAGGCGCAAGCCGTACCGTCTGTTACGCTCGTAGGCACTCCACTTGCCAGCGGCTTGAAGTACACCGTCGGGCGCAGGTTCTCGCCCTGACTGTTGGTGAACAGCACGCCGTTAGGCTGCGATGCCGTGTTAATAGTGCCGAAAGGCAGTGCAGGCACCAAGAAGTACCAGCCATCACCCACAGCCGTAGCGCGGCGCAGGAGGTTGAAGCCCGTTGCGATGAGCTTAGTTGCCGCAAAGTCCGTCTTGGCAGCAATCGACATCAAAGTAGCAGGCACGCTGCTGTCGATACTCAGGTCGCCACCTGTAGTTTCTACAACACCTTCCTGGGTGTAGTTCGCATTCTGTGTACTACCAGCCCACGATGCGAGATTGCCGGCAAGTGCTGGAATAACAGTGCCACTCTCCAAGTTCTGCTGAAGTGCATTAGCACCGGCGGCAGCTTGATTGGCAGCTTCTGTGGCGGCCACGCTTGCGGTGTGGTCTTCACCGGCACGGGTATGGTCATTGCCCGCCGTGGTGTGGTCGTTGCCAGCCTGCGTGTGGTCTTCACCGGCACGGGTATGGTCATTGCCCGCCTGCGTATGGTCGCTCTCAGCCCGCGTATGGTCTTCACCAGCACGGGTGTGATCACTCTCAGCCTGAGTATGGTCTGCAGCTGCTGTTCCGTGGTCTGAAGCATACTGAGCTACACGGGCAGTCTCGGCATTCACACGGCCAGTCTCGTTTAGCTGGCGCTGAGTCTCGGCACTCTGGCGGTCGTTCTCAGCATTCACACGCAGGGTCTCAGCGTCTGTACGGCCTTGCTCGTTGACTGCACGCTGCTGCTCTGCCAGCTGGCGGTTAGTCTCGTTACCGCGGCGCTGGTTCTCGTCTGTCACACGCTGGGTCTCAGCGCTTTGGCGCTCGCTCTCGTTCTCAACACGACGGGATTCTGCATTCTGACGTGCAGTCTCGTTGTTCTCGCGGGCAGTCTCGGCAGCCACACGCAGGGCCTCGTCTGTGGCAATAGCCTCGTTGAGTGCTGCTATGCGGTCGCTCTCACTCTTAATGCCTGATAGGTCGATGATGCAGAACCACCACTCCTGATCTGTCAGGGGATGTCCTACGTTTCCGCTCTGGAGTGAACGATAGATGCTAAGTCCTGTAGCATCCTGCACAACCGCTGCATTGCGGTATTCAGTCTCGCTGTTATAGGTGCCAAGCCACGCTTCGCCAACCTGATAATAAAGATATTTCTCCATAATGATGTATTTTTTTTGTTATTGTTCAATTCTGATAACCAACTCGCCAGTGCGCTCGTTGTAGCTTACGCGGTCAACCTCCTGCTCCAGACCTGAAATTGTCAGGATGCCTGTCTCGGGGTCAAAGTTCATAACGGGGAAGAGGAAGCCTCCGCTAACGCCGGTATCTCCCTTGTCGCCCTTCTCGCCTTGCTGTCCGGGGTCGCCCTGCTCACCTTTCAGGCTTGCCAGCCACTCCTCCTCGGTACCTACATAGCCATGCTCTACGGCAATCTCGTAGGCACTCTTGCCTGGATCACCCTTTGCCCAGTAAGGCTCAACCACGCTGTAGGCATCAATGGCAGAAGCGCCTTGCAGAGAGAGCACAAGCTCGTACTTCTGCACCTGGCCCTGACTGTCCTCCTCCTCTATGATAACCTTCTGAGGATCTATGCGCTCATCGCACACACCGCTGGCGTAGCACTCATCGTTCAGATAGTAAGTGCGCTCCACCATCAGGGTACCTATGCCCATCTTATGGTCATCGAAGGCTACACAGAGGTCGCCGTTACCGTCTATGTGGCAGTTAGTGTACACGTTCCCGTCGAAGCTGGCCACGAATGCCCTGCTGGGGGAACTGGTAAAATAGGCGAACCTGAACGGTACGCCGTAGCCGACCTCCGAATGTTCGGTGATTGAGAAGTCGGTTTTGAAGAAAATCTGTTTTTTTTGCATATCACTCTTGCGTAGGGAGGGTTATAATCCATACACAGAGCCGACAGAATGCGGGCATTGGTTAACTTGATAACGTAAGCAGCCCATCCCTCCCGGACAGGCTGCTTGTAGGATAATAACCTAATCTAATACCATGAAAACATTGTTGCTATTATGAGTGTGTTGACGTGTTTACAGTACCGAATAAGTAAGTGCGCCGGTGCCCTGGAACTCCACCTGGAAGCTGGCCATCTGATCTATTGGCCCAGTAGCCTTTATGTGCTTGATGTAAGCCTTGCCGCTCCACATCCAATCAGCGCCTATGGCATCCTCGAAGTAGACATCCAGCAGTGTACGGTTGTTGTATGCCTGCCATACATCTGTCTCATCGTCTGCCAGCAGACAAGTGACAGACATCTTCCACCCCGAGCGCTTGGGCTCAAACTCCTTCCATTTGCCCTGCTGGGTGCCAGACTTCTCTACAAAGTCGGTATCGGAGTCTACCTCGCAGTTACGGGCATAGGCAATAGGTACAGGCGTAAGTGTACTGCCAACGGTGTATTGCGCCAGCAGTACTACATTATTGCCTAATATCTTATTCTGTGCACTCATTGTTTCGTTTTTTCTTGTTCACGTTTATTCAGTATGTCGGCAAAGCGCTGGCCTTGCTTCTTCAGTTTCTGCAGCTCCTGTGAGGTGGGCGGTCGCTTCAACTCTTCGTCAACCTCCCAGGGGAACTCCAGTTTTAAGCCGCCCTTGTTGCCTGCACAACGGGCTGCCACATCAGCCTGCAGACGGCTTGCCTCCCATATAGGATGATAGCGGCGGTTAATGCCTGCTATCAGGTGGTTAGCCTCTCGGATAGTCAGCCTGCGCCAGAAGTATTCGGGACTGAGGCCCCCTTCTCCGCATACTATCTCGTAACAATCCCAGAGGCTCAGGCTTTTTTTCCCTTCTTTCCTCCCTGCTTCTCCTTACCCTCCTTCTTCTTAGGCTTGGGGTCAAGCTGCTCCCACTTCTCGTCAAACCACTTGCGGAAGGCTTGCAGCTCATCCTTTTGCCAATGGTTCACAAACTGGATGAAGGTAGGCAGAGGATCAGCATCCTCATTGCTCAGTACAAAGGCTGCATAGAATGTCAACTGCTCCAGCATCTGTGCGCTCACATTGCCGCCGAATTTCTCTACATAGTCGCTTGTGTAGACAAGTATGCCTACGGTACCCTGAAAATCTACAGGGTATTCTTTCTGGTTGATAGTAACTTTCATCTTGTAGTAGTGTTTTTAAGAACCGCCAGCCATGCAAGATTGGCTGGCGGTTCCTGAAGGTTATATATTGCTATGAGAATGAAACAGCGCCCTTGTTGCTGAACTCAGCCTTGAAGGTAGCGTCCTCTTGGGTGCCCTGACCGCTGATATTGAAGCTGGTAACAAGGAAGTTACCAGACAGGAATACAGTTGTAGCGCCTTCCCAGTCCTCATCCTCATGACCAACAGCTCCGCTGTAGTAGCCAATCTGCAGTGCTACTGTAGCACCCTCGCGCAGATAGGTCTCCAGCTCGTCAAGAGTGATGGCGGTATCTCCATCCCCGTTCAGAGCCACAAGGTTCTCGGTGGTAATCTTGCAACTGTTGCCGGTTATCTCCTTATTGGGTGCCAGGTCGTTGATGTCCTTGCATCGTACATCGCCTAACTGGTGACTCAGTTCCATAGTGTGGTTGGTAGCGCAGGCGATTGTATGCCAAGAGGGAGTGCTGGTCTGGCTGGTGTTGATAGCCACCATAATAGCCTTGCCTCTGATCTTGTCACCGCTTGCAGGGCTATAAGAGAAGTTGCTGGCAGAAACGACAGACAACGCACCGGCACCGTCAAAGCTCAGTGTTACCTTGGCGTAGTCATCCATCTGGCTGGTGATAGACAGATTGGTGACGAGAGCAGAGCCTTGTCTTGCCCAACCGTCCTCGCCGTCAATCTGGAACTTAACGGTAACAGGTGTGCCGGCATTCCATGCGGCAATAAGGCTTGCCAGATGGCTTGCACCTATGATGAAGCTCTCGTTGTTAGCCTGCCAGTCGTAGTAGGTAGGTTCTGGGTTATCCCACAGACCTGAAGCCACATCAGACTTAGCGGCGGCCTGCGCAGTATTGAGGGTATAGGTGATGTCGCAACTGTCACTACCTCCAATGGCAGTACCTCCCATAATGAGGTTCACGTTTCTTGCTTTAATGTGATTCTTGCTCATAATCTCGAATATTTAATAGGTTTCTATGTTTACTCTTATCGCACGGAATGGCCCGTCATGTTCAAGGTCGAACTGCTCGGGGCCTATCTCCCATTCCTGGTCATTGATACTGAAGTCCTTTTCTGCCAGCGCATTCCATGTTGCCACTCCATCCTCCAGCGCATCGCAAATGACACTCACGCCATCCGCTATACTGTCATAGTCGCGGCCAACCACCTCTATGTCTATCTGATGCAGCAGACTGATGATGCCGTCCTTCGTTCTGCGAGGCTCCGTGTGCACCTCTGCCCAGATAGTGTAAGGAAACTCAGCCTCCTCACCCTGTGGCATAATGCCGTGTGCCACACCTCCCGTCATCGTCTCGGCTACCGTAGCGTTCTGCTTGATGCACAGGTCTATGTACTCTTGTATATTTATTCCGTTCATACTTTACAAGGTTTCGCGGGTTAAAGGTTAACTACGGCTCTATGATAACTACCTTCGTAACATCATCTCTCCACTCACGGCTGATACTGATAGGATAACCGCTCAGGTTAACGGTATTTAGCCACATGGTAGGGCTGAGGTCTTGTATCATATTGCTACGCAGTTCCACCGTCTCTTTCTTCTTCACGTTGCTACCGTGTGCTATGATGCGGTCAAGCAGGTGCTGTTCTGGCTTTTCCAATGCACCACCTCCCTCGTAGCTGTAAGGCACTCCGTCGCAGTAACTGTTGTTATTGTCAATAAGTAAGCCGGTACCGAAGTTGTTGCCGTTATCTGCGGCAAAGATGGTGTTAACAGTTACCTCATCATTGAATTCTTTATTGGTAGATGCAGTGTATTTGTTCTGATCTTTGTCCGCATTAGGCGCAGAATTCAGGTTGCGAAGGAATCCTATCTCGAAAGAGTCAAACGCAGCTTCTATGCCATCACCTGGCCAGGTACCATCGTACAGATAGATAAGGCTTACATAGAATGTCAGCTGCCCACAAAGTGAAGTGTTAGCAGGAATCTGAATACCCCATCCTTCATATTCGGGGAGAGCGTCATTATAATGTCTGTTAGTTCTGATAGGCAGGTTGTCACCTCCTTGCGACATATCCTGCTCGTTGCCGAACGAAATACGGAAGTCAGACTCTGTGTCACTCCATCCATTTTCGCTACCAGCCCACCACTTATCGCCTATATTCAGCTTGCAAAGCAGAATTCCTCCTGCATTAGCCTTCGCAGCACCTTTAATGTAGAAAAGACCGTCTGTGAAGGTGTAGTATATCTTAGACTTTATCCTGACTATCATATCAGGAGGAGATGTTACACTCTGACCATTCGCCAACGGCATTATACACTTCCAGCTGAACTTATGGTAATAATCAAGGTTACCTGTATAAGAAGATATGATAGTGAACGCGAATGGCTCCCAGATTGCCATCTGCTCTTCGTAATCAACAGCCACCTTCTGCATAATGTCCTGATTAGGCACTGCCTGCTTAGTCCATTGGTAATGATCGCCTTGGTTAACATAAGGCGGGTATGGTGGTTTGTCGAGGTCTTTTTTAATATCCTCGAATGGTACTTCGTACACTTTTTCTATAGGGCCATAGCCGGCATTCACCTCAGCCTTCTTGATACCTCGCAGATACTCTATATTGTTATTGTCAGATGCGTAGATGTCGCGGTCGGTATTGGCATTGTCCCACTCAAAGGTAGTATATTCAGTATGCTCATAATCCTCCTGCGCTATTGTCTCAAGGGTGAATTCATCTATACTGCTGAATTCAGGTGACAGTTCATCATCCGGGCTTAGGAAATATATCTTATCGCCGAATGTACGGCATACCCATCCCCAATACTTGCAGACCTCCTCCAGCAGCTCCAGGTAGTTGTACTTGGCTACTCTGTTGTGATCATCGTCAAATTCTATAAAGTTGTTCCAATAAATACGCTTATGCAGCCAGTTCAGTACCACATCCTCGCCGGTGAAGTTGATAGGACTCCACCAATGCCCTGTCTTGGTTATACAGACATA
>Ga0310786_10008865_pt1 | contig 12854 bp, 12 predicted proteins | sample AusTroGonzalo_MG_FD_203881 | JGI IMG/M metagenome (GOLD analysis project Ga0310786, IMG submission 203881) | Bovine rumen microbial communities from tropical cattle in Woodstock, Queensland, Australia - Gonzalo_03 (v2) (version 2) | ecosystem: Host-associated > Mammals > Digestive system >...
TATCAAAAGCAAACTGGAGTACAATCAATCATGTGCGACGGCGCATCATGGAGGATTGAAATGAGACAGTTGCTTAAAAAAGCCAAGATCTATGACGGAACAGGCTCAGAGCCATTTATTTCCGATATCCTTGTAGAGGATGACCGTATCTTGAAGATAGCCACAAACATTGAAGATCAGGCGGACAAAGTCATCGATCTGACGGGAAAATCCATAGCATCCGGCTTCATCGATGCCCATTCGCACAACGATTGGTTTGCAATCAGGAAGGACCCGCTTCCCTATTTCAGTCCCTTCATCAAACAGGGTATAACTTCTTTCATCACAGGAAACTGCGGAATCTCGGCAATAGGATTTGACAAGGACAATCCCTACACCGACAAGCTTGGTGGAGGAATTTTCGGCTTCAGGGATACCACCGGAAGATACGGAATGCCGGATGAGTATTTCAAGGCCACAGACAGGAACATGCCCTGCAACATAGCCATCCTTGCCGGACATTGCTCAGCTCGCGCTGCAGCAGGCGGCAACGAGAACAGGCCTCTAACACCGGAAGAGGAAAAGCGCATGCTTGCAATCCTTGAAGAAGCGCTTCAGAAAGGAGCTGCAGGCCTCTCGCTCGGACTGATGTATACTCCAGGTCTCTATGCCGATACCAATGAGCTCAAGAAGGTCGCAGACCTCTGTATAAAATACAACAAACCTCTGACAGTCCATGCCCGTGCACTCGGAAAGGTCTCAATGGCCTATCCGGAGATATTCGGACGTCCTCACCTTCTCAGGGCAATGGATGAGCTTGTGGAGATTGCAAAAGGCACACCGCTTAAGCTCCAGTATTCACACGTCATCTTCGTCGGCTCCAAGAGCTTCAAGTGCAAGGACGAGCTTTTGAAGATGTTCGATGACCTCAAAGCCAGTGGCGTAAACCTTATGTTCGACATCTACCACGAGTGTGTGGGAACAACATCAATTCCGGTAATCCTGCCGGCATGGTACCAGGGAATGGACCCCAAAAAGCGCAAGAGCCTGATCTCAAGACTGAAGCTAGCTGTCATCAAGGCCTCCGGAATCCTGCTCGGATTCACCTTTAACGACATCCTAATCGCCTACATGGGACCAGGACTGGAGCGTTATGAAGGCAAAACCGTCCATCAGATTGCAAAAGAAGAAGGCCTTTCAGACCTCAATGCATATCTCATGCTCTGCGAGAAGAGCAACTTCTCAGGCCGCGCCAACATGGGTCCCTATTCCACTCCGGAGATCATCAGAGACCTCGAGCACAAAAAGAATGTCCTTTACATGACCGATGCCTGGGTTGAGGACTTCGGAGTCCAGAACCCTGCAATCTACGACTGCTTCCCCAAGTTCCTTCAGGATGCCGTCACAGGCCTTGGAGACACCTTGCCGAATACAGTACGCAAGATGACAGGAGCCGTCGCAGACAGATTCATGATCAAAGAGCGCGGATATCTTAAAGAAGGCTATTACGCAGACCTGACTGTCTTCGACGAGGAAAAGGTCAGAAACGGAATCCCTGATCAGGAGAAGGCATTCGGTATCGAGAAAGTCTTCATCAACGGTCAGCTCGTGTTGGACGATGACAAGCTCGATGAAAAGGCCCTGAAGAAAACAGGACGAGCTATTTCGGTTCTTTGACAATCGACGAGAGAATTAAAAAAAGACTAGGTCAACCGCTTGGTAAAGTAAACTTTAGTTATAGCAACTGATTCACTAAATGTTATCAGCCACGTTTTTTCTGTCTTGTCCTCTCTATCCAACTATGCGAGAATGACGGTTGGGGGAAAAACATGAAGAAATCAATCCTATTCCTATTAATTCTGTTTGTGAGTCTTTCCTTATTCATAAGCTGTAGTCAAGAAGCACCTCAAAGCGGTGGAGATTCTTCTTCTATTAGTGGCAATGTCAAGGACCTGACAGACAAATGGTTTGATGTTACTGATAAAACGACTATATCATTGAAAAATATTCCTGACGACGTCTTGTATTCGATTCAGATCAACAATGCATCTAAAGGAGTAAGTTCAAGAGACAATGTACCATCTAACAACAAATTAGCAAAAACAAGGGATGGCGCCATTATCCCGATTGTTGATGAAAACGGGAGTTGTAGTTTTTCAGGCGAAGATGTCGACATTCCCAGTTCTGGCGGGCAACTAAAAATCAACGAAATTAAATCAGATACTACCGGCGATCGCATGATATTAAGTTCGCTTGATCCTAGTCAGAAATGTTCAGGAAAGGGAGATATTCATGAAGAGTATTATGAGGCTTTTCATCATGTGAATTTAAACTCCAACAAGTACAAAACCCTTGATAGAAGCAATATCGCAATAATCCAAAAAGAAAAGGCAGGCGGCGGCTCTGTAAGCATGTCCTCAGACTGCGGTATTTTCTATACCAACCATTATACTTTAAGCGATACAAAAGAACTCAAAAGTCTATTAGACCTCTCTGCTATTTCAAAATTTAACATTTATCAGGGAATTGGACTAACAAAAGGCGAAGATACTGCTTGGAGACAGTTTGAGATTGTCATCACAAATCCTATCGAGCTTAATTATGATTCAAAAACAACAATCACATCTTCCGATAACGTATTCAAAGTTGCAAAAGCAACAGACCAGTCAAAGGAATACGTTATTGAACTTGAATCACCTTCGGAAACAATGGTGTGTGAAGTTTATCAAAACATGAGCTCCAATGCAGATGCCCGTTATCTTGATGGCACAAGAAAGGCTTATTTTGCTCCGATGACCAATGAAGAATCAAGAATTGCAACCTACTATCTTGGCAAAATCGACGATGTCTTCATGTTTAATGTTTGCTGGACAGGTGATGAAGGCACACAATCCTTTGGTTCAATTACACTTCGAGAAATAACATCGGAAGAAAAAGCCAATATCGTTTATATTGATGCTAAAACAACTGATTTTACGATTCCAAATCGTGGTCAATATAAATTGTTTGTTGTAAAGCCGAACTTGAAAGTCTCATCTGTTGAGTTTGACAGCCTTTCAGGTGCAAATGCGTTGGATCTATATTATGTTTCAGGACATTTAAGCGGACTAGGCAGTTCCGGATACGGCGGATATTCCGATAACAAGCAAACAATCAGAAGTAGAGATTGCCTTGAGTATTTCTTCGTCAGACGTGTATTAGGACGAAATAATGATAATGTTTCGGGTACAGTCAAATGTGAGATTGCAAAGATGCTCAAAGGATTATCCGGTGAATATACATTCTTAATGACAAATGGAAATGCACCTATTCCACCAGATGCTGAATTATCAATCAAGCCTATCAATGGATCTGAAATATGGATAAATAGAAGTGGTTCCTTAGTACAGAATTATTCCTCACCAACTGATATTATTATCACCTGTAATGGAGAGAATGATTGTGCTGTAACACCAGTCATTGTTGAGGAAAATGGTTCGAAGATTGTTTATATCAAATTCGATTATTCAATCTCAAACTATGGAACTCTACTCATTCACTACAATTACCCACAGTCTTTGGATTATTCAAAAAGTAATAACGGCATTGGATTAAGCAAGGTTCTTGGAGAAAACGAATATGAGTTATTTGGTGGTATTGAACTGACAAATGACAAGTCAGATAAGGCTATAATTCTTCCGGCTGGTTCCTATACCTTAAAGAGAGGCGCATGGGGAGAAGATAGAAATAAATATGAGTTACATGCTGATCCGATAAACTTTGTGATTACTGAAGGAAATACTACCGAAATAGCCATCGTAAACGAATTAGAATAACGAATCTAGTTCAATTAAAACAACAAGAGGCTTCTGAGAAGAAGCCTCTTGTCACGTATGAAGGTGGTAAATCAATCAGAACTTGATGACTTTCGGGGGTTCGGTGAACGATAAAATGGTGGCCGTTGCATTCTTCAGGAAGTATACGGCTGTGTTTCCGTCGTCCTCGTTGTACATTGCCCTAAGATCAGGATAGGCATCAAGCATGTGCTTTCTTGCCTCACGTCTGTCATCCAGAATCAGGTCTGCACGTACTCTGATCCATTTTCCTTCCATGAATGCACAGATCTCAGCTTTAGGATTCTTTGCCAGCTGTTTTGCTACATCCTTTCTCAGACCGGTCTGGATGTAGAGCTTGTTATCAAACATATCTATGGTGCCGAATGGCCTGACTCTGGGCTGGTCGCCCTCTGCTGTCGCCAGATAATAAACCCCGGCCTTTTTCAGAAAATCATATACTTCCTTCATTTAATTCCTCCCCTGTTATTCTATTGCTTCAGTGGTCTTCTGAGAACAACCATATCTCTCAGTTGCACACCTGCTTCGATTATCGGATGGTCATAGTTTTCTGTAAAGAAATCCTTTATCACATGGTGGCGTTCAAAGCCGCATTTTTCATAAAAAGGAACAGTCAGAGGGCTGTCTCCGGTACCGACTTGAATGAAATCATATTCTTTGCAGTAAGAACTGACGATAAAGTCAATCAGCGCTTTTCCATAACCTTTACCCTGATACTGAGGTTTAACAGCTATATTTTTGATTTCCAGGACTCCGGATCCTTCATCGGTCACAAGGCATTCGGCCCTGATTTCTCCAACGTCTTCCAAAACAAACATGCGGCCACGGTCGAGATACTTTTCAACCATCTCAAACTGCTCGTCTGCAAGCAGAAGCAGATCAAGCAGATTTCTTCTGTTTCCCGTGAATTCTCTGATTTCCATTATTTAACCTGCTTGCTGAGATTCTCTTCTTTCTCAAAGAATGCCTTTTTCAGTTGCTGGTATTCCTGCTCTGTGCAGACTTCTCGGCATTTGGGTTCAAAAGACTTTGTGACCTTGAAGCAATCCTTCATATTGTCGCAGGGGTAATCCAAGCATTCTGAACATGTTCTGATTCCCTTTTCCTGACAGCATTTGACAACATGGTATCTGCACCAGTTTTCCGGTTTGCAACCCGTACAGGAGATTTCTTCGTTCGTCACAACATGATCGCGGTATCCGATTTTCATCCACAGTTCAGCAGTGTGGCGAAGCTCCTCATCCGTCTTTTCATATGGATGGGCCACATATCTCGGGCAGGCTGCACAGTCATTTCCGCAGGCTGCGATTATCTTCTCCATTTTGATAAGACTCCTCATTTGCCGGTGTATTCAAGGACCTTTTCCAGAAGATCCTTTACAAGGCCACAGCTTGTGTAGGCTGCAAACTGCTGGAATTTATCATCTTTTCTCTCATCAGCGAAATCGCAGACGCTCTTGGCAATAATCACATGAGGTTTTGGATTTTTGGCATGGGTTGCGGCGTAGGCTACGCCGTAGCCTTCCATCTCAACTCCCTTTGTGTCTTCGAATCTAGTAATCACCTGCTTCTGTAAGACGGTTTTATTAGCAACAACAGCTGTACCGCTGGCCAGAGGTCCGAAGTGTGTGAGGAACTCGTTTTTATTGGATTTGACATATTTCAGAATCGCATCCATATAGTCACCTGAGATGTTCACAACGGTCGGCCTGGGGTTGAATCCCACTTCACCGAAGACAATCTCCGCCTCGTTCGGTGAGACATATTTTCCGTTGGAGAAGTTCCAGACGGAACTGGCCAGCAGAACATCGCCGTATTCCTCATCATTCGAATCAGTGATGTTCCCCGTTCCGGCTGCGATTCCTGGCATTATTACATACTCCGGAGCAAATAAACTGATCATCTTCATGGTCAGTGCAGCGCTTGCCGTCATACCCATCTCATCCTGCTGGGAGCTGATTATCCTGAGTTTTCTTCCGTCTTTTTCCACGAAAGCTTCCATATAGGGCTGGTCATCACCATCAATGTGCAGATCAGTCCAGTCATACATCCTCATTACTGCCTGTTTCTCAATCTCAGTGACATAGACAATAACAGCAAAGGATCTGTAGCTCATCAATCATTACCTCTGTGTTGAATTTTAGTCCACAGATTACGGAAAAGCAACAAACAGACTTTGCAAGTTTGACTTTTGCGCCGAGTTGTATTAGTGATTTAATCGGAGGGTATGTGTGATGCGGAAAACAATTCTACTGACAGCTTTTCTTCTGGTAATCCTGCTCTGCCTGTGCGCTTGTTCCTCCACAAGACAACTGGATGAAATATCCAGTATCAAAGCGGACCGCTATTCTTGCACATACGACGGGGTAAAGCACGACTTCATAGTTGATACTCCCGACAACCCAGAAGGATCAGCGCTTGTAATCATGCTTCCCGGCGCAGGAGGAACGGCTGAAAGCTTCAGACAGTCTACCCTCTTTCATGAAACCGCCTGCCCGAACGGCTTTACTGTGGTCTACGTCACAGGAGCTCCGGATCCCACAGATCCCTCTTCTTCGGTTTCCTGGAACCATAACGGCAAAAAGACAGGAAATGATGATGTTGGATTTCTGAAGGCCCTCGCATCATTCATTCAGAAAACCTTCAATACAGATCCTGAAAAATGCTACGCAGCAGGCTTCAGCAACGGAGCCTTCATGTGCCATCTTCTGGCAACTGAGGCTTCTGACACATTCTCGGCAGTAATATCCGTGGCCGGGACCATGTCTGACAGCGTTTGGAATAAAGTACCTGATGTCTGCAACGTAAGTCTTTTGCAGATTACAGGGGAAAAGGATCTTGTCATCCCCAAGTTCAGTGACGGAAGCGTAAAGTACTCGTCATTTCCCACAATTGAGGAAGTAATCGATTACTACGAAGAAGGTCTTGAGATGAAAGCCTTCAGAGAAATAGGAAAAGACTCCACGCTGACAATATATGGGAACTCTTCCAGAGAGGTCTGGTATCTGTTTGTCAAAGACGGACGTCACTCATGGTCGGCCGAGGATGTGACAGGAATAGACACCAACGCCCTGGTAATCGAATTTCTGAACTCAATCAGTTAAGCCCGTCATAAACGGCTTGAATCAGCTTACAGAGGAAATCCCGGTTTTCCACATCTTCCACCAACAGCATTTCCTTGGCACCCTCATAAGGAATCTCCATGACTGCATCAGGAATCATATCAATGGCTCCTTTTACGGGTTTGACCAGAAAACGGTCATCATAGATGCCTCCGACAATCTTATTGCGGTAGTAGATGATGTATTCTCCCATCATGGACCGGTATCTTACATCCTCCAGACCTGAGAGCTGATCCTGTATGTACTCTAAGTATGCTTTACTTGATGCCATATGAAACTATGTACTCCACGTTATTCTCGTGTTCGATGCCCGGGTCCTTTTCAAAGAAACATCCCGGGACACCTTCTTCCTTGAGGGTAAGGTCGAAATGTGCCAGCCCAATGCCCAGATCCAGCTTCTGAAGATCTCCGAGTGGTGTGTCGTTCATGCTCTTTGCTTCATAGAAGTGAACTGTATCTTTGCAGACAACGGCTCTCCACGGCTGTTTATTCACAGCAGAAGGTGCCCATCTGAGCATCTCCAGAGCATTTGAGAAGATTCCTGCTTTCTCAGGACTCAGACTCTTTTTGAAATCTTCATCAAAGAACAGCTTGTCAAAGGCAATGCGGGAATCCGCCTTGATTCCCTTGCGCATCAGAGTCTCGCGGATGGAACGCTTGGAGGCAGGATAGCCTATAGGAGTGGCGACAGGCATCACTTCGCTTTCCTTAAGATCCATCGCCATCTCAAAGGTCTTTCGGCTTATGGAGGCAGCAAGGATGACAGTTCCGATTCCCAGAGACCTGGCATAAAGACACATGACTTCAAAGCTGTATCCGTACCCTATCTCGAAGTATCTGCATCTTGTTGTCTTTGCAGCGATATAATCATCAGCGCCGATTACAACCGGACTGGAAAGATCGTGTTCTTTTGCATTGAGGAGCCTGAATTCCACAGGAACATCAAACGGATTTTGGATGGTCTCTATGTACTTAAGTAAGGCCTCTCTGTCTTTTTCACTGATCTGCCTGCCGTCAAATGTTCTGACGCTCTTTCTTTCCTTAATCGATTCTTTTACAGAAAATGTCACAGTTTAATCCCCCTATCATCCTTTAAACTGGTATTTCTTAAGATCCACCTTGTCATCGATGACTTCTATACCTTCGGCTTCAAGAAGCCTGGCCTGAGCCCCTGCTCCGCCGAAGGCGAACTCTCCTGAAAGCTCACCCTTTGAGTTCACTATTCTGAAGCAAGGGATGTTTTCTGGATCAGGATTTCTATGAAGGGCATTTCCCACAGCCCTGGCCATCTTCCTGTCTCCTGCCATCTGTGCCACCTGAGCATAGGTTGCAACATGGCCGCAGGGTATTTTCTTCACAGCCTCATAGATTCTCGAAAACGGATTGTCGGCTATCAGATTGTAGCTGTCACGGATCATCAGCTTGATGTATTTCTCCGGGATACTTCCGTCAAGGATTATGGTATTCCAATGCTCTTTGTTCTGATGATAGCCAGGCTTCACCGAACTGTAGGCATCTCTCCAGAAATAGGCCTTATCCGGCTCCACCTTAACATTGAGATTGAGAAATCCGCCTCTTTCATAAGTCCAGAGAAATGCCTTGTTGTTTCCTTTAAAACGCACCAACTGCCAGTTGTTGTCATGAAACGGTGCATCAAGGTACGTGTCCGGAAATGACAATCCGTATTTCAGAGCCTGATCTCTAGTTTTCATTGCTCTATCATGCTTTTTGCAAAGGCGGCTGCCGCTTCACAATCATTCTCATCAGGCTTTCCCTTATGAGCGCCTTTGAACTGACCTTTGCAGTGGAATTCACGTGTATCTACAGGAATTCCGACCTTATTAGCCTCTTTCGTGACTTTCTTGATGGTGGAATTCAGCATTGCGGCAGTACCGAAGTTGACGATTTTCCCCACCTTATCCTTATCAAGACTTCTGATGAAATCCCTAACCTCAGGATCGATTGTGAATGCATAATATGAGTTTCCCAGAAACAAGATGTCTGTCTTCTCCGTAACAGGAACACTTATCGGAAGAGCCTCAACCCCTACAGCCTTTGCAACCGCCTCAGCAAGACGTTTGGTGTTTCCGGTTTTTGTGTAATATCTTACTGCTATTGTCATAGATTCCTCCTACTGAATCAAAGGTCATATACCATAATGTACTCATCGTCTTTATCAACAACAACTCTAAATCCGAGTTTTTTATACCAGCAAGCGGCATAATTTGCCTTCTGGCATGAAAGTGATACCTTCTTAAAGCCCTGGCTTTTCAGAAGACTCAGCATCTTCTTCATCAGGACAGTTCCTATTCCGGAATCTCTGTACTCCTTGAACAGAGAAACTGCCAACGACGGAGTCTCGTCATCAAGATGACCGTAATCATTCATTATCCTGGTCCAGACCGCACCGACGGCCCTTGTTCCTTTCTTTGCAACTATGCATCTGTCAGCTTCCATGCTTCCGAAATCCTTGTAGTACATAGAGATCTCAGGCTTTTCAATGATGCTTCTGTCGGGAGCCTCTTCCCCTTCAGGAACAAAAATCGCCTCATAGATGAAATCCCTGAGGACACCTTCTTTATCCTGATTCAGAACGATGTATTCCACTGAAGACTCCTCAAAAACCACGGCTTCATAGGGAGAAAGCCTTCCTACTGTGCTCGTCCCTTCTGTTCCAGCTATCTGAACAGCCCTTTCAACGAGGTACGCATCATACAAAGCAGTCTCTGAGGACAGGTTGATGAGAACTGTCGCCCTTGCATCAATGTTTTCCCTTCTGAAGGCAAAAATCTTCTCATCATCCGGCATTAAATCGATGTAGGTGCCGTTAATCAGAACAGGATGATTGTTTCTCAGCTTTGAAAGTCCGATATACCAATTGAGTACAGAATCAGAGTCCTTTTTCTCCGATTCCACGTTTACAACCTTGTAATCATCGTGAATGGACATCCAGGGCTTTTTCGTTGAGAAACCTGCGTTCGGGCTGCTGTCCCACTGCATCGGAGTACGGGCGTTGTCTCTGGAGAAGCGGTATACCCCGTCCATGGCTTCCTTTTCGCTGTATCCTTCACTCAGAGCGAACTCATAGTGGCTCTTTGAAAAGACATCATCATAGTCATCAATCGACGGCCAGACAACATTCTCATAGCCCAGTTCCTCGCCCTGCATGAGAAACGGTGTTCCCCTCATCGTCAGAAGAAGAGTGGCAAGAGCCTTTGCTCCCTTGATTCTCGGAGCTCCGTCTGCAAGGAAATGGCTTACAGAGCGTGCGATATCGTGGTTTTCCAGAAACATCGGATACCAGCCCTGAGTCTGCTCTCCTGTCTTTATCTGGCTCTGGGAGAAAAGTTTCTTCCACTGAGGAAGCGTCCAGTCACGTTTTTCACACCAGTTCTTCTCATCCGGAAGGTCAATCTGTATATGGCTGAACTCGAAAACCATGTCAAAGACACCGTTCTTTCCAACCCAAAGAGGAAGCTCGTCGGCAGTCACCCCGTTTGCCTCTCCTACAGTGAAAATGTCACGTCCGACTCTGACAGCCTGTTTGAACTCGTTGAGGTAGTCGAGAATTCCGTCCAGATTTGCCGTCATGGTATGCACGGAAACCATGCCGTCAAGGGCATCCGGCTTTCCGTCTTTAAACACATCGGGCTTTCTGATATAGGGAATGGCGTCCATACGGAAACCTCCTACTCCCTTGTCAGCCCAGAAATTGGCGACATCGATCACAGCCTTGCGCACCTCAGGATTCTTCCAGTTAAGATCCGGCTGCTCAGAAAGGAAGGTGTGAAGATAATACTGCTTTCTCTTTTCATCGTACGTCCAGGCAGAGCCTCCGAAGATGCTTCTCCAGTTGGTCGGCTTATCTGACCAGATGTACCAGTCGCTTTTGTCATTATCCCTGCTCTGACGGGACTCCTTGAACCAGGCGTTCTCGCTTGAGGTATGGTTGAAAACCAGGTCCATAACAACTTTGATGTTCCTTTTCCCCGCCTCGGAAATCAGCTCATCCATGTCATCCATCGTCCCGTATGCAGGGTCGATGTTGTAATAGTCGGCCACATCATAACCATTGTCTGCCTGAGGAGATACGTAGCAAGGCGTGAGCCAGATCGCACCGACTCCGAGACTTTTGAGGTAATCGAGTTCGGATGTAATGCCCTTAAGGTCCCCGATTCCGTCGCCGTTTGAGTCCTTGAAGCTTTTCACATAAATCTCATAAGCGATGGTCTTCTGCCACCAGTGTAATTTCTGATCAGACAAAACAACCTCCTTGGACGCCTTCAACGACATTTATTATAAACGAAAAGAGGGTCATTCAAAAGCACGGATTCCTGACATCGAAATTACTACGAATTAAAAACCAAATACTGTATAATTACTTCGTATGATTCGTGCTTATCTGAGATTCAGGAAAAAAACTATAAACAAAGTACGCTCTGACATGACGGTGTACCTCACATTGGGAATCATCACCCTTCTTGTGATTTTCAGTGTCATCGTCAGCATAATCGGATCACAGTGCTTCGTCAGAGCTTTCACAAAAGAATACACCACCGTTACAACTCATATGGCGGATTCCGCGGCGACTTTTGTAAACGGAGACAACATAGATCAGTACCTTTTGGAAGATGAGATGCAGGAATATACACAGACGAAGGAGCATCTGGACTCATTTTGCAAGAATCTGCGTGTCTCACTCATCTATGTCATCTCGGTAGACAGGGAAGACTACGGAAGCTTTGTATCTGTATTCAATTCCATCGACAATACCGTGGATGACTCAAAATACGTTGAATGGCCTCTCGGGGATGAAAGAGCGATCACAAATGACGAATACAAAGCAAAATACCGCAGCATCTATGAACAGAACTCGGAAAGTGAGACAGTCTTCCGCTTCAATACAACTGACGGTTCTCACCCCCACATTACGACAATTGTTCCTATAAAAAACTCAAACCTTGATGTCGTAGCCCTGCTCTGCGTTCAGAGACCTATCAGAGAATTCAAAGAAGCAACGGTACCCTTCATTCTTCTGATTATAATCGGTGCCCTTGCTCTGGTAATCCCTTCCACCATCCTGTCCAGAATTCTTCTGAAAAAATACGTCATCTCTCCCATCAACAAGGTTTCCGAAGAAGCTTCACGCTTTGCAAAAGAGCATATAATCAAAGAACCGCTTGGCGAAATCGGACGATTCAAAACAATACGCAATCTTTCGCTGTCAATCGATTCCATGGAATCCGACATGGTCAGCTATGTCGAGAACCTAACAACCGTCACCGCCGAGAAGGAAAAGATTAACGCTTCCCTTGATATCGCGGCTACAATCCAGCAGGATGCCCTGCCCAAGGTCTTCCCCGCATTCCCGGAGCGCAAGGAATTCGACATCCATGCCTCCATGGACCCTGCAAAGCAGATTGGCGGAGACTTCTACAACTACCTTATGGTTGATGATGATCATCTTGCCCTGATAATCGCAGATGTCTCGGACAAAGGAATCCCTGCGGCCCTGTTCATGGAAACGGCCAATACTCTTATCTGTGAAAACATCATGTCCGTCGGCGGCTCCCCTTCCGAGATACTCACCAGAGTCAACCAGAGAATCTGCGAGAAAAACAGTGCCAACATGTTCGTTACCATTTGGCTCGGAATCCTTCAGATCTCCACGGGAAAGATTGTCTGCGTCAATGCAGGTCATGAGGATCCCATCATCTGCAGAAAGGGCAAGGATTTTGAACTTGTCAAAGAAACTCACGGATTGTTTGTCGGAGGAATTGAGGGAGCAAAATTCAAGGACCAGAAGAAACAGCTTTACGAAGGCGATATCCTTTTCCTCTATACCGACGGACTTCCGGAAGCATCGAACAGCCAGAACGAGATGTTCGGCTTTGAGCGCATGACAGAGTCACTGAACAAGT
>Ga0310786_10008866_pt1 | contig 12853 bp, 16 predicted proteins | sample AusTroGonzalo_MG_FD_203881 | JGI IMG/M metagenome (GOLD analysis project Ga0310786, IMG submission 203881) | Bovine rumen microbial communities from tropical cattle in Woodstock, Queensland, Australia - Gonzalo_03 (v2) (version 2) | ecosystem: Host-associated > Mammals > Digestive system >...
CTTCATCGTGGACTTGAGGATACCGGGGTTGGAACATCCTTCCATCTTCAGCCTCGCCGTGATGGCGTCGCAGATGATCTTGTCGGCTTTTTCCTTGTCTTCGCGCTCGTAACGCTCGCGGAGCTTCCTGGCCCATTCGGGTTCAGGCATGTCCACGGGCTTCGGAGGCTCCGGCACGGTGTCGTCATCAGGCTTCTGCGTCGGGTTTTTCTCCTTGTAAGCATCGAAGGCGCGTTGAGTGTCGGTCCGTTTCTGGATCTCCGCGTCCCGCATCTTCTGGAGTTCGAGTGCGATTGACTCCATCGTCGCGGCATCAGCGACAGCCGCATCGACCTCATCCTCGCTTGTAACCGTCTTTTCTCTCGCCGAGGCAATCCGGTCAATAGCCTCATTGCTCAATCCAAAGCGCTGATACTTCGTCTTGAGCGCACTTGCGATTTTTTCTTTGAACATGTTTTCAATGAACTGTTAGGTTATACAAAAGCCCGAAGCGGAAACCCACAAGGGATTTCTACTCCGGGCCTGGCTGGTTGTCTGGCAACTCTCGCGACCTCTATGCGCGCTCAAAAGGCGCTATCGTATGTCCTGCAAGGTGATCTCGCTGATCCTCTTGCAATGGGGGCATCTGACGGACAGGGACAGCCGCCCTTCAAGGCGCTGGACACGCACAGGAAAGGTCTTTCTGCAAACGGGACAGGTTATCTGGACGCCCGTTTTCTCGGTCTTTGCCTCCATACGCGGACAAATATATCGCTTTCGTATCAATATATGTCAAAAATTATTGACAATTATTGATGAAATATCCGCATCTTTGCGACAAATGAATGCCGCAGCGTCCATAAATGAGCGCCAGCACCTCGATCCCGTGTTCCTTGAGCAGGGAATGGAGGTGTATACCTACGACTATGTGGAAGAGATAAGGAAGGAGAACCTGGAGCTGAAACGAAGCGGGAAACGGGTCTATAACCTCGTACCACAAGCCGGATTCCAGGAGAAGGTGCTTACAAGCGAAGCGGACATCATCATCTGTGGAGGACGTCGCGGCGCCGGAAAAACTTTCGTATCACTATTCGGCGCCCTTGAATACGCGGAGAATCCGGACATAAACATGTATGGCTTCCGCCGTTTCGAGAACGATGTACGACGCGGTATCTGGAGGAGCGGCAAACAGGTCTTCCGTGGCTTCGCCAACTTCGCAGATACTGCCTTCGAGGCGAAGTTCTTCAACGGAACAGGGGCAACGATGAAGATGGAACACCTGGCCGACCTTACGAAAGTCAAGGACCGTTTCCGTGGAGCCGAGATGCCGTATATCGTCATCGAGGAACTTGCGGAGTTCACGAAAGACTCCATGAGCGTCGTGTTCGACCTTATCGGGTCCAACCGAAGCACTACCGGACTCCCAACCAGGTTCATCTGTACTTGCAACCCGGTGGGACGCTCTAACAAGCTACGCTGGTTCCTGGACTGGTGGATAGACCCGGAGACCGACGAGGCGATACCGGAAAGGTCTGGGAAGATACGCTACTTCTGCCGATACGGTGAGGATGTGATGGAGATAGCCTGGGGGGACACGCCGGAAGAGGTCTACGAAAACCCCAACGCGAAACGGAAGATATCGCAGCTGACCGAAAACCCTGAAAGGGATTATTCGGACTACATTACCTCCGTGACGTTCATAGATGGAGACTATGCGGAGAACAAGATCCTCCAGGTGACGGATACAAAGTACATGAACCGTATCTCTTCCGGAGGCTCGAAGTCCGTCATCAACGATATCCGTGGCGTCTGGAGGGATGTGGACGATACCGGGGCGCTCATCACGATGAACGATATGAACCGCTTCTTCGAGAACACCCCGCAAGTGAACGGCGTCCGGGTGGCCGGTGGTGACATAGCGCTCCGGGACGACTGGCTCGTACTCTGGGCGATGGACGGGATGCACATAATAGACCTCTTCGCCAAGAAGTACGTCACCTCGGAGGACGTCATCCCGATCATCCTGGATTTCCTGAAAAAGAACGGAGTCCCGAAGGAAAACTTCGCGTTCGACGTGAACGGCATCGGAAACTGGCTCAAGCAGTCGGAAGAGATGGTAGGTTGCTTCGGTTTCGACAACAAGGCGCCGGCGAAGGACAAGGCCTCGTACAACACCAGGAAATCGGAGTGCGCCGGTATGCTCATCGACGCCCTCCAAAACGGGAAGATGTCCATCGACGAAGGAATCCTTCGCCAGTCCTTCACGGAAAGGAGGGTCCCTTTCACGGTCCGCGACAAGCTCGTAGAGGAAAGGATCGTCCTGAAATGGAAAGACGACGAGAACCCGAAGGCGCTCATTAAGAAAACCGACATGAAGTTCCTTATCGGACACTCTCCGGACTGGATAGAGGCGCTCATCTACTGCATCGACCGCGTGGACAACGCGAAGAAATCCAGGAAGGTGCGTCGCGGTGACTGGTCTTGGTTCGGAATGTAGAACACTAAAAATAGAGATATGAGACTCAAACCATCAATCAGGGTGATGACTCCGGAACAGATACTCCGGAAGACGCCCTTCTCCATCCCCATCCCCTCCGGTGTCGGGGTTGTAGGGAACGCAAGGCTACTCTCGCCTGGGACGGTATATGTGAACCCGCTGGACAACGTTCAGAGGACCATCAGGACACAGGCGGACTTCGTTCGGGAATACCACCCGTCCTCACATGCGATCAACAACATCAAATACTACCCGAATACGATGTACGTCAATCGGGAGACCGGGGCCTACCAGGCGAAGGTGCGCTCCCGCATCGCCGTCGGCTTCCAGCAGTACATCCACCTCCAGAGGAAGGAGGCCCTCCTCGGGAACAACGTCGGAATGAGGCTCGTCTCCGGGGCGACTGACCCCTCGATGATCGACCGTCTTGCCTTCTTCCGCGAAGGATGGGAGGACAAGGATATGGAGGTGGCCGTGAACAAATCCATCGGTGCGGATTTCCTCACCGCAGATACCGCCGTATATGTCTACATGGATGAGGGAAAGGTACGCTGGAGGGTATTCTCCTATAACGACGGCGACGTCCTCTATCCGCATTACGACACCCTCACGGGCGACCTGTCCCTGTTCGGGCGGCTGTATTACCAGAGCGACTGGGACGGTAACACCAGGCAGTACCTGGACGTCATCGACAAGACCCACTTCGTGACCTACAGGCAGGACGAGAACAACGAAGGATGGGAAATGGAGGGAGAACCCGTACCGCACGGATTCCCTTACTGCCCGGTCGCGTACCACCGTTCCGATAACGGTCCCGTGTGGACGGCATCGCAGTCCCTCATCGACGGGTGGGAGATCGCCCTATCGCAGTTCGCGGAGAACAATGCCGCCTATGCCCTCCGAATCCTCTACACGCTGGGTGGTGACTTCGAGATGATGTCCAACGTGGACGGGACTCCGGCCCGCATAGATTCCATTGATCCCAACGCGAAGGTGGGATTCCTGGAGCCAGCCGCCGGCGCCGACGGAGCATTCGTGAAACAGCTCGAACTGATGAAGAAGGAGATCCTCCGTGGATCGTTCGTAGTGGAGACCCCGGAGATCAAGTCCGGCGCCGACATCTCCTCCAGGACGGTCAAGATGCTGTTCGCAGACTCCTATATGAAGGCGATGTCCGACTCTATGGAGTACCAGGGTTTCCTGAACCGGATCTCCGACCTGTTCAAGTTCGGTTACTTCATGGAGAAGGGTCGCGTGGCTGAAGTGGAGTCCTTCAAGGTGAAGACCTACCTCGACCCGTTCATCTTCCTGTCCGAGAACGACGTTATCGCCGGCATCCAGCAGCTCGTCACATCCGGAGCGATGTCCGTCAAGACCGCGACCGAACTTGCCTACAACATCGGATATTCCTCGCCGGACGAGGTGAAGCGCATCACCCAGGAGGCCCACGATGAGCTGGTGGCGCAGGAACAGCTCCAGGCCGCTTCCGTCGCAAGGCAGAACCCCGTAGCACAATCGCGCGTAAATGCTGAATAACGAACTCGTCGCGTCGAAGACGGCGGCCTACAAGAAGGATTCCCGCAAGGAGTTCGACAAGGCCGTTGCAGCACTCATAGCACTCGCGTACAGGTACAGGAGGTTCGGCGCGGAGTTCCTCTGGGACAAAGACCCGGAACTGGAGATGGAGGCGAACCGCATCTGCCGGGAGCTGTCCGACGCACTCGCACAAAGGGCGAAACTGACCGCCGCGGCGATCATGGAGGATTCCCTTGCCGAATACGATTTCGACGAGGCATGGGATGCCGAAACCGGTGACGATTTCGTCCCGGTCATCACTCGCTTCGACCAGCAGGGCAGTTTCCTGAAAGAACTCCTGGAGGTGTGGATCGCACTCGCCTTCGTGCATTCGCTAACACAGGGGGAACTGCGGGTTCTTATTTCGCGCTATCTCGCGAATCCGTTCACGTCGCCGCTTTGGAAAGACCTACCGAAAGACATCCTTGCGTGGGGAAGGGGATACTCGAAGGATATAGCGTCACAAATTGCCGTTATCGGCCAGAACGCAATCATCGCGGCAATTAGAAACGCGGAATGGCAAGACGCTATGGCGAACGGAGCATCCTATTACATCCGCCGGCGTGGTAGTTACTACGATTGCCCGGACTGCGACGAGCTATGCGGGTATCCCATCCCGATAGAACAGCCGTTCGTGTTCCTCCATTCGAGATGCTGTTGTCTTGCGGAGTATCACTTTGAACCGATGCCGTTATGAGATTCAAGGGAAAGTTCAACAACAAGAAGATGGAAACCCCGGACGGGGTATTCGACTCCAAGGGCGAATGGCAGAGGTGGCTATTCCTCAAGGACGCCGAGAGAAACGGCCAGATAAGACAGTTGGAGCGTCAGGTCAAGTTCACCCTCATCCCGACCCAGTACCGCACGGAAATCGTGCATTTAAAGACCAAGGACAAGGAAGTCCAGCGGGTTGCGGAGCGGGAGATAACCTACACGGCTGATTTCGTGTACAGGAAACTCAAGAAGGTAGTCCCGGTCGGACTGTTCGGAGATGCGGAGGTCTGGGAAAGGGTGGTAGAAGATTTTAAGGGGTGGCCTAATGACAGGTGGCCCTTAAAGAAAGCCATGATGCTCTACTTCCACGGGATAGCGATCCGGGAGGTCAAGAAGCCGACCGAGCCGATTTGATTTGGAGAAAAGAAAACTATTGCATATCTTTGTATCGGTTAATGCAACAGCATAACTCGAAAATTTAAGGTTCGGCCCGTCAGCTATGGCGGGCTTTTTCATTGTTCAAGAGTGGATTTTGTTCATCGTGATGATGAATTGACGATTATTGTCCCCTCAAAACACCACGACCATCGACGGGAACGGAGCGCCCTGCCTACTTTCGTTGAAGTGGAGACGCCCACGCAGGAAACGGATCTCCCTCGCCTTGTGGTAGATGTAGTCGTGGAAGTAGGAGGTGTCCGTCCTGGCGGGGATGAGCATCACGACGAGGGTGTCCGGCTTGAGGGATTCCTCGTAGCATTTCCGCACCCATTTCGGGAGTTCCCTGCCGTATGGAGGATTGCAGAACACTCTCTGCCCCCCCCAGTTCTGCGTAAGTCCGTCAGTATCAATGGTATAGTGTTTCTCGCACTTGGCGTTTTCGTCCGTACTGCACGGGTCGAGGTCGAAATGGAACTCGGCATCGAGGGAGGCGAACAGGCTCTTTGGCGTCGCCCATTCGTTCGTATTGGAAGAAAACAGCCCCGCGTTAATCATTTTCCGACTTGCATCTAAACACTCTCTTGCACCAATCGCAGAAGGTGAGCCAGGTTGCGTAGAGCCAGCCCTTGAAGGTCAGCCCATAGACATACGGAACTCCGTCCTTGTAGAGAATCACCTTCTTCCCGAAAATCATTTCCCCTCCTCCGCCAGTTTCTTGACCTCCTCCTCGAACTCCGCCATCTCCTGAACTTCGCGGGCAGCCTCCGCGTCATCCGCATCGGGATTGAATCCGTACCAGTCCGGATGCCGCTTCAAAGCATCCTCCGTGGACTTGATAAGCTCCTGCACGAAGCCGTCGTCCGGGACTACGGAAAGGAGCGACCACATCACGGCAATCCAGGTCTTGATGCTGTTCTTCCCCTCGTCCCCCAACTCCAGGAGGTTGGTAATCCAGATGCCGAGGGGCATCCGCTTGAGGAGACGGATCTTGTAGCAGGAGTTGAGGTCGGTGACGGAGACGTAGCCGTTGTCCCCCTCGTCACGGACGAAGAAGTTGCCGATTCTGGTCTCGCCTTTCTCCAGGCGGACTTTGCCATCCTTGTTTACTCTCATATCAGTTCTATCTCTTTTTCAATCCTCTCCCTTTCCGCCAGGAGCTTCGCCATCTCCGCCTGATACTCACACTCCACATCTTCCCGGCTTATATCGCGCTGGAATACGGCCTTTCCATTAAACCGCTTGCTTATCGTAACGAGGAATCGGTCGTCCTTGCCCCCGTCGTACAGTTCCTTTCCCCACATTTCGGCCCATCCTATACGTCTTTCGTTTTCGTAGTAGTCCGCCCGCAGTTTGTCGAACCGCTCAATCTGTTCCTTTGTCATGGCTATTCAAACACTTTCCGGTAATGTTCGCAAAGGGCCTTCCGGGTGGGGAAAACCTCGCAGTTCAGGAAGACGTAGGGCTTCTCCCGGTTCCGCAGACGGATTTGGCAGAAGTGGGTGTCGATGCTCACCAGGACTCCCTTCTCGATCATCCCCGTGTTGTACATCGCCTGGGAACACCACACCCAGCATTCGTCACCTACTTTCATATATCAATCGGTTAAGTTATCTTATCTCCTCAACGAACCAGACGTTCCTCCCGTCCATCCTGTCCCACCTGGAGCATTGGATGTCGTTGCAGTTCACGATCGTCCCGTCCACCGAACACCTCCTGAACCAACAACCCTTGCAGGCGGCCGAGAAGGAATGGACGGGCCTCCGTTCGACACAGCGCAGGCGCACCCCGTAACGCTCCACTATCTCTCCGACGGGAACGTACCTCGTAGGAAGCGACCGAGACCTCGGCGATACGAACTTGTCATCCATCGGCACAAAGATAACAAGTCAATCAATAAATGTCAATATTAATTTGCGATTGTTGATAACATTTCGTATAATCGTGGCCGAACACAACAAACATAGACTTATGGCGGGCAACCGCGCAGAATCACCCCTGGTGTGTTAGTTGTGTTCCACATCGGGGGTGATTTTTAAAATCTATGAGCAGAAACCAAATCGAAATGCTGACGAGAGTCATCGCATTGTCCATCGCGGACGGAGACGCTGAAAAGGCGGAAGAAATCATCAAGTGGGCATCCAAGGGCCAGGGGGCGGAAGTGGAAAAGAAACCAAGGGATGCGACATCATCCTTCATCAAGAGATACCTGACCCCGTATGCCCCCTACGACAAGGAGAAGATAGAACGCTTCATCGGGCGGGTAATCGTGAAAACGCCGGAGAACATAGACTTCCAGGTCGTGAAGAACACGGTTTCCAACATGCCGTACTCCGACTTCCTGAACACGGTCTATTGGAGGGGTGTTTCGCTTTTCATCAAGCGGAGGGACGGATTCAAATGCGCCTCCTGCGGATCGACGGAGAAAATCGAGGTACACCACAAGACCTATGAGAACCACGGAGACGAGATACACAACCTCGCCGACCTGACGACGCTCTGCGAGAAATGCCACAGGGATGAACACTCCGCAAAGGAGGAGCCAAAAGAGGAGCAGAATAACCCGCCCGTCACAACGCAAGGGGTAAGGAGAGTCCCCAAGGTTGGTTCTGCGCTTTCCATGGCTGCGATTATCAACAAAAATAATGATCGGCCACCAAGGAGGCCGTCAATACGTGCGGGCTGGGGACGTATGATTGAAGGGTATTCGCGCCAAGAAAAATTTCACTCCTTGCTTTCAAAATCAAAACTTGACATTGAGGACGTGGCCGGCAAACGGATTGTTACCTTCTTTGTGGATAAATACATGATTAAACAATGGATAGAGGATAAATATCTCCGCGAAATGGAATGCGCTCTCAAGGAAGCGACCAGGGATCAAAACATCGAATTGAGAGTTAAGTCCGAGCAAACGCGGGAAGAATTTATGAGGCAACGTAGAAAATGAGAACCTTCATCAAGCTTTACGACGATTTCTTTGAACTCCAGATGCCGATGGAAGAAAGGATAGTCCTTGCGCTTATTACCCAGATGACCGAGAACGGACTCGGATACTGGGCCGGATACAAGGCGATGGCCGACCGGCTTCACATGAAGAAGTCAGAATGCAAGCGGTACATCGAACTCCTCGTCAGGGCGGGACTCGTCACCGTCACCACCGAGAGCATCAACCATAAGACAAGGAGGGTTTTTCGTGCGAAACGGCCTTTTTGACTCACGCGCTGGCGTGGGTGTATTATACGCGTGGGTGCGGGCGCAGATAGAACAAAATAAAGCCTATGCTTCTATATTTAGAAAATAATAAAGAAATAAAAACCTATACAATGCCCTTCGTGCAAAATGCCAGGTTTTTGTATTTGAGCCATCACTTTCTTCCGCCGATGTCAACTCCAGTCAACGACTCTATGCCAAAAATGCCCAAATTTCGCTTTTCGCAACAAAGACGATAAATTCCTCGCTTAAGTAGAGAAAGTCCGAAATTCGGGACTTTAGGCCGTAAGGATTGTACGCTGGAGAGAAGTCCAGGACTCTATGCCGAAAGTGAGGAAAGAAAAATAAAAAAATTTAAAAAATGAAAAGTCAATTTGAGAATTTTGGAAAAGCAAATTGAGAGCGTAGGGTTGGGGTATGTTTAGTATCCGATTTGTCCCCCTGGGGGGCCTTCATCGGGCAAAAAATCGTTACTTTTTGTAACAAAAGTAACTATTATTCAGGCTGGCGCTCGTTTTTCGCTTTTCTACGCTGGTATAATGGGCAATTATGACAGCGCAAAGGACTATAAAAACGCTGTATCTGGTTATCTTTGGCGGCCTGGCGGTCGTCTCTTTGGGTCTGTTGTATTGCTTTAATGGCATCTAACTGCGTTTTTGGGTCGTCCTGGGATTGAGCAATTATTTTGTTGATCTGCTTACGCTGGTTTGCAGGGTCGTAGTAATCAATCCGGGCGTTTTTCTCGTTTTCGGTGCGGTTACTTTCCACCTGCCTTCCTTCCTCTTCCTTTCTTCCTTCCATCTGGGCCGTTGCCTGGGCCCTGGTTGCCTGATCTCGACGTGCTAAAAATGTTAGTGCGTCGTTATAACTGTTAGTTATATCTTCTCTTTGCTTCCATCGTGTTACGATGGAATTATTAAGATTTCCGGCGTCCGTTTCAATTTCGGCCTTGTCTCTGCTTATTATATACGCTTCTTTCCATGTGTCAAGATATCCGGCCGCAAGAGCAAATATAACTGCTTTTTCTCTGGCTGTCGCTTTCTTCATCGGTGTACAATTTAGCTGTCAATCCTTCCCGGCCTTCCTTCCCGGGCCTGGTTTAAAATAGTTTCATCTCTTCCGGCGCTTTCTTTCTGGGCCTTCCGCGCTTCCTGGGCTTGTTTGCTTCGTCCGGTTGTTGCTGGTCTGGACAGGCGGCCGGGCTTGGATCGTCCGCCGGCCTGGGTGCCTGGTTGCTGGTCGGGACCGGTGCAAAGGTCGTTCCGCAAATAGGACAGCAGAAGACGGCCGGCCGGCCTTCCTCCGTCCGGATCTCTGGGGCCGGTGTCCTGAACTGTCGTAACGCTGTCAGCGGGGCCGGGTGTAATAGGACAAAAGCCGGTACACCTAAAACGGTTGCAATCCGTTCTATCGTGTCGAGCGTCGGGCTTCCTGTCAAAAACCGGTGCAAAGATTGTCGGGTTACATGCAGAGCGCTGGCGATGTCTGACAGTTGCCGGCCTTGGGCGTTGCATATTATTTTGACGTTTTGTCTTATCATGTCGCAAAGGTAGTATTTATTTTTGACTTTTCAACCCTGGGCCGGGCTTGTGCTGGGCCTGGTCTGTTCCGTTTCTCCCTTGTCCATCATTATTTTTGCTAAATGTTGCGTAAAAAAGTTACTTTTTATTTGATATATCAAATTAAATAGTTATATTTGTATCGGAATTAAGACACAAAGAACCTTTTAAATATTTCAGTTATGCGCTTTTCTCATTCCTTCCGTATTTATGTACCTTCGACAGTTGACGTAAACAAAAGCGTTGACAATACGGCGGCCGTCGCTGGCTGTCTGTCCTTCCTTTCGTCTCGTTTCGGCGGCGCTACGGCGTTGAATGCGTCCGGGGCTTGGGTTTCTGAATCTCTGGGCCTGGTCCGGGAAAATATTACTATTTGTTACGCTTTCTGTGGCCTCCGGGCCTTCCTCCGTGGCCGTCGGGCTGTCTTGGATTACGCAAAGGATCTGCGGGATTCCATGAAACAAGAGTGCGTTTCTGTCGAAATTGACGGCCGGCTGTACCTGGTGTAATTGTTTAACCTGGGGCCGGTCCTCCTGGCCGGCCTCGAAAAACCTTTCAAGTTATGCGTATTATTGAGCAAAAAGCTGCGGCGGCTTTCTTCGCCGGTCGGGATTTCTCCCTGTCAAATACTTCTGTCGTCGTCTCCGGCGGGATGGTCCGTTTTTACCTTCACGGGAATTTGATTGCACGCCGGCCTGAGTCTGACCGGCTGGCCGTCGAATACTCCGCCGGCGGTTATCACTCCCGGACTACTGCAAGCCGTCTCCGGTCCCTGGGCGCTGCTGTCCATATCAAAAACGGCCGGATCTGTCTGGCCGATGGTCGCGAAATTCGTTTTTCCTTCAATCCTTCCCGGGCTGGTTATGGCTGCTGATCTCCTTTTCGGCCTGGCCTGGCTGGGCTTTTGTTTCGGCCTGGTTGCCGCTGTCGTTGTCGTCCTGGCGTATCTTTACGGGTGTGTCGCTTCCCGTCGCAAATAAGCGCTTAATCCGGGTAACTTTGGCCGGTTTCCCGGGTTCCATCATCTAAAACAGTGTTAGTATTATGAAACAATTTGAATTTTATGTAATTGACAGCTTTACGCGTGCTTCTGGCGTGCGCTGTCTCCCTGGCCGGTCCCGGGTTGATGCCGTCCGGCGTGCTTCCTCTGAGCTGCTTTCCTGGCTGTCTCCGTTTGCGTCTCGTTGCCTGGTGTACGATTGCAAAGATACGCTTTTTGCCGTCGTGGATCGTGCCGCCGGCGTCTCCTTCCCTGGTGCCTGGCATTATGAGTATAAGGCCGTGGAAAATTCGCTTGGTTGGTCCGGCGGCGTTTCCGGTCCCTGGTGCCGGTCTTATGCTGGTGCGGTCTCCGCTGCTGCTGGTCGTGGTCTCCGTCCGGCCTTCCTGGTGGTCCGTCGTCGTCGTGTGTTCGGCCTGTAATGTTTAACCGGTCCCGGCTGGGCCTCCGTCCTGGGGACCTGGCCGGGCAAAAATCAAAGTATTATGCAAAGTATTATCTATCTTGACAGCTCCGCCGATCGTGCGAAGTACGGCGTATCTCCGTCCGTGCGGGCCATCTCCCTGGGCCTGGCCGGTTATCATTTCCTGACGTGTGCGGGATATTATGTTTTGTATTCAGGTAACGGGCGCACCTTCTGGGGCCGTCGCTAAATTTATGACGATATGAGAGAACTAATTTACGGATCGCCGGCCTGGTTCAAGGCTGTTTCAAAATGCGACGTTTACGAATATGTTGATAGTTGCGGCCGTGCCTGGCTGGTCGCGTATAATCATACCTTTTGCGCCAGAATACCGGCCTAAAGATTAACCGATAAACCGTTTAAATTTTCAAGTTATGAGCGCTTCTAATTTTTACTCTGTCAATTCCGCCGCCGTCTTCGCGGTAACTGATAACGGCCTGGCCTGTCGCCGTGTCAGAACTTCCGGCCGTCGTCGTGGCTGGGAGGACGTTTACAAGCTGGAGATCTGGGACCATTCCCGGAGCTACGGCGGCCGTTCCATCCTGGAAAAATCTTTCTCTGTCGCCCTTCCTGGCGGCCTGACTTACGAGCTGGACGGCGTAATTGTCCGCCGTTTCGGTTACTATTCCGGGGCATCCCTGGACTGGGACGTTAAATGCGACGCCGGGAGCCTGGCGGAGGATTTTCGCGGGGACCTGGACGAGCTGGCCGACGCCATCGCGGAGGACCTGATCGCCGATTATCGCTATTATTCAGGATGGAATAACGGCCTGGTCTCCATCTTCCGGCCTCGTATCCAGCGGGCCGTGTCCTCTGTCCTGGGGTCCATCCAGAAACAGGCGGACGCCCTTTGCGCCTGGGGGTGCGACGTCAAGCTCCGCTGTCTGTGGCATTTCTCGAACGGCGCCGGCGTGTACGTCCGTTCCTAAAAAAAGAAAGGGGGTGGGGGCTTGGCCGTCCCCATCCTCTCCAAGAAAAAACAAAGGGGCGGGGGCCATCCTCTCCGGGCCGTCGCTCCAGAAAAAAGAGAAGGGGAGGGGGTATTTAAAGATTTTAAGAAATGGAAATCAGGATTAAAACGAAGACGGCGGAGGGAGTCCAGGGGGCTATCCGCGCCGCCATGGACCAGAACCGGCGTTGCAGGGTCTTCCACGCCGTCGGGAACCTCGAAACGGGCGCCCTGGCTGTCGCTCCGGTATCTGACGAGATCGACGCCTACGGGGAGAACTGGCGGGGGTGTACGGGCATCCAGCGGTGGGCCTGGGATACCGTGCCGGGGTATGCGGAGAAAACGGCGGGATACCTGGCGGCCATCCTCCAGGGAGACAAGACGGTCCGACTGTAAAAAATTGTACTTTTGTATGAAAAAAAGTTGCTTTTTTCTTGCATAAGTCAATTAAAAGAGTTACATTTGTACCAGA
>Ga0310786_10008867_pt1 | contig 12852 bp, 10 predicted proteins | sample AusTroGonzalo_MG_FD_203881 | JGI IMG/M metagenome (GOLD analysis project Ga0310786, IMG submission 203881) | Bovine rumen microbial communities from tropical cattle in Woodstock, Queensland, Australia - Gonzalo_03 (v2) (version 2) | ecosystem: Host-associated > Mammals > Digestive system >...
GATTCAAGATTGTTAGCGGTGGGCAGACGGGTGTGGATCGCGGCGGACTTGAGGCCGCGGTGGATTTCTCCATAGTTCTTCTGCGGCCTGAGATTCCGCACAACACTGGCGCCATCGGACGGCTCTGCGTCGGCCTTGGCGTGCCGCTGCACCTTGTGCGTCCGCTCGGCTTTGCGCTGGACGACCGCTCGATAGCGCGGGCGGGGCTGGACTACTGGCCGCATCTTGATGTCGCGATCCACGACACTTGGGAGGACTACCTTGCGGCGGCCAAGCCGAAGCGCTTTCATTTCCTTTCGACGCATGGCGAACATTCCCTCTACGAGTGCCGGTTCGAGCCGGGCGATGCGCTGGTGTTCGGCAATGAGTCGTCCGGGCTGCCGAAGGGCTTCTACGGGCGCTACCGCGAATCGCTTTTCAAGATTCCGATGCCCGGCGAGCACGCCCGCAGCATAAACCTGGCGAATGCGGTATCCATCGCCGCCTACGAATGCTACCGTCAGCTGAGGCCATAACGAAAAGAAATATGCTATAATACGGTGGATATAAAATCAGCAGGAAGGCGACTGAAATGGGTAACGACAAAGAAGATGTCCAGAAGCTGTTCGACGAGGTTTCGGAGCGCACGGGGATGCCGAGGGTCGATCTCACGGAGGACGATTCGACCGCGATGCCGTTCGGCGAGGACATGCTGCTGCACATTCACTATCGCGCCGAGATTCCGGAGGTCGATTTCACGGTTCCGCTGGGGAGCGTTCCGAAGCGCAAGAAGGCCGCCGTCTACGAGCGGCTTCTCTCGGCCAACTTCTATTGGGTCGGCACGCAGGGCGCGACGCTTTCGTATCAGGACAATCTCGACGAGGTGATCCTGCAGTTCCGCGAAGATACGATCAACCTGACGGCCGAACGGCTGCAGCGTGTCCTGGAGGGCTTTTTGACGGTCGCGATCGGCTGGAAGGAGCGTCTCGCGAAGCTTATCGAGAACGCCGACGAGGAAGATGAGTCCTACGAGGAGGATGCAGATCTCGATTCCGCGGCGGGGCAGGGCGACGCGGGGCTGGTGTTCTTCGAGGGCTAGCCGCCGCAGAATCTCTGTAACCTTTTTTGCTTGGGGGTGTATTCATCTTGTAAGGAGGGAAACAATGCCGCAGCCAATGTCGATACAGTCGTACAGGAAGATCTCCGATTTGGGGATGAGCCAGCTGGCGCTGGTCACGAACAACAGGGGGCGCACGCAGATCGGCGCCGCCAGCGAGAAGGTCGGCTTTCTGCAGCGTCTTTTCAACACTTCGGCCAGCAAGGCGGTCAATATCGCCATAACCAGCGACTTCAAGGCCTCGCTTATCAGGGAATACGGCGCAAAGGTCGCGGATGAGGCTTTCTCTGCCGTCATCGGGAAGGACGGACTTAAGGGCGCGAAGCTGAGCTCGGCTTTGGTGCGCAGGACTCTCAACGAGGCCGAGAAGATCATCAAACAGAATCTTGAGTGCCCTGAGACGCCGAAGACGATGCTGACGATGCGCCTGGCGGGTAAGGATGAACAGCTCAATCTAACGCGACTGTTCACTTACCAACGAGTAATGGTTGGCGAAGCGAAGAATGCGCTGACGGAGCTTCACTCCCTGCTCATGGACATGCCGACTGACAAGCTCGCCTTCGATGAATTCAAGGGTAAGATACTGGATGCGAAGGATAAGGCCAACTCTTTCTTGGAGCTGGATCAGCTGCCCAAGATCAAATCCCAGGGTGACGTTAAGTCAATCGACAAGCTGATAGATGCGCTCAAGGAGGCGGTGTCGATGGTCGACGGCAAACTGGAAGAAGCTGCGCAAGTATGCAAGAACAACCCCGTCACATACAAGGCGCTTTCCGACTTCGCCGTCGAGTTCATAGAATCGGCTAAGGCGGCGCTGGACCATCTGCCTGATGGGGGCAAGGGATATTGCCTGACGCCCCAAACCCTTGGACAGTTCCAGAACTTCTCCGTTCGCGTAGTCAAAAGCAGCCTTCAGGGTTTGATCCCGACCCCGCCTAAAGGCGCCGGTCTCGACGACATTTGCCCCGATCCCAAAGCGTTCGTTGGCAAGGATTTCGCGCAGAAGCTCGCCAAGAAGTGCGCCGATCTCGTCATGGAAAATCTCAAGGCCAGGGTGCCGGAAGGTAATATCGCCTTCGAGACTGTCGCTTTCACGAAGGATCTCGAGAAGGCCATCGCCAAGGAGATGGGCGACCGCCTCAACAACGGCAGCTGGGACAAGATCACCAAGAATGTCACGTTCGCGCTGGACGGCGTTGCGATCAAGGGTCAGAGCGTCATCACCCCTGCCTCGCAGATGGGCGAGACGATGAAGAAGATGTACAAGGGCGGGCCGAAGGGATACAACTGCATGTCGTTCGGCGAGAAGACGCATGCCGTCAACATGGCGCAGTCGGAGTTCAAGGTGGAGATAGACGGAAAGGAGCAGACCGTCTTCTCCGGCATCCGCCACGGCGTGCATGCGGCCGTCTACATCGACGACCAGCAGGAGTTCAAGGCGGCCAACGCCAGCCGCGCCAAGGAGACTCTCATCGCGGCGTTCCTGAGCAATCCGTCGCTTGTCTCGCAGGCGCTGAAGGATCCTTCCGCGGCGTGCAAATTCAACTTCAACTCCGTCTCGCTGCTTACGCCGGATATCGTGCGCGGCACGTTCTTCGACAAGATCGAGAACGAGAAGATGATGCTCAAGGCGCAGACCGAGGCCTACCAGGGCTTCCACAACCAGACGATCGAAGTCGAGGTGCCGGACCCGAACAAAGGCGGCCAGCTCGTCAAGGTGAAGATACAGCCTAACATAAACACCTTCAACTATGGCGTGAACTGGGGCGGCGTCGGCGGGCTTAGCGGCGTCTTCGGCGGCTGGGGCGCGACTAAGGACATGAATGCCAAGGGCCTCGTCAACCTCAACAGGCAGGTCGAGGAAGCGCTCACCGACCTCGATGCGCAGATCAAGAGTTCGACCGAGCCTGCGCAAAAGGCGAGCCTGAAGAACAAGGCCGAAGCGATCAAGACCCTGCGCAGGCAGATCAACGACATCAACCAGCGGAAGTCTTACGCGTCCGACGGACACGAGGCCTACAAGATGGCTTCGCGCATAGCGGTTCTCACCAATCTTCTCGGCGGCATTCCCGCCTGGAACTGCAAGAGCGGCAAGGACCGCACCGGCATGATGGATGTCGAGTGCAAGTTCCTCGCGACGCTCGCTGCCCTCGGCAAGACGATCCCCGAGCCCGGCGCACAGCTCACGACCGAGCAGAAGATGCTTTACCGCAACCTGCTCATGCAAAGCGGCAACCACGAGATGCAGAAGTACAACACCGGCATCGCCGGCTACAAGCTCGAGAATGTGGGCTCCATAACCGAGCGCATCGGCGACATCGCCTCCCATCGTATGTTCCTCGGCGGTTCCAAACTCGTTCACAGCTGATGGAGTTCGCTCTTGACCGTTACACGGTGGTTTTGATATAATACCAACCATGAACAACGTAAAGTACTTTAACTTTTGCTGGTGGTGGCGCTACGGATTCGGTCCTGCAGCGTGTATCGCGGCATAGTCGTGAAGTACAGGGTGCAAATCAATCGGGCCGAATCTCAAAGATGAGAGTCGGCCCGAATTGTTTAAGACTTCAAAACCAAACACAAGAAAGAGACAGATGCTGAAACAACTTACAGAACAGGAATTCGAGCGCCGCGCGGCGAGAGCCAGCCGCGTCGCCGTTTTCCGCGAATTCCTAGCCGACCGCGAAACGCCCGTCGCCGCGCTTTCGCGACTCGGAGAGGACGAGGAGTGCTTTCTGCTGGAGAGCGTCGCCGGCGGAGAGGCTCGCGGACGCTACTCCTACCTCGGAATCGAGCCTTGCGCGAAGATCGAGGGCGCGGATGCTCTGGACGAGATACGCCGCCGCTTCGCAGCCTGTCGCTACGAGGCCGCGCCGGAGCTCCCGACCTTCCAGGGCGGTGCGGTTGGCTATATCGCCTACGATGCCGCCGGGGTCTTCGAGCCGCACGTCGGCCTGACGCCCGAGCAGGGCACGCCTCCGATGTCCTTCATGCTCTGCGACACGCTGCTCATTTTCGACAACGTGCTTGGCACAGTGACAATCGTAGTCATTGCGGATGCGACCAGGCCCGGCGCGTATGCTGAAGCCGTTGGACGCATCGGGCGCACGTACGACAAGATGCTTAGCGCCGAATCCATCGCCCGCGTGATGGCGAGGCGCACGGCGGCGCAATCCGTCGCTTCGCGCAGGGCATCCGCCGAATTCGTATCAGAGATGTCGCGCGAGGAGTTCCGCGAGATGGTTGCGAAGTGCAAGGATGCGATCGTCTCCGGCGAAGTGATACAGATCGTGCCTTCCCAAAAGTTCACGACAGAGGCCGATGTCTCGGGCCTTGCGCTCTACCGTGCGCTCAGGATGGTGAATCCCTCTCCGTACAACTTCTTCATGCGCGTCGGCGGCAAGACGCTGATCGGTTCTTCGCCAGAAGAGCTGGTGAAGCTCTCCGGCCGCGTCGCCTCGACTTCGCCCATCGCCGGAACACGTCCGCGCGGCGATACTCCCGCCCGCGACGTTGAGCTTGAGCGCGAACTCAAGGCTGACGAGAAGGAGAACGCAGAGCACGTCATGCTCGTCGATCTCGGACGCAACGACCTCGGCCGCGTGTGCGAGACCGGCAGCGTGAAGGTCGAGAACCTCGCAAAGGTCGAGCGCTACTCGCACGTCATGCATCTCGTGAGCAATGTTCGCGGAACACTTGAAAAGGGACGCGACGCATTCGATCTTCTCAAGGCCGCGTTCCCAGCCGGAACCCTCTCTGGCGCTCCCAAGGTTAGGGCGATGCAGCTGATAGCCGAATTCGAGAAGTCGCCTCGCGGCGTGTATGGCGGAGCCGCCGGATACTTCTCCTTGACCGGCGACATGGATTTCGCTATCGTCATCCGCACGCTCGTCAAGGAGGGCTCGCGCCTCGTAATGCGGTCCGGCGCAGGAATCGTCGCAGACTCCGACGCCGACAGGGAGTATGCCGAGACCATCAACAAGGCGAAGGCCATCTTCGAGGCCGTCAAATTTGCGGAGGAGCTGTCATGATGCTGATGATCGACAACTACGACTCGTTCACCTACAACCTGGTGCAGGCCATCCGCTCGCTCGGTGTGGACATGGAGGTCGTGCGCAACGACGAGATCGACGTCGCCGGAATCGCGGCGAAGAATCCTGAGGCCATCGTTCTTTCGCCTGGACCCGGCAATCCCGATTCCGCAGGCGTCACGCTTGACGCGATAAAGGCTTTCGCCGGAAAGGTTCCGATGCTCGGTATCTGCCTTGGCCACCAGTCCATCGCTCAGGCGTTTGGCGGGAAGATTGTCCATGCCAAGCGCCTCATGCACGGCAAGACGAGCCGCATCCGCCACGACGGGAAGGGGATCTTCGAGTCGCTCGACCAGGGCTTTGAGGCGATGCGCTACCATTCGCTTGCAGTCGAGCGCGAGACTTTGCCCGACTGCTTCGAGGTGAGCGCCGAGAGTGAGGACGGCGAGATAATGGGCCTAAGGCATAAGACGCTGCCTATCGAATCAGTCCAGTATCACCCGGAGTCCATCGGCACGCCGCAGGGAGTTAAGCAGCTCGCCAACTTCGTCGCGATCGCCACCGGCAAGCGTCTCAGGAAGAATGCGACGTCTTCGGTGCGTCGCGCGATAGTCACACGTGCGCTTGAGGGCGTCGCCCCGGGCGAGGAGGAGTCCGAAAGGTTCTTCTCGTCCGTGATGTCCGGTGAAGTCGGCGAACCAGAGCTCGCGGCGTTCCTGACCGCGCTTGCTAAGGTTCCTTTGACGGCGGACACTCTGACCGGCGCGGCCCGCGCGATGCGCGACGCTGGGGTTAAGATCGACCTTGGCGGACTTGATGCCGTAGATATCGTCGGCACGGGCGGTGACGGCTCCAACTCTTTCAATGTCTCGACCACCGCCGCCTTCATTGCGGCTGGAGCGGGAGTGACTGTTGCCAAGCACGGCAACATAGCCTCTACTTCGGCGTGCGGTTCGGCGGACGTTCTGCGCGAGCTTGGCGTCAACCTTATGGCCGATACCGCGAAAGTCGCAAGATGCGTCCGTGAGACGGGCATCGGCTTCCTCTTTGCGAGGACGATGCACCCGGCGATGCGCTTCGCAGCTCCGGTCAGGCGAACCCTCGGCTTCAGGACGCTATTCAATCTGCTGGGGCCGCTGACGAATCCCGCCGGTGCGAAGCGCCAGGTTATAGGCGTGCCAGACGAGCGCACGGCGATGCTGTTCGCAGAGACCTTCAGGCGGCTAGGCTCCGTGCGCACAATGGTCGTCTCGGGCGCGGGCGGGCTGGACGAGATAAGCCCTGATGGATTCACCTTCATATCGTCTCTTGAAGACGGTGCGATCCGCAATACGCTTCTCGACGCCGGACACGAATACGGCGAGCGCTACACCGTCGCCGACATTCGCGGAGGCGATGCCGCGACAAACGCAAACATCCTGCGCCGCGTGTTGGGCGGCGAGGAGCGAGGAGCATACCGTGCCGCCGCAATAGAAAATGCCGCCGCCGCGATTCTCGTCGGCGGGAAGGCCCCGGACTACAAGAGCGCCCTGGCCCTCGCGGCGGAGTCCATCGACTCCGGCAAGGCGGCGGCGAAGCTCGCAGCCATGATCGAGGCGGTAAGATGAGCGACATACTCGAAGAGCTGACGGCGCTTCGCCGCGAAGACGCCGCCATCCGCGAGAAGGCGACGCCTTTCGACGAGCTGATGCGCCTTGTGGCGGCGATGCCGCCTACGCTCGACTTCGCGTCCGCATTTCGCGGGCAAGGCACAGGCGTCATAGCCGAGCTGAAGAAGGCTAGCCCGAGCGAGGGGCTGATACGCGAGGATTTCCGTCCCGTAGAACTGGCGAAGGAGCTTGAGGCGGCCGGTGCTTCGGCGCTTTCCGTCCTTTGCGAGCCGCACCGCTTTCTGGGTGGCGAGGAATATCTGAAGACTGTGCGAAAGGTGGTTTCGCTGCCGCTTCTATACAAGGACTTCATCTCGACGCCTTATCAGATCGCCGCCGCGCGTGTCGCCGGGGCGGATGCCGTGTTGCTGATCGCGGCGGTGCTGGACGACGCCAAACTTTCTGACCTTCTCGCGTTCGCCCATTCTCTTGGGCTTGCTGCGCTGGTCGAGACGCACGACGAGAACGAAATCGACCGTGCCGTGAAATCCGGCGCACGCCTAATCGGCGTTAACTGCCGCAATCTTCGGAACTTCAGCTGCGACACGACCCTGATCGAAACGCTTGTGGGCCGCATACCGCGTCCATGCTTGCGCATTGCGGAGTCCGGCATGCATACGCGCGACGCCATACGCCGCGCAAAGGCCGCGGGAGCTGACGGATTTCTTGTCGGCACCGCGCTGATGCGCTCGGCATCGCCCGGAGAGAAGCTTATTGAGATGACAACACAAGGATGACTTCATGAAAACACATTACGGAATATACGGCGGACAGTACGTGGCGGAAACGCTCATGGCTCCGCTCAAAGAGCTTGAGCTCGCCTACGAGGCGGCCAAGGCCGACCCCTCGTTCGCAAAGGAACTCGCGGACATACTGCGCGACTACGTCGGCAGGGAAAGTCCGCTGACCTACGCCAAGCGCCTCTCCGAGCATCTTGGCGGCGCGAGGATATACTTGAAGCGCGAGGATCTAAACCATACCGGAGCGCACAAGGTGAACAACACGATTGGACAGGCGCTGCTCGCCCGCCGGATGGGCAAGCGTCGTCTGATAGCCGAGACAGGCGCGGGTATGCACGGCGTAGCAACCGCCACGGTCGCGGCGCTCTTCGGCCTTGAGTGCGAGGTCTATATGGGCGCTCTCGACGTCGAACGCCAAGCCCCGAACGTCGAGCGCATGAAGATGCTCGGCGCGAAGGTGAATGCGGTGTCCGAGGGCAGTGCGACTCTGAAGGACGCGATGAACGAGGCCCTGCGCGATTGGGTCGCGAACTGCGACGACACCTTCTATGTGATCGGCACGGTGGCGGGCCCTGCGCCATACCCTGAGATGGTACGCGACTTCCAGAGCGTAATCGGCAAAGAGGCGCGTCGCCAGTGTCTTGAGAAGCTGGGCCGCCTGCCTGACGAAGCCATCGCCTGCGTAGGCGGCGGCTCCAACGCTATCGGACTCTTCGCCGGCTTCATCGACGACCCAAGCGTCAAGCTTGTAGGCGTGGAGGCCGGCGGCAAGGGGCTCGCGACAGGAGAACATGCCGCCAGCATAAACGGTGGACGCCTCGGCGTGCTGCATGGCTCCAAGACCATGCTCCTCCAGACGGCAGACGGCAATATCATAGACACCTACTCAGTCTCCGCCGGACTCGACTATCCCGGCGTCGGCCCGGAGCACTGCCATCTGCACGACATCGGCCGTGCGGAATACTCCGTCATAAACGACGACGAGGCTGTTGCGGCGTTCGATGCGCTGTGCCGCTTTGAGGGGATAATTCCTGCTCTCGAGTCGAGCCATGCGCTGGCTGAAGCGATCAAGCGCGCGCCAAAGCTCGACAAGGACAAGATCCTTCTCGTGAACCTCTCCGGGCGCGGGGACAAGGATATGGAGAACATCATGCGCTACAAGGCGTCGAAAGGAGTCCGCTAATGAGCCGCAGAATAACAGAGTCTTTTGCGAAGGCAAAGCGCGAGGGGCGCGGCGCATTCGTCGCCTATCTGACAATAGGCTACCCGAGCCTCGAAGCGAGCGAACGCGCGGCGGACGAGATAATCGCGGGAGGTGCGGATATACTTGAGCTGGGCGTGCCATTCTCGGATCCGTTCGCAGACGGAGGCGTGATACGCGCCGCCGCATACGAGGCGCTGAAGCAAGGCGTGACGCTCGACGACGTTATCGCCCTGGCGAAGCGCCTCCGCGCGAAATATCCCGAGACTGGGCTTGTGCTGTTCTCTTACTACAACCTAATCTTCTCGAAGGGGCTCGCCGCGTTCGCCGACGCCGTTTCCGATGCCGGAATCGACGCGGTGCTGGCGGTCGATCTTCCTCTTGAAGAGCGCGAGGAGCTGCTGTCCGTACTTAGGCCGCGCGGCGTAGGCTATGTGCCGCTCATCGCGCCGAACACGCCGCTCGAACGCGTCAAGGCGAGCGAAGAGGGACTGGACGGCACATTCCTATATATTATAACCGTCAAGGGGACGACCGGTGCGCGCACCGAGCTGCCGCCGGACCTTACGGACCGCCTTGACGCCATCCGCGCTGTGGCCAGACTGCCTGTCGCCGCCGGGTTCGGAATATCCACCCGCGCACAGGCCGAAGTCGTATCGCGCCATGCGGACGGATTCGTGGTCGGCTCAGCGCTCGTCAAGTGCCTTGCCGAAGGGAGGTCGCCATGCCTTGCCTGAAGATATGCGGCGTGACTAATGCGGCGTTCGCCCTTGAGGCCGTCCGCAGAAAGGCGGACTACATAGGCTTCGTGTTCGTTGAAGGCTCGCCCCGCCGCGTTTCCGCCGAGACGGCCCGCGATATCGTGTCCTCCGTGAAGGGGGCAAAGTTCGTCGGCGTCTTCTCCGGACAGGGTGTGCTTAAGATACTAGCGATTGCGGAGCTGGTCGGCCTCGACATCGTGCAGCTGCATGGCGGGTACAGCGCGGAAGATGTCGCCGCCCTCAAGTCGCGTGGCTATGAGGTGTGGCGTCTCGATTCCGGCGATGGCTTCGCCGGGGAGGATGCTACGCTCGTGGACGGGCGTGACGGCAAGCGTCGCGGCGGCACAGGGCGTCTCGCCGACTGGTCGCGAGTGGCGGAGCTTAAGCGCGAGGGTCGCCGCGTCGTACTCGCGGGCGGAATCTCCGCCTCGAACATTTCCGCTGCAGTTGCGACTGGCGCGGACGTGATAGACGTGAACAGCTCGCTTGAGACATCGCCGGGAGAGAAGTCCGTCGAACGGCTCGAACAACTTGTAAAGGCATTCAGCGCATCATCAGGAGAAACTACAATGAGTGAAGAGAAGCAGAGGCTGGACGACGAGATCGCACGCCTGTTCAAGCTGCGTATGGATCTCGCGGCGACCGAGCCGATCAACCCGGCGGAAGAACGCGCCACGCTTTCGCGTGCGGCGGATATCGTTGGCCAGCCGCTTGAACGCGACATGAAGATACTCTTCAACACAATGTTCGGCATGGCCAAGGCCAGACGCCGCGCAGCAATAGGCGGCGGGTCCCCGCTTGTCGAGACCATCCGTTCGGCGGCGGCTCAGGCCCGCGATTTCGCGACGAAAGCGGTAGTCGCATGCCCCGGCACCGAGGGTTCTTACGCGCAGATAGCAGCCTCCGAGATGTTCGAGATTCCGACAATCCTCTTCTTCTCCGGTTTCGAGAGCGTGTTCGAGGCAGTCGAGAAGGGGCTGTGCCCGTATGGAATACTCCCTATCGAGAATTCCGCCGCCGGATCCGTCGCCCAGGTTTACGACCTCATGGTGAAGCATCGCTTCCATATAGTGCGGTCCGTCCGCGTGAAGATCGACCATGTGCTTCTTGGCCGCCACGGGGCGAAGATTGAGGACATTCGCGAAGTCGCGAGCCATCCGCATGCCCTGACGCAGTGCGGCGCCTATCTCAAGGCGCACCCGAAGATGAAGCCTGTGCCGGGCGCGAACACGGCGGTCGCCGCGAAGGAGCTTGCTGCGGGCGGTGCGATGGACCGTGCGGTGATCGCGTCCCGCGCCTGCGCCGAGCTTTACGGACTCGACATCCTCGCCGAAGGCATCGCCGACGCCGCCTACAACTATACGCGCTTCATCTGCATCTCCCGCCAGATGGAGATCACAAAGGACGCGTCGAAGTTCAGCATCATGCTGAGCCTGCCGCATCGCCCCGGCTCGCTGAACGGCATAATCGCCAAGTTCGCCGCAGTCGGCGTGAACCTCACCAAGCTTGAGTCCCGCCCGATACCAGGCATGGACTTCGAATTCCGCTTCACCTTCGAGTTCGAGTCCACCCCGACCAACCCGGATGTCCTGGCGCTCATAGCCGAGCTGTCGCAGGATCCCGAAATCGAGCACTTCACGTTCCTCGGCGCCTATGCGTGACAGATCAATGAGCCATCCCGACTTTCCTGTGGTGGACTCGCACGTCCACCTATACCCCGACTCGCTGGCGCTCAAGGTGACTCCGGCCCTCGCCTCGCGCTTCGGCAATGCCCCAGCTTTTGACGGAACGGTCGGCGGCTGCATTGCGAAGAATGCGACTAGCGGAATCTGGGCCTCGCTAAACCTGCCGGTTGCGACCAAGCCCGACAGCGTGGCTGGGACCAACCGCTTCTGGGCGGACTACGCGCCGACCAGGGCGAAAGGGGGTGTCTTATCGCTCGCTTCGTTCCATCCGCAGGTCGAGGACAAGGCCGCAGAAGTCGCCCGTATTGCAGAGGCCGGGTTCACGGGCATAAAGTTCCATCCGGAATACCAGCTCTTCCGCTTCAACGATGCGGCGATGGACGATGCATGGGCGGCGATGTCGGAGTTTGGCCTTGTCGCCTACCTGCATGCAGGAGGGGAGCGCGTGTTCAATCCTCCATACCACTCCACGCCGTCCGACATCGCCACGCTGCAGCTGAGGTTCCCGAAACTGAAGATAGTCGCCGCACATCTTGGCGGATTCGGCATGTGGAACGAATCGGAGGCGTCGCTTGTCGGGACGAGCGTCTATCTCGACCTTTCGCACACCTTCTTCTGGATGAGTGACGCCCAGATACTGCGGATGATCAAGGCCCACGGCGCCGGCCGCATACTTTTCGGTAGCGACGCCCCTTGGCAGGACCCGGGTGAAGTGCTGGAGGCATTCCTGAAACTGCCGCTATCCGAGCAGGAGAGAAGGGCGATTTGCCACGCAAACGCCTCCAGCCTCTTCAATATTCCTTGAGCAGGTGGCATGTCGCGGATGGATATGGTATAATGAAGTAAATATGAACGAACAAACGGATTTCTTCAAGGTTGACGCGTCGAAGTGCGTAAAATGCGGACTATGCGTGCGCGACTGCGCCTTCAAGGCGCTCAAGACGGGCGACGACGGCAACCCCGCGCTGGCCGACGCCGCCAAATGCATGCGTTGCCAGCACTGCTTTGCGGTATGCCCGGTTGGCGCTATAGCCCTCGACGGCCATGTGGCGTCCGAGGCGTCTGTTTCGCGCGAACTTGCCCTGCCGTCCGCAACCGAGGTCGAGAACTGGCTTTCAGTGCGCCGTTCGACGCGCCGCTTCGCAGATGCCGATGTGGACCGCCCGACCCTCGATCGCATTCTCCGCGCCCTCGGCAACGTGCCGACAGGCTGCAACGCGCGGTCGCTCACCTTCACCTGCTATCCCGACCGCGAATCGATGAACCGCTTCCGGGCCGCGTTCATCCACGCCATAGAGAACCACCGCGACGGCTCGAAGCTCCTGCCTCGCTGGCTCGCAGTTCCGGCGATCCGCATGAGAAAGGGCGGGGAGGACCTCTTCTTCAGGGGCGCAAGCGGAATGGTTATAATCTCGTCCGACGAGACGAACCCAGAAGTGACTACGCCTCGCGAGGATGTGGCGGCTGCGTGCGCCTATTTCGAGATGCTGGCGCAGGCGAACGGATTCGCCACCTGCTGGTGCGGCTTCCTCAAGCTCGTCCAGGAGGCCGTGCCGGAGCTGTTGGAGGTCACGAGCGGCATCCGCCGGACGACTCCGTTCTACGCGATGCTCTTCGGCGTGCCTGGCATTAGGTATCAGCGCGGAGTCGTCCGCGAGAGCTACGCAAAGGTTGAATACAGATGAAGCG
>Ga0310786_10008868_pt1 | contig 12850 bp, 15 predicted proteins | sample AusTroGonzalo_MG_FD_203881 | JGI IMG/M metagenome (GOLD analysis project Ga0310786, IMG submission 203881) | Bovine rumen microbial communities from tropical cattle in Woodstock, Queensland, Australia - Gonzalo_03 (v2) (version 2) | ecosystem: Host-associated > Mammals > Digestive system >...
CCCAAATTCCATTAAGATCAACAGGCTCAAGGCCATCCTCTGCGTACATTTCAATGTCATCGTCAGACATCTTGTCATAGTCGTCTGACAGGTAGATTTCCTCTTCTGAATTGTTAACGTACTTTTGGAGTTTCTGGTAGTTCTCCGATAGTTCACGATCTGTTTTGCTGTCTTGGACCGCTCTGGCAAGATCATGAGCCTTGCTCACAGCCTCTTTACGCCTTTTCCTGTCTGTCCGGACATCCTCTTCTTCGGCCGTTTCTTCTACCTCAGGTGCTGTCCGTTCCGACTGTTCTTCAACGGCAGTCTGCTTGGCCGGGAAACCATAACGGTCACCCTCGCCCCTGTCAACAGCATCTCTGACGTTTTTATAAAGAGCGTTCTTACGACAGTAGTCTAAGAGTTTATCCCTTAAAGCCGCTTCTTCGCTTTCGTTAAGATGGTACTCAACAGATGCATCTTCTATGAGTTCATTAAAATTGTAAGTTTCTTTGAACGCCTTTCTCTTCGCATAAGCAAGAGCATTTTTAAAGGACTTGCTGTTAACTCCGGTTTCTTCGTACTTTGGGGTATGTTTCGGCGTAGCCTTTGGCTTCTGTTCCTTAGGCTCGGCCTTAATCGACTCTTCAAAATTAACTTGGCCCTCAAGCGGCTCTTTGGCAAGACGTTCAGTTTCAATATCGTTAAGGATAGAACGAGCCGTATCCATGGTCATGCCATACTTTTTCTCGAACTCCCACTCACCCTGATCAATTTCATCGGCTTCGAGTTCGTTAAGTGTGCGGTCATGCTCGCTTATCCAATCCTCAATGTCTTCCTGATTAAGTTCAACCCTATCCCTGAGTATCTCTTCTGGAGTACGGAGTTCTCCGGCAAATTTAATATCTCTTCTCGGCCGCTCTTCTACAGACTGTGCGACATTCTCAGTTGCTTTGTAGCCCTTATGGCTCTTGAGAACGTCTTCTTTGCGAGGATAACCTACCATAAGGTTGTTCTTGTCAGAGTAAGCGACCAGATCGTCATAAAGGTCTGACAACTCATCTACACTAAGGTAATAGTTATTAGTGGCATCTCTGAGAACTGACATAAAGTCATGTTTGCCGCTCTTAACTTTTCTCTTCGCCCCGGCAAGAGCATTGTTATACGACTTGGTATGAGGATTTTTCTTGGCCTTAGGTGTCTTTGCCTGTTTCTTCTCAACTTGTGAGGTCGTTGATTCGGTCTGTGTTACATTGGAAGCCTCAGACGGCAATGCACCGTCAAGTATCTGCTGATAGACTTTAGGGTTGGTGTAGTCTAATCTACTATATACGTTCCTTAACCCCTCAATGCCCTCTGCTTTATATGCCCGGCTCAAGAATCTTGCCATTGCCATCGGAGATACTAAATCCCCTCTGACAACGTTATCCATGTTTATTACAGTATCAATTATAGGACTGCTGACCTCACCGCTATTGGCTTCTGCCAGATAGGCGTTATACAAGTCGCTGTCTACTATTTTTAACGCATCTTCAAGCCGTTCAAGGCTTGTGCTTACATACTGTCGATAGCCTTTATTGTCTTTTCCGGTAGACTCTAATGATTTAATGTACCGTTCCGCATCTTCAGTTTCCAGAGGAGATGGTATCTTCTCAGGCGTTTCAGACGGCACAGGCTGTTCCTGAACAGGTGCCTCTTCAACGATCGGGGCCTCTTCAATAGACTGTGCGACCTCTTCAACAGGCTGTACCTCTTCAGGCTGTGCGGCAATCTCTTCTTCCACCACAGGCCGTTCTGTCGGCTCATATACGCCGTTTTCCATGCTGTACCGATTGTTTATGTACGCCGCTCTTTCAGCCGGAGTCATATTGGCAAGGCCGCTCACGTTGGAGATACCACCAAGAGCAAGACCGCTCAATGCACCCGACATGGTGTTCGTAATAAACTCCTCAGGTGAGAACTGCGACATGGCGTAACTGACAAACTGCTGTGGCGACATCTTGGCATCAGGCCTCTCACGGACTGCTTCAACGAGCCAATTCACAAGATAACCGACAGCCTCTTCACCGCCCTCAGCACCGGACTGTATCATGAGGCTCTTAATGAGGTTTCCGCTCTCTCCGCTAAATGCTTTGAGCCACTCGTCTACGCCGATCATTTCGGTAGCACCCTCGATAGTTCCGTCGAGGATACCGCTTATGTAAGCATCGTTGAGTGTCTTGCCGAGTTTGGACTTTTCGTAGATAGTGTTACCGGCCGCAGAAGCGGACATAAGAGGCAATATTACGGCCTCTGCCCGTTGACGACTTAATCCCGGAACGATTGAAACTGCACCAAGCAGTTCCAAGTTCTGCAACGCTGAGATTGCGGTTGATGTCAGGAACTGCTCCTTAGGAGTAAGGTCTTCCATGACGTCGGCCACAAGTTTATCTCTCTGGTTGAGTATCCAATATCCCTTGCCGTTGGGATCAAGTTTCTGCTTGCCCAACTTGTCTTTATAGGTATAGAACTTGCCGACCTCTTCTTCTGTGTTGGTGTTGGCGTTTGCACCCTGTGTGGTGTTCTGGAGGAAATCATAGTAATCCTGTGCTTCCTTGCTTCCAAGCAACTGTGCTGTTGCTTCAACGTCATTCACCCAAGCACCAACAGTTCCCTCAGCCGCTATGAGAGGTAATGCCCGATACTTTCCGGCCATGTGTGAGCCGCCTGTGTAACCCTGATTTTCGAGCCGCACGATCTGCTCGTCACTCAAGCCGCTATTTGCATAAGGACTGTTATTAGACACCTTTGCCGTGTCTTTAGCCTCTCTTTCGGCTCTGTAGGCAAGGTAATCCTTGGTGTTCTGGATATCCTTGTTGATAGTCCCCGGAATCTCGTTGACGTTTCCAAAATACCCCTGATTGTAGAAAGCATTGTTATATGCTTCCTGAACGGTAGGCATCTGTTGTGTCTGCTGAGGAGCAACTGTCGGCTGATTGTACAAATTGCTGACCGCTTTAGTTCCGGCCTGAGCCTGACTTAAGGTGTATCTCCGCTCTGCTCTCTTGTAGAGTTCGTGGAACGGATCACTACTATTAGACACAGTCTGCGTAGGCTGTGCCTGAACAGGCTGTGTCGGAGTGTAGGCAACTGTATTAGACATAGGCTGTCCTGTAAGGGCCTTGCTGTACCGATTAATGATGTTGTTTCGGGCCAGAGCCTTATCATACAGTTGCTTAAAAGTTTTTTCAGTAAGAGCCATTATTAGCCCTCCTTAATAACCGAGCATCTTCCTTATCTGGTCTTCGCTGTATCCCTGTGCCATCAACTGTTGCATCCTTGTGACTATGGCATCGTCTACGCCAAGGTTTATGCCGTTTCTTGTGCCAAATCCCCAACCGGCACCATCAAACGAAATAGGGGCGGCCTGTGTCTGGCCATAGCCGGGAACAGGCTGTGTCTTTGGCTGTCCAATGCTTGTAAGACTATCCCAAGCATCAGACAGATATGAAGCCGGAGTCCTCTTCGCCGCCACAACGCTCTGCCCAGACGTGTTATTTGCCATTGCAAGAGCGGCCCTGTTGTTAAGATATGTGCCATAATCCCCGGCAAGTCCGTCGTCATACGCAAGTCTTGCCTGAGCGTTGGCGTTATCTCTGTTGGCCATGATGTTATAACGGTTATTCATGTAGGTGTTATTCATATCACCAAGAGTGGTTTCTGTCGCACCGCCATTGATACCGTTGGCCCTTAACTGCTGAGGGAGATTTCTCTGCTGAAGCATATATGCGATATATGCATCGTTGAGGCTTCTGTCAGCCGCCTGATTGTTTGCATTGATCGTCGCATCGAGCCGGGCCTTTCTACGCTTTTCAGCGAGTTCGTACTGCTGTCTGTAAAGGTCTTCAAGTGACGGACCGGTAGCACCGGCAAGGCCTGTTTCAAGGCCTGTCACTCTCCTGTTCGTTCCTCCGGCCGCTTTCCCGGCCTCAACCTGATTGTCTTTCAACTGCTGATTGACATTGTTAGCGAGAGTACCGCCTTTGGCTTGCCTCTGGTCAATCAGTTTCTTTCTAACATCTTCGGCCGCAGAAGAAACAAATGAATTAACTCCCATACTATACCGCCTTTCTTGAGCCGTCCCTCATGACGACTGCAATCTGTTCAAAAATAATGTTTATTGCTTTAATCAGCATCTCCGTAGTGATGTACTTGGCGATATCCGGAGGCACATACTTGCGGAGTTGCTCAACACACCAAGCCAATCTTTCTTTGCCCATTTTTGTGCCGACAATCAACTGTTCAGCCATACGACACAGTTCACGGATTTTGGCCTTGGTTTCTTCTTTCTCAAGCCAAGCCTTAATCTGCTCATGCTTTACAAAGGCAACGATACCAAAGCCAATAATGATAAGAGCAAGTCCAATGAGCAAAATATAAGCCTTATCGACCACCGTTGAAATACCTCCGTATATCATCTAATCTCCTATGTATATCAGGCACATTTTTGTTTTGCCAACTGTTTAGATACAAAGGATTCTGGGCGTAATCGTACTGTGTCGTTGTAGGACGAGGCGAATACATTAATTTCTGGTCTGCGTTCATCAGGTCATATGCTGTAGGCTTTACCATCTCCGTGGAGAAATCTCTCAATTCCTCTTGGAAAGACGGATCACCCCACACCATGCTTCTCGGTATATTATGAGCATAAGCATATTCTCTGTTGCTCATCAGCCGATCGGCACGATTCAGAACACCACCCTCATCATTCGCCGTATCCCAAAGCACGTCGGCAACATTAGGCTGTCCCGGAGTAATAACTCTTGGACCGTTAATGAGGCTATCATAATACCTCTTGTAAATCTCATCGTAAGTCATTCTTTGTCGCCTTTCTTGTTGATTGCATCAATCTGCTTCCACCGGGCCTTCATTGACTGCTCTTCCACAGTCAATCTGCGGTCAAGTTCCTTGATGTCTTCCTTTACGGACTTGACATCGGTCTTCAGTTCATTGATCCCGGACTGAATAATTTCGAGTTTCATCAACACCGTTGATTTTTCTTCGCCCTCTCGTTTGTTGTCTTGCCTCATAGTGCGAAAGTTACTCCAAACCGAAAAAGCAAATAGCACAACTGTTATAATGAAACCAATCTCGATAGTAGAATTTCCGTTCATCATTCAAGGCCTCCAATCAATTTGATAAGGAAACGAATAATCTTGACAATGATGTTCTTTTCCTCGTCTGTGAAATCCTCCACAGGCTCAGGATCAGGTGTCGGCTGAGGCTCTGGCCGAGGCTCTTCCTTTTTGAAGCCGTTAAGTCCGGCGTTCTTTATTATGGTTGGATAATCCTTGTAGGCCCAATTCATATCCGTATTGCCTGTTATGCCGTTCACCTTGCCGCTCGAAGAATACTGCCACACGCCAAATGTTCCAGACGGCTCGGTGGAGGTGTACCACGCAAGCCACCAATCATAAGGCTGAAGCCTCTTCATGTTAAGTTCTGTGTTTTTGTAGGACTGATATGTGTAAAACATCGCATAGCAACCCCACTTTTCAATACGCTCCAGAGCGTATATCACAAGGTCTGTCAAGGCATCTGCCGAGAGAGGCTTAAGCAGATTGTCCTCCACGTCTATGACCAGAGGCAGTTCAAACTGCTTCCCCTCGACAGCCTGTTTGAACAGGGCAAGTTCCTTATCAGCGTAATCCTTGGTCTGAGCGTATGTGTAGTAGTAAGCACCGACCGGGATGCCCACTCTCTTGCACTCGGAATAATTCCTCTCGAATGTAGGATCGATATACAATCCTCCAAACGAGGAGTTTGTCGATACCGTCTTGAGAAACGCACCCTGTATTCCGGCCGCTTTGACTTTGTCCCAATCTATCGTTCCCTGATATCTTGAAACATCTATATATTTGTAAGCCATATTGCTACCTCTTAATACAGTTCCAACTCATTAATGCGAATGTGATTATATGAGCCGTAATAACTGTTTAGTCTAAATCCCACATATATAGGATCAGTTGCTCCGCTTGTTATCGAAGATATGTCTGCCGTTATAGTGAAACTGTCCGCATTGGCATTACCGTTTGTGAACTCCCCGATATTCGCACATCCGTATGATGTTGAAGCATTATCGAATCTTATTGCCCGCATTTGAGTGGCAGTACCAACAAGTATCTCGGCTCTGTTTCTCGCCACAACAGACTGATTGGAAAAGTGCCGTCCCGAAACATATATGTGACTATATGGTCTTACATCGAGTGTGTAGTATATTACCTTGACACCGCTATTGTTTGTGCTTGATCTGAACATCGCTCCGTTGTTGTCAGGCCGCCAAGAGAATGTATTCTCTCTCAAGGTGTACGCAACTGCCGTGTATGGAGATGTCCAAGAGGGAAAAGCATCCACATCCAAAGCACTTGAATGGATCATGTTTCCGCTTGGTGCTGTGCCTGTTACCTTGCCGCTTGAAATATAGGCTGTCAGTCCTCGCTTAATCGCACCGGCATATGCCGTTGCATCGCTTGTGTCATATCCCGCAGTAGCAGAGCCTGTTATTTTATTTCCGTCAGCACCATACCGAGTGTATCCTGTCAAGACCTCACTTGCGGTAGCGGTAGCATCTGTAAGGTCGAGAATGGTCGTGCCGTTAACTATTACCTTTGCAGTTCCCATAATTCACCTCACATTCCGTTTTCCCACATATCACGAATGATATCGTACTGCCGTCTATAAGCACCCGTACCGCCATCAACCTGATATATAAACAACTGACACTCATAATATGAGTTGTCCGTATCAACCAAGGCCGCATTAGCTGTCGAAAAGTAAGTTGCATTACATCTTGCACTCACTTTCGGGAACTTGGGTGTAATTGCATCGGTCGAATGGGTAATGCTTATCGTGCCGGGATATACACCATAAGAGGTGTTATAGTAAGCCATATTTCCGCTTGAATTGTAATAGAAAAGTCCATTGAAATGCGTAAGATATGTGCCGTTTTTACTATTTCTTGTGTCAGCCACCATGCTGGCATAGTTGGATGAATAGTAGCCTATTTCGTATGCATACTCTGAGTAATATTCGGTGGGCATCGCCTTTTGTTGTGCCCCGCTCCCATACTCGAAATGAGCATGGAATTTCTGCAACACCACATAGTCATATGTACTGTCCGTAGTGTAAGACTCAAGGTCATAGGTTGCCGCAATGTCGCCCGCAGTTGTGGATGGTGTCCAAGTAGCATAGTCCGTGTTTTTGAGATATACTTTGGACTTGGTGTATGTCTTAACGAGAGTGGGATTCTTGCCCATCCATGACCAAGGCTCTCCACCACTCATCGTACCTGTTATAGCCGTACCACCGGCATCGTGGGCAGTATAGCCGTTTGCCAAGTGCCGAGCATCAACTGTATCGTTGGACAAGTCAATAGCACCCGTTATCGTGTGAAGCAGTCCTCCATTCAACAAGGTGGTGACCACATCGGTCATTCCACCACCACCGCTTGATGTACCAATCAGTTTGACACCATTGACATATGCGGTCTTACCATTCGCTATGTTCCGTGCCGTTGCATCCGCATCGCTTGTATCAACAAATGAGTGAAAGACATTATTGCTATCCGGGAGCAGAACGCTCGGCACGTCGCTGTATGTCCGTCCTTGTAAGCGTACCTCCTGTGCCATATGTCCTCCTTAAGATATCGTCAATACTTTAGTTCCGGAATCCTGTGACACAGTCCGGGCGGTAAGGCTTCCGGCCACGCCGAAAATACTCACTCCTGACTTTATGTTTGAGCCAAGGAGATTCCGGTCGCCGCTTATGGTCTGTGTGCCTGTAAGATATGTTCCTGAAGCAATCGTCTGGTTGGACGTTGACGGTGTGATGGTTGCCGCTCCCTTTGTGGTAACAGAAGCCGTCAGCGACACCGACGAGTTCCCGGCAGTACCGCTTGACACATATCCGGCCGAAACTGTCGGTGTGACCGATATGGTCTTGGAAAGTGTGAGTGTGTTAGTGCCTGTAGACACGGTAGCAGACGTACCAGATATCGTACTCGGTGCTGTTGCCGATCCGCTTGCCACGGACTTGGAAACAGACGAAGCATAGTAGCCGGCCGCCGTCGTGACCGTGTCACCTGAAACAGTCACGTCTGACGAAGAGTTCGTCGAGATCGAGCCTGTGTACTTTGTGCCGTTAGCGTATGCGGTGTTGCCCGAAAGCATTTTCGCTCCGCTATCGAGCGTTGCATCAGAGGTGTCAAAAAACTCTGCATTTCCCGGTCCGGGACTGAGTGGAATCTCAATGGACGGAACGGCAGAGTATACAATTGAATTAATAACAACCGTCTGGGACACTTGTCTTTGTCCTCCTTAATAAACTTTGATTTTTGAGCCGTCATATGATATATGGGCATACTTATCATTAGGTATGGCCTGAACTGTCACCCGGCTCAGATACGCTCCAACGCTTGCCAGAATGGTCTGGTCTACGTCACTCGGAGCAACTGTCTTGTGTTCTGGTGTAGGGACGAGTTTATGATTGCCGATAGTCCGCTTGTCTTCGACATCGTCACTATACATCGTCCCTCGGTCGTTTAACGGCCTTACCTGTATAGTTATTGCCATTTATATCACCAAGTATCTTCTATTGTGGTGGTATCTACCTTGACCTTATAAATCTCAGTATTGTAGATGTTATCTCCGACCTTATACTGCCCCTGTAAGTCAATAATGCCGTTATCCCACTCAAGACTCATCTCCTGAGTTATGGGGTACTGCCACCGTCCGTTTTCGTAGGAGATTTCTCCCTTGGAATACTGAAGCACATAACTGCCAAGGTTGATCTTAATGTCGTCTACGTTGAGCGGAGTGATGGCAGTATCACCGTTGTATATAACGATCTCTACCGCATATTGTTCTCCACGGGCAACCGCAAACATTGTTGTTACTGCCATCTTTATTCTCCCTTGCTAATTACTTCTGACCGTCGCCACCATCGTCAGGCACTACAATATTGCCCTCACCGAGAATGAGATTGCCGGCATACTCCAACTCATCCCATGCGGTCTCGCCATCGCCAATCTTTAAATTCAGCGTATCAATCTCAAGACCGAAATCCCCATTCTCAAGGACAGGATTTTTTGTTGCGAAGCCTGTCCGGGTGTCAACCGTGGACGGAATAGGAATGTTTACGAAATTCATTACTCGCCCTCACCTGTCACAAGATTACCCGTGACCTCAAGTTCGTTCCAAGCCTTTTCACCGTCACCGACTTTGTAGTCCATTGTGTCGATTTCGAGACCAAAAGCATCTTCCTCAAGGATGGGATTCTTTGCGGCGAAACCTGTCTTTGTGTCAACTGTTGAGCCAATTTTGATTGCTTCAAAAATCATTATGGTATCCTCCCAAAAATATATGTGTGTTAATCTACCCAGATGTCCTTGATGCGGAACTTGAAGCCACCTTTTGTCTTGTTATAGGCATAAACCGCAAGTTGCAAGAACTTAATCTGGGCAACATCCGTATTAAAGTCATATGTCCGTTCAGCCGCAGATGAGCCGTTCAAACCACCTATCCAACTTATAGTGTCTGCATTGGTAGTAAGGTTGTTAACCCGAACTGAACTGTCTTGCGGAACTGTATGTGCCACTTTGGTGCAGATAAGAGCCGCATCACCCTTGATATTACCGTTTGTATCCGTCTTGGTCGAATCGTATTCACAGGTTATATGCAGATTAGTGTATCCTGTAAAATCGACCTCAATGTACTTGGCGGCTCTATAGTGATTGCCAAGAGTTCCCGACTCACCCGACACTCTGTAATAACCCCAATATCCGCTATCTGCCGCACACCGAGGGAAACGGCTGTTATCTGTGTGCTGTGCAGTTTCGGTAAATCCATCTGCAAGCACGCCGTCTTTCATGACATATAACTCGCTCTTATATATCGGCGTTGAGCCGAGATAAGCCTCTTTGATTCTCGTAGAGCCGATATACAGGTTTTTAATTCTGTCTTCGCCTAAATAAATCGGCATATCATCACCTCAAGCCTCTGGAATGAGATAGAGTGTAGTGGCATCCGGGGCAAGCGGCAAGGCGTTAACATACTCTATTGCCTCTATGTCCAATGTCTTCTTCAGTACATCCGCATCCACCGCAAAGTAGGACGGAAGATGTCCGTCAAGTTTCCGTGCATCGTCTGCGGCATTTACTATCCCATCGTAAGGCAAGGTGTCGTAAACCGCTCTGGTCATATCGCCGCCGCCTGAATCCTGAATGGCGTTATTCACATAGTTCACCACATCTGCGGCGGTGTAACCACTATTGACTAACTCGGTGATAATCTCATTTATCTTCGGTATGATAACATCGGTGGACAACTGCTCGAATTTCTGTTGCATTTCGAGAGTTGACAGGTTAGGCGTATCGGGAAGACCTATAACGCCCTTGCCGGCTATGTCGCCTGATGTTATATCTGTTAAACTAAAGCCCATTTATCTGCTCTCCGTATATTCTATAGCCGCCTCGTATAACGCAAACGGCTCGTTAAGTATTCCGTTCTCGAAGATAAACTGCACCTTGCGGCTGTCAGGCTTAATGCTTATCTTCTCCCTTATGATCTGTGCGGTCTTGTCGCCTTTGAACGTCAGTTTCTCGAATGTAATGTGCGAAAACGAGAAATATCTCGCATCGTCGCTGTATTCGATAACTATTTCTTCTTCACCGTCGTATGCGGCTGTCACCTGAACGCTTGTTACCACGGCCGCTCCGAGAAGAGCCGACAGCAGTTTGAAACGCTTCTTATAGTAGAAATCCTTGCCGTATAATTCAGGTGTAGACCACTTTGCATGGATCAGCACACCATCGTCATTGAACGCTGACGTGCTATCGTAGTCCTTATAGAACTCCTTGACCTCGCCGTCGTCTGTTCCGAATATGAGCGTATCGTCGATATTCGCTATGCATCTTGCATTAACGTTCTCACGATAAAATCCCTCATACTGTCGCCTTGAGTACGGCTCGTTCTGCTCGGTTGCGGCCTGAGTTCCGTCAAGCCGGAACAGATAGCCACCGGCAGATACCATATAAAATCTGTCGTATGTACACCGCACAGCAGTCGTAAGGTCCTGTTTCAGAAGAAGACCATTGATAAAGTAACTCCTTAACTGCCGATATCTCTCACCGATAACGTCACTCGGTGTGACCGCCATAATACCATGCTGTGTCAGGAACAGAGGCTCTGTTTCGAGGTTGGCAAATGCCCACTTGGATATCGCCCCGGTACCCTGGTACGCTCCCGTCAGCAGAAACCGGGCCTGTCCGTCATCGTTCAGCGATCCCTGTCTGAGCATGATGTTGGTATCGTTGTCGGAACGGTCAATGTGTGTGGCCAACGTGTTGCCTATAACGGAATATCCCATTATCTTGGAATTGTCCTGACCGATTATCGAGTACCATATGTCGCCCCAATAGGTTGGATCGTCCATCTGGCAGTAGTAATCTCTGTTGGGATAATCCGAGCCGCCCCGTGCAAATATCCTGTCCATCGAGCCTCGGACACCATAAAGCGTAAGGATATCGCATTTGTTTATCCTGTCGCCGTATCCGGAAACCGTCTTGGAATAGGTTATTCTGATATTGTCCTGACCGGACACTATAGGCCGTCCGGGAGCCGTATCGAATGAAACTACTCCTGTAGTAAGGTCCACCGAATAATCGGTTTCGTCCAACGTTGCCCACGTTCCATCATTCTGCATGACCTCGACCGTATCAACGCTCGTCAGTTCGGTTGCGGAAAGTTGGTAATCGCTTTCTCCGGCCTCTCCCAGAAAACTGTCTATTCTCTGAGAGCCGAGGAGGTTTATCGGCTCATAGGTAGTGCCGCCGCCGTCATAGTGTCTGGAAATAACTACTGTAGGCACATAGGCGTTGCTTTCAGCCGTTTCCACGACGAAAGTTCCGGCCTTGTTATAGTACATCAGCAGTTTTTTGCCATCAGCGATCACCAACTTGCCGTTGAGTTGCCTTGACATGCTTCGGGAGTTCGCAAGGCCGGTGTAAAGGACCGTATCACCGCTATACAGTTTCGTTCCGGCATGAACAAGGAGGGTATCGCCGTTTTCGTCGGAGAAAATATGGAATCCGTTTATGGCACCGTCATACGTCGCTGTAGTATGGTAACCGATCCATTTCCTTACTTTCCCGGCCGACTCCCTTATCATGTTAGGGCAGTATGGTGAGCGGTAGTCAGAAACATATGATGGCTCATTAGTCAAATCAGCACCCAAAAACCTTGGTATAGTTATCTGCTGTATCTTCGGTGCAGACGGAATCTTGATCTTGCCCATTTACCACACTCCGTAATCGTCTACGTCAATGCTCCCGACTACCGTCACCGTAGGCATATTCTCTCGATCGAGCAACCTCTGCCTCATATCATCGTATAAGTTCCAATAATACCCGGCTTTGCTCCGGTCGTCATCGAGATAAAGTCTGTTGGCCATGAGGTATGGCATGAGGTTGGCCCACTTGGTCGGTATTTCCACCTCTGTAGTATCCGGACTGCTTATAGTTATTGCTTCAGGCATCCTGTAGAAATACACGGTGAGTTTTCCGGACATACTGCTCGGCACGATAACGTATCTGTTATCGACGAAAGAAGCATCGTCAATTCTTCTGTTCTGCCGGTCGAGAACGCCTATGTCAGCAATCCCGACATAGTCATAGCCGCTATCGGTTACTGACGAGAACACGTCGAAAACCTGTCTTTTCGTTCCCGGCTTCGCAGTAACGACCAACTTATCGAGAATACCGCCGATATCGCTTGCAATATATCCTTGCCGCCAATTGTAAGCCTCCACATAGGCGGCTTTATTCTTATCGTAGGCC
>Ga0310786_10008869_pt1 | contig 12850 bp, 22 predicted proteins | sample AusTroGonzalo_MG_FD_203881 | JGI IMG/M metagenome (GOLD analysis project Ga0310786, IMG submission 203881) | Bovine rumen microbial communities from tropical cattle in Woodstock, Queensland, Australia - Gonzalo_03 (v2) (version 2) | ecosystem: Host-associated > Mammals > Digestive system >...
ATTTGAGAAGATAAAAATGTAGGAATAAGATTTTCAGCTCCACCACGTGCTTCTAAAACAGCAAGGTAATTTCTTGGAAGCATACTTATAATATATTTTATAGCAGCTTGCTTCTAAGCTAACTAGTTTTTAGTATCAGTAGTTGTTTTATAAAATCCATCAGGGGATCCTTGTAATAGTTTTAAACCCTATTTAACTCTATCGGATTCAACTTCAGATATTCCATCTAATTTAAGTTCACTTGAACCTAATTTTCCAGCAAGAGCTTTAATTTCTTGTCCAATTTTAGGTAATCCAACTCCATTAGCAACAACATTTTGCATAATTTCATCACCTCTATTAAAAGCTAAATCTTGCTTAAATTCTCTAAATGTTAATAATTGAGAATTAGTTAAAGGAATATATTTAGAAGTATCGATCTTACTAACCATTTCTATTTCACCTGTTTCTTTATTTTGTACTGCATATTGTCCAAGAGAATCAACAGCTATTTCATTTAGTGCTCCATTAGCAGCAGCTAGTTCATATGCTTTATCATAAATTTCTTTACTTCTCGAAACATTATTTAATTGCTACATTGCTCTTAAATACATAGTAGCCATTTGCTAAGAAGATATTTCTTGTCCAAATAATTCAGCCTGCTAAAGAACATTGGCTATATTAGCATAAATACTACTTACATCGACTTTAATACCTTTGACATCTTTAAACATCTTAATTAAGTCGAGCATATCTTTCTAAGCAGTATCTTTAGAAGAAGATGCTTTGGTACTTTCACTAGAATCCTAACTTACAGTTCTTGAAGTTTCACCTCCTCCAACTACAGGAGTATATACTGTGAAGGGAGCTAAAAATTGTCCTCCAGTCTAATATTTCTTTCTTCTAGTTCCGTCTGGATGTGGAGCTAATGGTTGTATTTTTCTTTCTTTTTCAGGATAACGTCTACACATCTTTCTAAAGTGATCAACAACATCTTTAGCAGATTTGTATAATAAATCATCCTTCTTTTTATATGTTATTTTGGAACCAGATTTCCAAGAATATGTTTTACGCTAAGCTTTAAAGTTTCTTATATTCTATAATAACCTCTTCTATCTATTTATATCAGCATTTCTTAATGCTTGTTTTGCTTTTTGAACTTCGGGATCGTTTTCATCATATTCTGTTAATCCAGTTTTTTCATTATACTTTCCTAAGTTTTTTAAATTTTTATAAGCAGTTAGATATTCCTAATCATTTTCATAATCATTCTATGCAGATAAAGAATATATCTAATCTGCATAAGCATTATCTTCTTCCATCTACTATCTCTTACGATATTCGATTTCTTTAAGATAATTATCGATAGATGACCATTGTGCTGAATGTTTCTATGCTAATAAAGTATGTTTCTTTTCATTAACATCATTTAAAGAAGCTAAATTAGTATTAGCTACTTCTGTTGCTCTTTGTGTATTAGCCCATTGATGTTGATTAGATTCATCAGAAGTTCTTCTAATTTCTTGATTATCAACTAGATCTCCTTGAGCTTTTAATTCATCACCAACTCTTCTAGCTTCTTGCATATAAGCCATCTATCTATCTGCATCAGAAGTAAAAGGCTATGCTGCTTTAGTCTATCCTTGCGCTGCTCTTCTATAGTAAGCCTATTTAGTAGCTTCGTCTCCAACAACCTAACGATGGGTGTAGTATGGTTGTAAAAGTGTAGGACGAATTCCTTTTAAGGCTTCATCATATACTCTTTCATTATTAATAATATTTCCAACCAAACGTCCTGTAGATAAAAGTCCTGGAAGCATTCCTCTTAGTCTTTCTAATAACCCACTTCCCTATTCTGGAGTTTGTTTTTTATCTCCATCACCACCTCCAGGAACTTCTGTACCTCCACCAACTTTCTTTTGTTGTTCTAGTTGAGGCTACTATTGAGGAGTTTGTGATGGAGGATTATTTGGAGATTCTGGTTGTCCAAATCTTTTTAATTTATAATATCCATCAGATTCATCAAGATATGTATCCCATCCTCTATCATTAAGCTATTTTCTCCAATTCTAAAATTCTTGAGAGTTTTCATCCCAATCTCCTTTTCTACCAAGAAGTCTTCTCCAGTCAGTTACACTACTGTATAATCCATCGGCATTATACTTCTAATTAGGATTATCTCCTGATAGCCTTTTTCCCGGAGCTGTAAACACATTATTACTATATGCATTAGCAATACCGAGATTATTATAATTAAATAAATCTTCTTTATTTATCTAGGTATTCTAACTATTAGTAGTTCCTAGATAATCTTTTTGATATTTTCTAACATCTTCACTAGAATAAGCTTTTTTCTTCCAAGCTTCGTTTGCTCCTCCAGCAGCATTATAGATTTGTGAATGAGCATGTTGCATATCATTTAACCATTGTCCGTAGTCATTTCCTTCACCATATTTAGATAACATGTCTAATATATGTTGCGACTATTTACTATGAACATATTTATACCAATTCGAAGTTGTACGTCCTATTCCAGTATTTCCGCCATATTGAAATCTAGGAATAATCTTCATATATTATTATTTTTTAAAAAGTTTTCTATTGTTTCATCTAAAGTTAGAGTTCCTCCTTGTTTTAAAAATCCCTATTTTTTAAGTTTTCTTATATTTTCTATATGATTCTTACTAAATGTATTTTTAACTTTTGTAGATCTAGCTTTCTATCTTGATATACTCCTTTGTTCTTCTATCCATTTAGCAACTTCTTTTCTTATTCCAGCTTGTCCTTCCTTCGGATCAACTTTTATATGTTTATCTCCAATTGTAATAGAATTATCCGCTTTAGAATACTTAAATGACACATCAGTTCCATTTACATTTATAGTAGTTTCAGCTCCGTCAATTATAGCTTTTCTAGAATGTTTAGGATTTTTAGCTTTTTCCATAGTTTTCCTATATTTTTCTATAGCTTTTCTATTTTCTGGAGTAAATCTTTGTTCAGAAGTTTTAGGAGTTTCTGTAGAGGTTTCACTACCAGTAGTCTTAGAGGGTTCTGTTGTTGATTTAGGAGTAGTAGAAGTTTCTGTTGCTTGCTAAGAAGTATTCTAATTTTCTTTCCATCCTCTTGTATAAATTCCATTATTAGTCCAATTTAATTTAGAATTTAATGTTCTACCAGGTAATATTGATGCTGCCCACTTATTTCTAGCTAACCATTCTTTGTCTCTTCTTCTAATTTGAGATATATTTACTAATGTAGGACTTCCCTAAACAGGAGCTTTAACTAAATCAACATCAGCAGACTTATCAGTAGTTCTTGTTGGATGTTTTATAGATCGTCCTTTATAAACTAATCCATCATTAGTTAAATCTATATTTTGTCTCTAAGCGGCAGTCTATAATGCTTGAATCTTAGCTTCTCTAGTAGCATTCTTACTAGTTATAGTATTATATTCTGTTTCGTTTAATTTTACTTCTTGACCTTTTTGCGTTGTTACAGTAGCTTCTTTAGAAGGAGTAGATTTTTTCATCTATCTTTGTTTTATTTCTCCTCTTGTAACATTAACTCCTCCAGCAATAAGTGCTATACCTTGTGATATATTTTGTAGATCTTGAACTGTAATAGAAGAAGGATCTCCTAATTTTTTAAATGAATTAATTATTTCTCCTTCATTAGAAATTCCTTGATATAATCCTATAGAAGCTATAATTCTTGGAATCCATGGACCTAAAGCCTTTGCTACTTTTCCAGCCTTGGCTGCAGTACCTAAACCAGGAATTAATGTTGCAAGATCAAATCCAGCATTTAAAGCTAACCTTCCTGCATCTCCCCAATCTAATCCGTCTCTTAAAGCATCCCCTACAAAATGTCCAACAGAACCTAATAATCCAGTAGCTGCTCCAGCAACATTACCAACTACAGGAATGAATGTAGCTCCTACACCAATAGTATCTGTTAAAGCAGCAAGAATATCTGCTTTATCTGCATCACTAAGACCTTCACTTAATGTTCTAGATTGTTCTTTTTGTCTCTAAGCTTCTTCTCCGTTCTAATTTATTAAATCCTAAAAACTTTGTGGAGAACTTACTTCTTTAAAAGGCTAAATGACTCTTCTTCCAATTGAATCCCAATAAAAACCATCTAATCCAGAAATCTTTTTTAACCTATTTGGAGAATTAGTATATCCAGAACCAAACCTAGATAACTCTTCTTTAGTAAGATTCTATAATTGATTATTTTTTTCAGCAAATTGAAATGCTCCTATTAATTCATTTTTCTACTATTGAGTTAACTAATTTCCAGTATTATATCCATTTAAAGTATTAACCAAATCTGGATATTTAGCCAATTCTTGTGGAGTCACTCCAGTTCCAGTATGGAAACGAAATCTTTGATACTAATTAGCTAAAGCCTATTTTTTAGCAGCTTCAGCTTGTTCTATAGCAGCCTTAGCTTTAGCAGCATCATCTTTAGCTTTCTATTCTGCTTCAGCTTTTAATCCTCTATAATACTATCCATATGTTATAGGAGTTTCTCCATTATATCCATAAATTTCACCAGTTCTATTATTAAACCAATCACTACTATTTAATCCTAAATTTCTAAGTGCTTCATCATCATCAGTTCTTTCTGGACTTCTCAAAGCAGATATAGCTTTATCAAGTCTTTCTGTAAACTTTTCATATGATTCAAAAGGACTATCTTTCCAATTATAATTTTCCGATTTAAAGTTCTTCTTATATTCTTCTAAGTATTCAGCAAGTTTAGCTCTTCTGTTAGTAGAATCAACTGCTCCATTTTCGTCACGTTCATCATCTAATTCATTCCACCAATTCTATTCTGGAGATATTTCAAACTATCTTGCTCCATTATGATTGTCGGATATATGTTTAATAAAAGAGTCAGTAAAAGTTTTATTATCAAATGTAGATAATTTAGATAATCTTTCTTCTTCCTCTTTTTTCTATTTTTCTTCGATAGACTTCTTAGTAGGTAATTTTTCTGCTAATTTTCCAAAGAAAGTTGCAGCATCCATATAACCTCTTCTAGTATTTTTATCAAATGTATTTATGTCAAACGGATCTCCTCCGATTGTAGCATAATATACAGATTCTCCAGTATCAGGGTTTGTATATTTTCTAGTTCCTAATATACCTCTATTTCGCATATTCTCAACAGATGCATCAAATGCTCCTCTACGAGCAGCTGACCAAGGTTGAGTGGCAGAATAAGCTTTATAATCATCTATAAGTTTTAAGAAGTCTTCTTTGCTAACTAATTCATCACCAAATTTTATATATTCTTCATTCATACGCTTAAAAAATTAAAGGGCAACACGACTTGCGTGTCGTATCGCCCTGTAAATTACTTCTTAATCCATTTAGAAAGCTTACCTCCTTTTTTGTATACAGGAGCCTAACCTTCTGGAGCAGCAGGAGCAGGTTCACCACCACCTTGTGCTAACTCTACTAAAGCCTAACATACTTGAAGAGCTAACTAAGCATCTTGTGTTTGAACTGCCTAAGCAGCTGCTTGTACTAACTAAGTTAAAGGATCTCCACCTTGTTCAGGTGCTTGTTCAGGAGCAGGTGCAGCAGCTTCAGGTGCTGGTGCAGCTGGAATTTCGCCTCCTTCTTGTAATTTTACCAATTTTCTGTCTGTAATCTTCATATTATTTATCGATAAATTATTAAGTTATTAAAATTGCCAATATTGGCTTTTATCTTTCTAACTAAATTATAAACGTTTATCTAAAAATCAAAATATTATTATTGTTCTTTTGTAATGGTTTTAGACCACAATCCAGTTGGAATAACTTCAATTCCATACAATGAGAGACTTCCGATAAATACTATATTAGCGAATTCAGGAATATCTTTTTCCTAAATATATGCAGCAATAAGTATTCCAAGACATGTAAATACTCCTAACATTGCTAGCACACGTTTACTTGATATTCCTCCACTATTTCTTAGAAAAATAGTTCTCCAATCAAATCGTGAATCTTTTTTACTTTTATAGTTATTATGCCTATGCTCTCCATAATTTGTAGATTTCGTCCGCATAGTCACTTCTCTTTTTATGTTCTCCTTTTATATAATCTAAAGTCTACTATTCTGTCCAATTATTACTCTTTTTTAATTTCTAAGCAGATCTTGTAGAACCATCATATCCAGCATATCTTTCATAATAAGCCCATGCTTCAGATGCTTCATGTGGATTAGTGGATTTTGATAATTTATCTTTTACGTTATTATCAATTGAAGATAATAAGAAATCAATTTGTAAATCTAAATCGTTCCACTATTTACCTTTACTATTAGCATGTTCTTTTAACTTAGAAAAATTAATACCATTCCACTAAGCAATTCCTCCAGATTGAGATCCTAAATCATTTTTATTAAAAGCATTAGGATTTAAATTAGATTCTGCCATGAGATTACCAACAATACCAGCTGCTTCATGTGGAGTTTTCTTACCTTTAGTTATTAAAGAATTCATTATATAAAGAGCTGTATCCTTCTAATTATTCTGTAAGATATTAGATTGTTTAGTAGTATGATCAATCGAACTATTATCTTCTTCAGGACTATTAAAAATATTTTTAGAAGAAATCTGTTCTTTTACTTGTTTCTAACTGTCTGTTATTCCTGTTAAATCACGTGCTATAAAATCACCATTTATAAAATCTATTCCATTATTAAGACTTTGTTTACCAAATACTGGCATATCTATTTCAGTAGTATCATCGACAATAACAGGAGTATAAGTTCTGAATCCAACGTTTTCCATGAATGTATTCCAATTATGTTCTGTTTTAGACATAATTAATCCTCCTTTCTTTTCGGTGAATCTACATATTCAGCGGGTCTATCATTCTATCCTTTAAGAACCTTAAATATATATTTACCAAGTGATTTATAATCTTTATCTTCTTTAGAAGAAGCAGCTTTTAAAGCTTTTTTAATAATTACAAGAGTTTCACGTCTAGATACAATTCTTTCTCCTCCTTCAAGTTGCATTTGAGTAGTTCCATCTGGCGAGAGAACTTTCATTACATATTGATGAGTATCTTCATCATCTAATTCAGCTTCATCACCCGGCTTTACTCCAGAATCAGCATTTAATTCAAGAACATATGATGCTTTTCCTATAATTTTATCGTCTTCTGGTTCTCCTCTTTTTACATCTAAAACTTTAAATTCATCATCCATGAAAATTAAGTCTAGAGGAAATGGTACATTATGCATATGAAATAAAGTTTCAATAGGATTAGATTCATTAATTACAAATAACATTCCTTCATCTTTCGGAAGACTTTTAAAATTCTATAAACCCTATTTTTTCTATTCTTCAGATTTAGCAATGAATATATCATATTCCTATCCGTTTAGAGTAATTACTCCTATATTCTTTGATTTTCTTCCTTCTATTTCCATTACATTCCCTCCTATACTTGTTCTATTAAACCAGTTCTATCTTCAGTATGTTTAGTTATTTCACAAGTAATTATTTTACCCATTTCAATAGCTATTTCATCTTTTTTGGATTGTGATTCTGTTTCATTATATTTCTTATAAAGTTCTTCCATTTTATCTGTAATCTACTTTCTAAAGATAATTTCATTGCGTTCAATTTCAGCTTGCTATTCTCCTTCATTATCAACAACAGGAATACCTTTATGAGTAATAGTACCTTCTTTAGCAAGTTCCATTTCATTCTTTCTAGCATGTAGAGCACCTTCTGGAATTACAGACATTTGTCCACCTTGTTTAAAGGCTTGTGGAGATTTAGGATAAGGATTAACTCCAAAATAACTTGGGTAAAACCATTTATAATTTGTAGTAAACCATTCAGCTTCCTCAGGACTCATTTCTAATACATCTTTATTCTTTATTGCTCTATTAAGTGCTTCTGGAAATTTATAATACTAGAGATTTTTATATTCATTCTCTTGTACTTCTGGATAAACATAAGTTTTTCCGTCTTGTTCACCATATCCTAATAAATGAGTAGCATAACTTCCATTATGTAAATCTAATTTTCTCTAATCATTATTAAGAATTCTTTGCATAAATGGAACTCCACTTTGATTAGCATATAATATTAAATCAGTTTTACTTCTTTTAGATTTTCCACCTTTCTAAAATGAATTTACTTGCTATTCATTATTCTCAATAGGCTCTTCCCCCTTTTGTGAATTTTTAGTATATGTCCAGCAATCTTTTTCTTCATTGAATGTACGCACATAACCACCAAGTTTTAATTCCTTAACGAGTGGAATTACATCATTATCCCATACTCGAATATCTTTAGCTACAGTTTCGTTTTCTTTACCTTTATTAAGATATTCATATTCATCTGTCTCTTCATTATATCCAATAGAAGGTAATTTAAAATATGTTTCGTTTATAGGTTGAATTAATCCTTCCCATAAAGCATGTTTATAGTCTTTAGGTTGTCCATATAATTTCCAAGCAACTTCTAGTCTATAATCATCACCAATCTACATTTCTTTAGGAAGAGATTTTTTAAATTCATCAAAAGCACTTCCTATTGGTTTAGAAATTTCTTTTGATTTATTAATTATATTTTTTAATCGTGAGCGGCGCATAATATCATTTGTTTATTGTCTATTAATGCAGCAGCCGATAATAATCTCATTCCTATATTATGGTTAGTTGCATTATTAAATATCTTCATTCCTTGTTTACCTCTCATTAAAGGTTTAAATCCACCCTAAATCTATTGAGCATATCTTTGATTATTTATAGAACTCATATATTGACTTCTAATTTTCTATATTTCATTTTGGTTAGCCATAGCTAAAATATCATTCCAAGCTCTATTCGCAAAATTTATATTATCTTGTGCATCTCCATATGCACCTTGACTAAATAATCCATAGGTTTTTCCAGCTTCCTCTCTAGCCTAATCAAATTTGTCATTTAAATTACCAAAAGCATTACCCATAAAATAATTAGTTTTTTCACTATTCTACCATGACTAATTTTTAAAATTACTAGTAGTACTTGCTCCTATCATATTTAACCATTTTACTGGAGCTGGCATAAAGGCTGATCCTAAAATTGCATCCTAAACTGTCATTCCTGACGTAGAACCAAATATATTAGAAAGTCCTTTATTAAGAGACATCATACCAGAAGCAAATTGTCCCCATCCTGGAATAGCATTTACAGCTACAGTAGCAGCATCATAAGCAGCATCCCCTATTTGAGTAATCATTCCGTGTTTGCCGCCATATTCTTTAGATGGACCAGTAGCTGCACCTAACATAGATCCTACTACCTATCCAGCTAAACCATAAGGGTTAATAGCACCAGCTTTTCCTAATAAGTTACCTACCTTACCATTAGATAATAAATTACTAACAGCTGTACCTCCAACAGTTCCAGCAAAGGTAGATACTCCTGCTCCTAGTGCTTTACTTAGTTTAGAATTACCTCCTATAGAACTAATTCCTTTACCTAGGTATTTAGAAGTTAATCCTACTCCAGCTCCTGCTAGTGATTGTCCCATATTTTGAGACAACCCACTAGTAAGTGCCTAACCTTTTAGAAGATTATCAGCTAAAGTATTAGAAGCAGCTGTTACTCCAGAACTAAATGTAGTACCTAAAACTCTTCCTATTTCTGAATCGTTATTCTAACCAAATATTCCAGATGCTAAATTTCCAGTATATCCTCCAAAAATATCAGTTACTCCAGATTTTAGAATGTTCCCTATATTATCATTACGTATACTTACGTCCTAAGTATTACCATTTATTACTGCCATAATTAACTATAACTTCTATTATATAAAGTAACTACACTATGTATTATAGCTAAGTTCTTTCCACTATATCTAATTCTAACTTTCATCCATTTATCTCTAATTTTAGCTTCTTTACGATATGTCCAATTATCTGATGCACTAACATAATCTTCAAGATTTAAATTATCTTTTGGATAATCTTGTCTACCAGTATAAATATTTGGTAAATTTTCTATTCCAAGTTCATTTTTCTATAAATCATTAGGAACATACTATGAATTTATAACAATAGGAGGAATTCTAATTTTACCTAAATCACTAACTGGACTATCTTCATTTAACTAACTATATCTATTATATGCAGGCCATTCTTTTTCATTATTTTGCATAAATGTAATAGAAGGAATCTAAATATCCCATTTTCCTTCTTTATAACGAGAATTTCCTCTTAATCTTCCAACTAAATCAATAGGACTATTTTTAATATGAGTTACAATATTAAATTGATTTAAATCTCTATACCATTTAACTTCAGAACCAGATAAATTTTTAAAATCGTAAGCAGAATCTGATCCTCCAATCATTTCCCTATAGTGATGATAAATATCATCATAAGTATCAATTTTATTATAATATAATGGGAACATTGTAGATTTAACTTGCTATACAAGTCCAACCATCTCTTCTGGATAAACTTTATCAGATTTTATATATTTTTCCTAATATGATGAAGGCAAATTATCAAACGTTCCATGTCTATAATATTGTTCTTGTGTATATTCTGACGCTGTTACGTCTGTAAACTTTCTATCATAAAGTATATCAGATCCAAGATTTTGATATAAATTTTTAGTAGCTTCCTATCTGAAATACATTGTTCTTTTATCAGAAGAAAATTCATAGTTATCTCCTTCTATTTCAAAATGGAATGATTCTGGTTCAGCTTTATTAGAAATAATTACTAAATCACTAAATACTTTCTAATATCCTACATTATCATTTACAATAAATTCAAATTCAAACGGATGTTCTGAACTTTCATACCAATGACATGGATAAAGATTTCCAACAACATTAAATATTCCAGCTTGTCCGTGTAAATAAAAATCAGTTGTTAAGAATTGTCTATGAGTTGCTAAGTAATTATCCTAACCTTTATCTTCTCTAGTAAGAGCTTTATTTTCAAGAATACTATTAAGAGTAATTGCAACTGTTTCTGCTTTAAAATTTAACTAATCTCTTAATCCATATACATCCATTTCAGCTAAAATCTAAGGTTGTATATAAAGATACATTACTTTATAGTTATTAAAGTATTCTCTTAATTTCTATAAATTTTCCTATATTTCTTCATTTGTTTCTCCAGAAATTGATAAATAATATGCATCAAAAGTATAATTCTATTCGGTTTCAGTTATTGGATTACGAGAATATATAGAATGTCCATCTTGTACTCTTTCTATTTCAAATAATTTATAATTTTCATGTCTATCTTTTAGTAATTCAAATGATACTCCAGGAATAAATTTAGGATCATACTTAGGTTTTAATATTGTTCCGTCTTCCGTATATATAGTAGAAGTTTCAATTCCAGGATGTCTATATAATATTTCAATTCCTTCAATTAAAAGATTTTCTTCATCGGAATCTATGATTCTTACCCATTCAAAATCGTCACCAATCCATTCAGTATCACTTCCATTCCAGTTTACATCTCCAACATCATTATACGACGGAGAAGAATTACTTTGACAGATCTAATCATTCTTTATTTCAAATATCGGAGTATTTAAAAGAACTCCGTAATTATCAGAAATATTATAATTACTCGCATATAATAAAGAAAGAGCTTTAGACGTATCTCTATTAAATGTAAAGAATTTTGTATCAATATTTTCAGAATAAGATGGAATCCAACTATAAAATGTTACAAACTATTCAAGTAATTCGTTATAACATAAATTCCATACTTTTTCTTCGTCTTTATAAATATCATCATAAAAAGTAAACATTATATCCTTTTTATTATTATTATAATGTGTTTTAACATTTTTTAATCCTATTATAGGATATAATTCTTTTTCTCCTAAAGATATATTATCTATTAAGAATTTATTTACTTTGAAATCAGATAATATTTCAATGTTTTCTCCTTTTACTCTCCATATTTTTTTAGCTATAGTATCAACTCCGTATACATTACCCTATTCAGTTTTTACAACAGATTCTGGCCACTACGTTCCATATGTATCAGTAATCATTGTTAATTCTTCTGGAAGTACATTATGTGTATTTATAAATACTGGTTCACCTTCACCTTCTCCCATAAGAATTCTTTCATTAACTACTGCTATTCCAATAGCATGTTCAAAAATAACTAAAAGATGTCCCTCAAATCCTACTAATTTCTAAATAGAACCATATTCTTGAGAATAATCTCTAAAGTATGTTGATAAAGAATCTCTATAATTATTTTTAAATGAATCCTAAATAGATACAGCTGAATACTATATTCTATTTGAAAAAGAGTCTTTTATATAATTTATATCTTCTAATGTAAAATAACATTTATATCCAAGAGATGCTCTAAATGCGTCATTATATAAATAAGAATCCGGAATCTTATTGTCCCCTCTCCAAGCAAGTTCACTTAAAGGATAATAAGATCTACATCTTCCCATTAATGCTTCTTCGGAAACATAAGAATTATCAACTGAACGCAAAGCATAATTTATTCCACTTCTTAATTTAAATGTAATCCAGCTTCCCATTTGTACTGCATTCACATCGGAACGAGAAATATTCTACCAACTTTCTGGATTAGAAGCATCATAATTTTCCTACCATGTTTTCTAATCTATAATTTTATCATTATTTGGAAGAGAAGGATCATTAAAATTTCTATTTAATCTATAAGTAAATAAATTAATGAAACAGTCTCCTCTCCAACATATTATAGAATTATCAAATCCGTCAAAGTTATATCTATTAGAAATTGCATAAAATGGTTCTGATGAATCCATTCTATTTAGATATTCCTATTTTTGATTACTATCAGGATTACTTTGATAAATATTATATATCTATCCAGTTT
>Ga0310786_10008870_pt1 | contig 12849 bp, 10 predicted proteins | sample AusTroGonzalo_MG_FD_203881 | JGI IMG/M metagenome (GOLD analysis project Ga0310786, IMG submission 203881) | Bovine rumen microbial communities from tropical cattle in Woodstock, Queensland, Australia - Gonzalo_03 (v2) (version 2) | ecosystem: Host-associated > Mammals > Digestive system >...
CCGTCATAGAGGCTTGTTCCTGGACAAGGACTACTTGGTTGTCTCGCCGCAGTACTATGCGAACGATGACAGGTTCATTGACCTGCGTTACACCAAACATCAACTTTTCGGCTCGAGGTTTTTTGGCGGGGTGCGTGCGCGCTTCTATTGGGACAGCGATGCGACGTTTATCATTCCGGGAACGAAGGAAGCGTTCGTGATGCCCGATTCTTCGGTAATCTTCGATGTGCGAACCGGTCTCCCCCTGACAAGCGATGGGCATTGGAGCCTGGAATTCAATGGCCGCGTAGATTTCAGGATGTACAATTTCCCGAACAAGTCGCAGGACAGCATCTTGGTCGACGACAAGTTCTCGATAGAAAATCACGGCCTGTACCAGCACTTTATGCAGTACCCGATAGAGGCGTCTATCCTGTTCGACAATCTCGACTTCCCGTATACGCCGAGCCGCGGTAGCCGTATGCAACTTTCTGCGCGTTACGTGTTTGTCGGTGAATACGGGGGTATCTCGCGGGAAGATGCGGAGAACGCGCTTGGAATGAGGGCGCATGGCGAATTTAAGGATGGCGGGGAGAACCACGATTATCTGAGAACGGAGCTCTTGCTGCAACATTATTTCTATTTCGGTAAGGCCGAGACGTTCCATTTTTCCAAGAAGGAGGCGCGCCAGAACAGGCGGTTCTACACGGACTTCAACTGGGATGCGGCCTTGCGTATGTGGCGCCCCGAGAACGTGCGTGAGACGCTATTCGAACGTCGTGTCATTGCCTTGCAGTACCGTCTTGTGGATATCTGGGAGATGCAGCAGGGCTATGCGAGTGTCGATGCCTATTCGATTGTCGGTCCGAGGTTCCCGTTCCGCGGGTATAGCGATTCGTGGGCGGCCCGGCACGTGATGAGCCTGAGCATGGAATACCGCTGGCCGATCGACTACTACGTAGACGGCGTGCTTTTTGACGAGTACATGATGCATGCGCCTGGGTTCAAGGAATGGTCCTTTGACCACTTCTACAACTCGTGGGGTTTTGGCGTGCGTGTACGCCGGCCCGATATGTACTGGTTCCGCGTGCAGCTGGGCTTTCACGGGCTTCACGGTGTGAACCTCGTGCTGACCATCGCGCCGGAATTCAAGTGACAATATCTAAAGTTGTCATCGCGAGCCCCGTATGGGGCGTGGCGATCTCTTGCTCGTATTTAGAATAAATTAATCTGGTCGCTTTCCAGGTGGTGCCCCTGCGGGATGGTCTTGTGGAGCATCGCGTAGGCGTTCCTTGTGGCGATGCGCCCGCGGGGAGTGCGGTTCAGGAGGCCCTTCTGGATGAGGTAGGGCTCGTAGACTTCTTCGATGGTGTTGGCCTCTTCGCCCATGGCGGCACTGATGGTGCCGATGCCTACGGGGCCTCCGTCGAACATGTCTATCATTGTCGAGAGTATGCGGCGGTCTGTCGGGTCGAGGCCTTCGCTGTCGATTCCCAGCATGTCGAGGGTCTTCTGGGCCGCCTGCTCGTCGATGATTCCGGTTCCCCGCACCTGCGCGACGTCGCGGCAACGGCGGAGCACGCGGTTAGCGATGCGGGGCGTGCCGCGGCAGCGCCCTCCCAGGAGGTGCGCTGCGGTTTCGGACAGCTCCACCCCGAGAATGGTTGCGCTCCTCATCAAAATTTTAACGATGTCTTTTTCGCTGTAGAGTTCTAGCCTGTACTGGAGCCCGAAACGGTCGCGCAGGGGGCCCGTCAGCTGCCCGCTCCTTGTAGTGGCGCCTACCAGCGTAAAGTGCTTGAGCGGCAGGTTTACGCTGCGGGCTGCCGGGCCCGAATCCAGCATGATGTCGAGCCTGAAGTCTTCCATGGCGGGGTAGAGGTATTCCTCGACGGTGCGGTTCAGGCGGTGTATCTCGTCGATAAAGAGCACGTCGTTTTCTTGCAGGCTGGTTAGCAGCCCCGCGAGGTCGCTTGCCTTCTCGAGTACGGGCCCGCTGGTGATATGGATGTTTACGCCCATCTCCTTGGCGATGATGCCGGCAAGTGTCGTCTTGCCGAGGCCTGGAGGGCCTGCAAAAAGGCAATGGTCAAGCGCGTCGCCGCGGTGCCTTGCCGCCTCGATGGCGATGGAGAGACTTTCCTTGATGTCGCTCTGGCCGGTGAATTCGGCAAGGCTGGGCGGGCGGAGGTTCTTGTCGGAATCGCCGTCGTCGAAGGAACTCTTCTGCGGGGAAATGATGCGGTTGTCTTCCATTCTCATCTCCTTACAAGTACTTCAGTGCCTCGGGAATGAGTGTTGCTGCGTCTGCGGAATCGCCTAGGACTTCTGCCGCCTTTGCGACGGCCTTCTCTGCCGAGGGGTCCTTCACGCCAAGCGTGTGCAGTGCGAGAACCGCTTCGAGCTTTGCGCCGGTGAGGGCTCCCATGGCGGTAACTCCGCTCCCTTCGACGTTCCCGAGCGCCTGCAGGAGTGTTGCCGCCTTGTCCTTGAGGGTGAGAACCATCTGCTCGCAGGTCTTCTTGCCGAGCCCCTTGATTTTGCCGAGAGCGCTCTTGTTGTCGCTCGCGATCATGTTCAAAAGGTCGGCGGGGGAAACTCCGCTCAGGATGCGCTGGGCAAGTTTCGGACCGACGCCGTTCACCTCGAGCAGCATGATGAACGAGTCTTTCTCGGTCTTGTCGGCAAATCCGAAAAGGGTCATCGAGTCTTCGCGTACGGCGAGGTAGGTATGGAGCGTAACTTCGTTGCTGATTTCGGGCAGCATTGCCGCCGTATATGCGGAAATGTTCACGCCGTAACCCACCCCGTTTACGTCGACAACGACAAATGTGGGCGTTTTTTCGACCAAGGTCCCGTGAATCCGTTCAATCATGTTCGCTCCGTGCCAAAAATAGGAATATGCACTTTTGTGCTACTGCACAAATATATACTAAATGAGCGATTCTGTCAAGCAAAAACACATTTTTTTACAAAAATATGTTTCTTCTGTATTACGGATTTTGCATTGCCCCGAAAAAAAACTATTTTCCGAGATGGAATTAGAATCTAAAACCCTATAGGAGAGAACAATGAAAAAGAAAATCCTATTTGCTCTGGGAGCGACTGCAGTAATGGCTGCGGCCCAGAACATCGACGATTTTGAAGATGGCGATGGCTTGGCCAGTACCGGTGCCGATGATGCCTGGTATGCCTTTACCGATGTCAATGACGGAGGCGCTTCGTCTTATTCGAACACGGAAGACAAGTACGGTCTTGTCGTGGTCATTCCCGAGGCTGCCGCTGATGGTTCCAATTATGGTGCCGGCCTGACCGACATTGTCCTTGACCAGGGCACTAACCAATACGACCCCTACGTGACTCTCGGCTTGAATATCGCTGACGGCCTTTCTGGCTGCACCACGATTTCTTACAGGTACAAGGGCGCGGGCCACAACCTGAAGGCCGTGATGAGCGGTGACGAAAAGGGTGGCTTGACCGAATACAACAGGCATTCCAAGGCAGTTGCTGCCAGCAGCGGATGGAAGACGGCTTCTGTTCCTGTCTCCCAGCTGAAACAGGATCCGGACTGGGGTACCACGGTTGCCCTGAAGATGGCAAACGTTGTGCAACTGGCATGGGAGGTCAAGGGTACGGCTTCTCCTGACTACCTCTACATCGACGATGTGGATTGTGCCGGCTACGCTGGCGGTGGCAGTGGCCCTGTCGTGTCCGGTTCTGCCGTCCTTATCGATGACTTCCAAGACGGCAACGCCACTTCTGAAAATCTCGGCAAGACGGCTTACTGGTACCTCTACGAGGCCGGTGGATCCTTCTCCAATACGAAGAAGGGTAGCAGCTGGGATCTCGTCTTGACAGAGGTTGACAATTCCTTTGTTTCCATGCAGGGCATTTCTGGTATTACCTCGGGTGACACGACCTATCCGTCTGTCGGCATGGAAGTTGCATTTGACGTCGGTACCCTTTCCGGTTGTACGGCTATCCAGTACGATTACAGGGGCTCCGGCCACCACATGCGTGCTTCCGTGACGGGCGTTAAGGCCAACGGTGGCTATGAACATGTTGCTGATGACGAGAGTGCAACGGCGAACTGGAAGACGGTGACCGTCTCTTCCATGACGCAGCCTGACTGGGTTGCTGATGCCGCTCCGAGCAGCATTGTGGCGTTCTCCTGGGCGAAGGTCTCCAAGCTTACCTGGGTGGTGGACGAGAAACTTTCTACGGCCAATATTGGTGACTACCTGGATATCGACAATGTGAAGTGCGTTGGCAAGTTGCCGACCGCAGTCACGCCCAAGAGCTCCAGCTCTGCCGCTATCCTGAGCTCCAGTTCTTCTATCATCGGCATTGTTCCTGTCGCACATGTCGGTTTCGATGCCAGGGTCATGGGCAATACCTTGCAGGTGTCGGTTGCCAAGGCCGGCCTTGTGAAGGTCGAGGTGTTCGACATGATGGGTCATGCCATCGAAAGCCATAGCGAGAATGTTCCCGCCGGCAGCATTGCCCACACCTTCAATGCCATGCCGAAGGGCCTCTACGTTGTCAAGGTCCAGCAGGGTTCTGCATCCAAGACCTTGAAGATGCAAGTCCGCTAAGGTATCCCTTTAAAAAGCGGCTCCTTTCCTTACGGAAGGGGGCCTTTTTTGTTGTCTGTAAATTTCTGTTTATAGACAATCTGTCCATGTTCCGAGCGTGCGGCCATGCGCCCTTGAACCCTTTATGATATAGATTAAAGTAAAAGGGTTATAAAAAGGAGTTCACATGACTAAGACGTCTAATTTCTTCACGGCAGCTTGCCTTTTGGCGTTTTGCGGAGTCGCGTCTGCATACACCGTGTCGGGAACCGTTTCCGATAACGAAGGCAAGGCTCTCAAGGGTGCCTCGGTAAGCCTTCTCAAGGAAGGCAAGTCCGCGACGACGGACGACCAGGGCAAATTCACCATCCACGAAGATGAACAGGTCGGCATCCTTCCGAGTTACCATAACGCCGCCGGATACATCAGCATCAACAACGGAATTCTTTCGTATCAGAGCGGCTCTTCGCCGGTACAGGTCCAGATTTTCAATTCCCTCGGTAGCCAGGTCTCCAAGATGACCTTGCAGGGCTCCGGCATGCTCAACCTGAGCAAGGACATCAAGGCCCGAGGCACGTACTTTGCGCATGTTTCCATGGGTAGCGCAAGGCAGGCCGTCAAGTTCACGACAGACGGCAGTTACAGCAGTTTCTCTAGCGTCCAGGATGCAAGCGCTCTCTTGAAGGACGCCGCACAGGGCGAGGCTATCCGCTTTGTCGCCGAAGGTTTCGACACGCTTACCATTCCGCTCGGCACGCTCGACACTACGCTCGACGTGAAACTCACGAAGCCTGCGCCGACATTCAAGTTCGGCTATGCCATCGGCAACGACCCCACGCCCAGCAAGGGCTGCGGCAAGGCCTCCTCGCTGCAAAAGGTAAAGAGCGTCGAAAACGGCGACCAGTTCGAGATCAGGGTCGGCAGCGACACGCGCAAATACTTCATCACGCTGCCCAAGAACTACGACAACAACAAGCCGCATAAGGTGCTCTTTGCTCTGCACTGCTACGGTAGTAGTGGCGAGGACTTTGTCCACCATGCCGCAGACTATGACCATCCGACTCCGTACTACGGCCAGCAAGTGCTCGACAAGAACGGCGACTACATCTTCGTCTCGCTGGACGCTATCGGAGGCCTCTGGAACAAGGGCCAGGCCGACCACGACTTCTTCGCTCAGACGCTTACTGCCCTGAACGATAACTACTGCATCGATACCAGCCGCGTGTTCATTAATGGCTTTAGCTATGGCGCCATGTTCAGCTACTCACTGATGCAGGACATGCAGAGCCGCGTGCGTGCCGCCGCAACTTACGCTGTGGCCGATTACAACATCTGGCTGCCCGAAGGCAACAACATGAAGAACCTGCCGATTGCCTGGATGAATGTTCACGGCGTGAACGATGGCCGCTGCGATTACAACCGCGCCAAGACAAGCGCCCTCCCGAGAATCCTCAAGCGTAATGGCAAGGCCGACGCTAACGGCGACTTTACTGACGCCAGCAGCGAAAAGCCCGAAGAAGTCAAGGGCAACACCGGACACGTGTGCTACGACTTCAAGAACGTGGACGAACGCTTCCCGGTCAAGTGGTGCAGCTGGCCCGGTGACCACCAGTGGACAGCACACGACACCGGTAACATGGGTGTCGGCTGGAACTGGGAAAGCACTTGGGTTCCTGAAGAAGTCCACAAGTTCTTCGAACAGTTCTAATAGAGTCTCCTAGCTCTCACAAAGAAACGCATTTCCGAAAGGAAATGCGTTTTTGTATGCGCCAAATGTTGTCTTTGCTGGTGCCGTTTATTTCAGCGTAATCTTTCCGTCGTCGGCGATCTTCACGCCGGCTTCGGGGATGTCCTGCTCGGTCAGTTCCTTCATGAGCTTGATGCAGGCGCCCTTGTCGTCACGCGTGGGCTTGCGGTCGCCGTTGTTGCCCCTCTGGATGAACGAGTAGATCTGGCCTTCCTTGAAGTTGCCCGTCTTCTTGTCGACGGTAATCTTCACGATGGGGGCATAACCCGTAACGCCCGTGATGTTCACGCTGGTAGAAGTCGCGAAGTTCCCGAGGCTGTAGGCGATAAACTTGCCCTTGTAGAGGTCGATGGCGCGCGGCACGTGCGGGCCGTGGCCGAACACCACGTCGGCACCCGCGTCGATGGCGAGGCGCGCGAACTCGTAGGGGTTGCCGCGCTTGTCGCCCAGGAATTCTTCCATCTCGCGCGTGACGTGCGTGTACTTGGAACCTTCGGCGCCAACGTGCATCGTGACAATGACGATATCGGCGCTGTCACGCAGTGCGGCGATAGTCTTCTTGGCCTTTTCGGTGTTGAATACGGTCAGCGTTCCGCTGCTCACGGAGAAAGAGGCGAACCCGTAGCGCACGCCGTTCAGTTCGAGCACGCGCTGCTCGCAGCTGTTCTCGAAACCCGCATAGGCGAGGTTCGCGTCGTTGAGGGCGCGCATCGTGCCGATCTTGCCTTCGTTGCCGAAGTCGCCGGAATGGTTGTTCGATACGCTCACGTAGTCAAATCCCGCATCGATCAGGTGCTTGGTGTAGTGCTCGGGAGAGCGGAAGCAGTAGCAGTTGCCGGACTTCTTGGTCACGCGGCAGCAGGGCTTCGGGAGGCCGCCCTGGTTCAGGAGCGTTCCTTCGAGGTTGCCGGTGGTGAGGTCTGCATCGCGCAAGATGTCCTTCACTTCGGAGAAGGTGAGCTCGCCGTCCTGTGTGGGGAGCGCGGGCTTTTCGTCGGGGTAGTTGAGGCCCATCATGATGTCGCCCACGCCGATGATGGTGAGCGTTTCGCCGGCGGCTTGTTCTGCCGCGGGTGCGGTCTGCGATTGGGCAAAGACTGCGCTTGCCGCGATGGCAGCGCACAGGGCAAAGGATTTTGTGAAGTTCATCTTGATCCCGTTAGTCGTGGATGGAGTTCTTGAGGCCTTCGATGAGACGTGCGAATGCGGCATCGGTTTCCATTTCCTTCTTCACGCTCTTGATGGCGTGAACGACGGTGGAGTGGTCCTTGCCGCCGAAGCGCGACCCGATACTCTGCAAACTGATGGAAGAACATTCGCGCATGAGGTACATGGCGACCTGGCGCGCCTTCGAAATTTCCTTGGTGCCGCGGCCGGGTTCGGTCAGCTTGGATTCGGGAACTTCGTAGTGCTGCGATACGGTGTGGAGCACGGCGTCGAGGCTCACGCGGCGGCGGAGTGTCGGGGCAATTTCTGCGGCGACCTTCTGTGCGATGCTCATGTCGATGTCGTGGTTCATCAGGCTCGACTGCAGCGTGAGCTTGATGATGGCGCTCTCGAGGCTGCGCACGTTGCTTGCAATCTTTTCGGCGAGGAAGTGGAGTACGTCTTCGCTGATGTCGAGGTGGCGTTCTTCCGCCTTCTTGTGGAGAATGGCTTCGCGAGTTTCAACGTCAGGCGGCTGGATGTCGACGGTAAGGCCCCAGGAGAATCGGCTCACGAGGCGGTCGGAGAGGTTCTTCACTTCGCCCGCGGGAGCATCGGAGGTAAGCACGATCTGCTTGCCGGCCTGGTGCAGCGCGTTGAAGATGAGGAAGAATTCGTTCTGCGTCTCGTACTTGCCGGTCCAGTTCTGGATGTCGTCGATGAGGAGGATGTCCACTTCGTTGCGATAGAAATCACTCATTTCCGTCACGCGGCCTTCGCGCAGGCACTTCATGTACTGCTGCGAGAAGTCTTCGCTGGTGAGGTAGCATACGCGCTTCGCGGGGTCTTCCTCGAGCACGTAGTTGCCGATGGCCTGCAGCAGGTGGGTCTTGCCGAGGCCGGAGGGGCCGTAAATGAAAAGCGGGTTGTACTGCGTGCCGTACGGGTTCTTGGCGACGGCGAGGGCAGCGTTGAATGCGAGCTGGGCCTTGTCGCCCGGCACGAAGTTCTCGAAACGGAAACTGTTGGAGAGCGGGACGCTCGGCTTGATGAAGTCCTTGAAGTTGTTGTCGACGCTGGGCGTCGCGGCCTGCTGCAGTACGACTTCTTGCGGCTGGAACTCGAATTCCATCGGCGTGTCGCTGTGCGTCGCCTCTTTCCAGCCGAGCTTGATGAGTTCCTTGTAGGCGGAGTAGACCTTAGTGTCCAGTCCGGGGGGCACGGATATTACGGCGTGGCCGGTGGTCTGGTTTACCATCTTGGTCTGTGCGAAATACGTCTTGAATACGGAATCGGAGAGCATTCCGCGTAAATAGTTCAGGCATCTTTCCCAATCGATCTGCATAAACCTCTATCCTCGTCCGGTAGTTCCCGGTAAAACTAAATCTATCAACAGGCGATTAAGAAATCTAATAAAAAAGGCCGTGGGTGTTGATAAGTTTTAAAAAATACCCTCGAAAAAGGCGCTTTTTGAGGTCGAACCGGCGGTGTAAGTCCTTGATAATCATCGAATTATAGATTATTACATACAAATTAATGTTTGTGAGCGGTTTGTTGTTTGGCGGCCATGCGGGGCGGGTTCCGTGCCGAAAATTCTATATTTTCGCGCAGTATGGATTTCTTTAAAATTATGGATTATGTGTTCTGGCTCCCGGTTTTCTTCTGGGTCCTCCTCTATTTTTGGTTCTACCGCTGCTCTTTTCCCCTCTATTTGCGAAAAATGGTGAAAAAAGGCAAGAAATGGGCCGTGGTGCCGGAAAAGGTTTCGCATAGGCCGTCCTGGGTGGCGAAATTCCGCGCAAAGAATTTTCTGTTTGCGCTGCTCGCATCGCTTGCGCTTTCGGCGACGGTCTGCTGGGCTTTCGAAAAGACGGACGTGTGCCCCGCGGTTTACGGACTTGCGGCTACGCCGGTGTTCCTCGTCTTTGCGCTCGTGCTTTACCGTATTGCGATGAGGCGCGTTTCGGCCCTGTTCGAGGCGGCTTATTTCCTGGAATACCGCAAGGTGCGCTACCAGTCCGAACGTAAGGGTAATTTCCAGAACGAGGCCGACATCCATAACCGTACCATCTGGAGCTTTACCAAGAAACTCAGGAATGCGGAAGCCCACCGCAGGTTCTGGAAATACCTGAACGCGATGGCGAAGACGAAGAAGATCCCGCCAGACGTTTATGCGGAGACGATGTATGTCTAAGAACATCCTGGATACGCTCGGAATGGGCGAGGAGGTGCTCGAAGGGAAGAAGGCGTGGATGTACGCCGAAGAGATTCTTCTCCTGGTCTCGAGAACTTTCGCGCTCAACATCAATGTGCTCAAGGGCAAGTTGCACAAGAGCATTTTGCTTGCGTATCTGTACTTGCGTATCGCCGACACGGTGGAAGACGATCCGGACATGAACGCTTCCGAGAAGGAAGTATTGCTCGGGAAATTCGCCGACATATTCAAGACAGCGGAACTGCCCGAGGGCGCGATTGCCGCATTCGAAGATGCTCTGCCCGAAAGCTGGCGCAAGTCTGACCACCCGTACATGAATTTGTGTCTGCATACGCATGTGGTTGTCCCGCTCTTGAAGGAACTGCCCGAAGTCTATGCGGCTCCGGTGCGTGACGTGACTATCGAGATGTGCGGTGGTATGGCGAAATTTGCGCAGAGGCAAGAAGCTGCGTTGAGTTCCGGCTGGTTTACCCTTGAAAGTGTCGCCAATCTGGACGAGTACTGCTATTACGTGGCTGGTATTGTCGGAAAGTTGCTCACGAATTTGTTTGCTGCGGACACTTGCCTTATCAGTGATGCCCGCAAGGCCGAGATGCAAAAGCTCGATGTGAGTTTCGGGCTTGCGCTCCAGGTGGCGAACATCGTGAAGGACTGCGTGGAAGATTCTTCACGCCGTGTTTGCTTTGTGCCCGAAGAAATTTGCCGCCGCCATGGCTTTGACCATTCCTACGACATGTTTACCTTGCCGGTAGGGGTTGCAGACGAGGTGCGAGCCGATTTCGAGGCGCGCCGTGCCGCCGTGATGGGGGAACTTGTCGCGAAGGCGTGGAAGCACCTGGATGATGCCATCGCCTACACGAAGCTTGTGCCGAACGTGAAGATGCGTACCCGACTGTTCTGCCTGTGGCCGCTCTTTATGGCGGCAGAGAACATGAAGCTCATCGGCGACGGTTCGAGCCTTTTTGCAAGCGACAAGAAGGTGAAGATTTCTCGCGACACGGTGAAGAAGATTGTGAAGTCGACGATGAAGCATTTCTATTCGGACAAGTGGATTGAGAAGAACTACGCGAAACTGAAAGGTTCTAAATGAAGTTTTATAACAAGTTGCCGTTCCATATAGGCGTAATTGTCTTTAGCATTGTTGCCGACCAGCTGACGAAACTCTGGGCGCTTGCGCGTTTTACGAACGAGACGGGAGCGCCGAATCACGAGATTATCAATGTGATTGGCGACTGGATTCGCTTTCAGCTTGTGTTCAACAAGGGGGCCGCGTTCAGTAGCCGCCCGCAAGACCTGATGCCGTTCCTTTCGCCGACGGTGTTCTTCATTTTGATTTCTATCGTGGCTGCCGTGGTGATGTTCCTCTTCTACAAGAACATCGACAAGCGCGACTGGGTGAGCCGCCTGGGTGTGGTGATGATCCTCGGCGGCGCCGTGGGCAACTTTATCGACCGCATGCGCCTCCAGATGGTGGTGGACTTTATCGACTGCGACTTGCCGGACTTTATCATGACCCGCTTCCCGACATTCAACGTTGCGGATTCCTTCGTGACGGTCGGTGTCGCCATCATTATCCTTTCTCCGGTGCTCTTGAAGAAGGTCCACAAGGAAATCAAGGCCGAAAAGGATGCTGCGAAGGAAGCCGAGAAGAAGGCCCTTGCTGAAAAAGAAGAACCTGCCGCTGGTGAAGAAAAATGAATTATCTCGTAGAAGAAAAACATAACGGCGAGCGCATCGACAAGTTCCTTGTGGGCGTGATGGAAAACGTATCGCGTACCGACGTGCAGAAACTCATTGCCGCGGGCGAGGTGAAGGTCGGCGGTGCCGTTGCTGCCAAGAATTTCCGAGTGGAATCGGGAATGGTCGTGGTGGTGGACAAGCTTGTCGAGAAGGAATCGAGTACGCTTGAACCCGAAGATATCCCGTTCGACATTGTGTATGAGGACGAAGACATCGTCGTGCTGAACAAGCCGAGGAACCTCGTTGTGCATCCGGGTAACGGCGTGCGTACGGGGACGCTTGCCGCAGCGTTGCTCCATCATTTCAAGGACAATCTTTCTACGGTCAATGGGCCGCTTCGTCCGGGCATTGTTCACCGCCTGGACAAGGATACGCCGGGCCTCATGGTGGTGGCGAAGAACGATGCCGCTCACAGGCACTTGGCGCACCAGCTCGAAACCCGCACGCTGCACCGCACGTACAACGCGCTCGTGTGGGGCTGCCCGCGTGACTTGGAAGGCTGCATCGATGCCCCGATTGCGCGCAACCCCAAGAACCGTCTCAAGATGGCCGTGGTGAAGGGCGGCAAGGAAAGCCGCACGCATTACGTGGCCAAGCAGTTCTTTGCGATTGCTACTTTGCTCGAACTCCAGCTGGAATCGGGCCGTACGCACCAGATTCGCGTGCATAGCCGCTATACGGGCCACCCGGTGGTGGGCGACCCGCTGTACGATGGCCGTGAAGAAAGCTTGAACCGCGTACCGCCCCTGATGAAGGATGTCGCGGCGAAGGTGCTGAAAATGGCGCCCGCGCAGCTGTTGCAGGCGGTGAAGATTGAACTCATCCACCCGCGCACGGGCAAGAAGATGAAGTTCAAAGTCCCGATGGAAGAACCTTTTGCAAAGGTGCTCAAGTTCCTGAAGAAGGAATGCCCGGCGGATGCTCCGGTGTTCGACGAAGAGGAAGGCTTCCGCGACTTTGATGCGGATATCCGCTTTGACGAAGGCTTCGAGGATGAAGTCGATAGCGAAATGCTCGACGAATTCCAGGAATGTGTGTTCCCGGAACTGAAGGTGCGCAAGACCCGTGCCCAGCGCCATGCAGAGAAGGCGGCGACGGCTGCGCACCGCAAGGCGAAGGCTGCCGAGCGCAAGCTCATCAAGCAGATGAAGGCCGCCCGCAAGAAGGGAATCGCCGCCGAGGATTTCGTCGAACCCGGTTACGAGCCGACCATCGACCCGGATTTGCTGTAATTTTTATTGGTTGCTAAATATGGAATCTTACTTCTTTATCGGTGTTGCGGGCGTGGGCATGAGCGCCATTGCCCAGTACCTCGTTGGCAAGGGCGTTGCTGTTAGCGGTTCCGACCGCCAGTTTGGCGAATTCCTTGCGGGCAAGACGGAAAAGCCGCTCGTGATGAGCCAACTCGAAGACTGCGGAATCAAGTGCTTTGCACAGGACGGCTCGGG
>Ga0310786_10008871_pt1 | contig 12848 bp, 26 predicted proteins | sample AusTroGonzalo_MG_FD_203881 | JGI IMG/M metagenome (GOLD analysis project Ga0310786, IMG submission 203881) | Bovine rumen microbial communities from tropical cattle in Woodstock, Queensland, Australia - Gonzalo_03 (v2) (version 2) | ecosystem: Host-associated > Mammals > Digestive system >...
GATATAGCCGGAAGTGGTGACGTTATGAACATGGCTGATGTGATTATGTCTTATCAGCGGCGAAAGAAGCAGATAGAGGGAGAGGACGGAAGTTTTCGAGAGTTATGGATCACTAAAAACCGTCTTACAGGTAACTTGGCTATGGGTGATTCGGCTATTCCTTTGAAGTACGAAAGTCGTACAAGACGCATCACAGGCAAAGAACAAACTTTTAATTGGCGGTGTCGGTGGGATCGTGAAACTGAACCGAAACAAGCTGATCTCGATTTTAGGCGAGTGGACGAGAAATATCAGAATATACCGTTTTGAGGGGTAAGGCAAGTATGGAAGAAAAAGAGTTCAGGGCGCACAAAGCAAGGATTGCGTATAAGCGTTATGTGAATTCACTTCCCCGGTGTGATAAGTGCGATAAGTGTATGTTCGTGAGCGACAGAAGAAGCGCAAAGCGGTTATGCACAGAAATGCGGGAGATAGTGGAGAATTGCGTTAAAACGTGTCCGCGCTGGTGTCCAAAGAGGAAATAAAGCATGGGTAGATACGAAGCACAAAAGGGTAGTACCTTGTGGACATTATGGGCCGACATATTCTTGCTTTGGCAGAATCAGGGAAATTGCCTGACGGTTGCGGAATGTGATGAATGGTACAAGGCTGCAAGGGCATTAGATGCGAAATATGCGCAGACGGAAGAAAAGGATTTGTGCCGGGCAATCCTGATTACGTTGGGCGAGGTAATTGATAAGAGGTATTTGAAGGCGCATGACAAGCAGAAAGATATGTAACACGCTGAAAACGATAGCAAGCTATGAGGATGTTATCGGCTCTGTAGCGGCAGAAGAATTAGAGGTTAAAAAGGCTTGCGTGGTATCAGCTAACAGTATTACGGCATGGGGAATGGTTATGAGCGAGTTTAATGATGTAATCACTACCCTTGCCGGGGCTGATAAGGCCGAAGATATGATTTACCGGGCGGCGTTCTGCAAGGCATTAGAGATCGTTATGAGAGCAAACAAGTACAGAACAGAAATGAGCTACAAGGCAAAATGAGGGAATTATGAAAGTAAGGGTAGGAATTATAGTCTGCATACTGTTTATCGGCATTATGGGGCATTTAAACGCGGTTAAAGCTAGTTCTAGGGGAGTGGATTTAACTGTTGCTGAGATTAAGTTGCTGGCTGCCGCTATGGAATTAGAAAACGGGTGCAATAGTGACTTGTGTTTGATGCTGACCGGGAGCGTGATTCTCAATCGCGTGTTATCTCCTGAGTGGCCTAATACAGTTTACGGCGTTCTCCATCAAAAAGGACAGTATGCAGAATGGACGTTGCGACATTTAGATACCGTAAAGGTAAGTGAACGTACAATGTGCTTGGCTTTAAAACTGGCTATGTGTGGGAGTGTTGATACCGAGATAATCTTTCAATCAATGCACCCGGAATTAGGCAAGGTCAAGTATCACGTTGACACAGATTATTTTGCAACAGCGAGGTAGAGATAATGAAGCGAGTTAGGCTGGAAGTTAAAACGCATGAGGATCGCATAAAGATTTACGAAGTGCTGGCGAAGAATGGTTATTCGGTTGATATAAAGACCGAAACAAAGTATTTAACGCCGAGGGTATATGTTGTTATCGATGTGGAGGATCGTGAGATTGAGGAATAGAGGTGAAGTACATGGGAATGGACTACGCAAAATGTCTCGAAGTGCTTACGCGCCTAGAGCCGTTTGGATTAGCAAGAACAGCGCGTGATGTATCGGTTAAGGGCTTGCAAGCGATGATCGAGATACCAGGGCTTGTTACGGATTTAAAGCCGTCAAAAAGTAAGGGCGCAGCTTATGCAGAAGGATTCGAGGATGCAAAGACGAAGGTTCTGAAAATCCTAGAGGATAAGAAGTACGAACAGAATTGGTGAGGTAAGGTATGGGGAAGATATATGATACGGCTGAATTAGTGGGGAAGTTAAATCTTCTGCAAACAGCTATTGCATGGGATATGAGCGAGGAATATCAGGACATATTAAGAGAATCGCAGAATGGCCTTAAAACGCTCGGAAAGATACTTGTCATCTATTCGGCCTATAAAGACATTATAGCAACCGATAAAAGCTCTTACGGGGCAACCTATGCGCAGCAGACAGCATTCAAGCATATCGTCAATACGCTTGCGGAATATGAGAGGGGCGGTGATCCCGGTGGTACTTAATCAGACAGACATTTATATTCGTAATCGTCTCTTGTCAGTTATCCGGGAAGAAATCGAAATGTCGGCTACGTTGGCCCTCGGAGTAGTACAGACAAAGGGATACGCCGAAAAGAAAAGGAAATATATTGCCGGGCTAGAGAATTATATCGGAAGTGCGCTGGTATGGAAGGGGAGTGAAAAGCTGGAATGAGTATTCATAACGATCCGCGCCGATATAGCACCGATGAAGAAGAAGTGCGGGCGTGGGAGAATGATATGAGAATGGAGTACGCAAAGCAAGAATACTACGATAGCCTTGCTTATGAAGAAGATTTTGAATGCGATTATGTGGGCGAAGATGGTTCTTGCAATTATGACGGACATTGTGTGAATCAGACGGGCAAGTGGAAAGATACGTGCGCATTGTGGAAGGAGAAAGAGGATGCAGATAGTGATTGAGATACCCAAATACATTGTTGATATGTGCAAGGCAAGCGGATGCGTAATTGATGCGGATACCGAAAAGGTTGGCAAGGCAATCGCTACCGGCTCACCACTTCCCGAACACCACGGAAGGCTGATTGATGCGGACAAATATATAGAGAATATGCATAAAACAGAGTGGCTGGGAGATGATGTGAAAGACGAATATCTTGAAGAAATTTCGGTAGATACCTTTAATGAGATTACTCCCACAATCATTCCCGCAACAGCTAAGACTCTATTCGACAAGATGGAAGAAGAGTTTGGAAAAGATTGGGATGTTCCGAAACAGACAGTAACGAAAGAGGGTGAACAGGAATGATTAAGCCCGATATTACAGAACAATGGTATTTAGACGGAAAGTGTCAGATATGCAGAAAAGAGCGTTACTGTTCAAAGCCTTGTAAACGGGCCGAGGAAAGACGGGATGACGAGATCAGAGAGTATATTGCTAAGAAAACAGGAATGGGAGAAGTAATGAAAGCATTGGGGGTGAAGAAGTGACGAGAGAAGAAGCGATTGGCTTTGGCAAAATGTGGCTTGATATAAATAGTGATGCCAAAGACAGCCTAACATACGAATTCTTTGAACAAGCACTTGAAACACTTAAAGCCGAGCCTTGCGAGGATGTGGTGAGCAGAGAGTTTCAAGAGTTGATTGTGGAATACCCGCCCGCTGAAATATGTACCTATCCTGAATATCGTGGCAAGCCTTATTACTCAATCAAGTATAGAGAAAACGGGCAAGAGTTTGTCGGATATGGAACCTATAAACCCGATGTTATGTCAAGATATTTAAAAGATTATTTTATAAAGCTGCCCGTCTCTCCGAAACCTACGGAGTGCGAGGATGCGGTGAGCAGAGAAGCCTTATTGAAATTGACGGAAGAATACGCAGATACAGATGCAATTAAGGCGAAATACGTTAGACAATGGATAACGGATTTACCCTCTGTCACTCCGGCATTAAGCGAAATTAGAGCCGAAATAATGGCAATCGGTAATTGGCGCAGAAAGAGCGAAATACCAAACGGTTATCTTGTTCAGGCAATCGAGATTATTGATCGGCATATAGAAGGGAGTAAGCCGGAATGAATGATGATTTAAGTAAGTTCGGACGCGCTATGACGCAGAACGAACAGGGTGGTAAACAGCATGGTACGCCATATCGTATGGAGGCACTTATGCCAAACGCAATACTGGAAGTCGGCAAGGTACGCAAGGAAGGGCATGATATACACGGCTACCCGGATGAAAACTACAAGCTGATACCAAAGAATGAACACGTAGGTCGAGCATTAGCGCACCTTTTCAAGTGGCTTGCTGGTGACAATACAAACGATCATTTAAGCCATGCGGCTTGTAGGGTGCTAATGGCCCTCGAAATGGAATTAGCCGAACAGAAAGATACGCAAGCCGATATAAATAAAACAATCGCAGAAAGCGGAGAAACAAGTATGTAAGGGGGTGAATCCTGATGATCCACAATACACGCGAGATAACATTAGCCGAATACGAAGAAATTATGCGAGAGTCAAACGGACGCGGCATCGTGCCTGAATCGTTAGAAACCAAATACTTTAGCGTTTCAATATTACGCGGCTATGGACTTTACGGCACTAGAGTTTACACGAAGGACGGAAAATACTTCATCGATTACAACACGGGTGATAGCTGCGATTAAGTTAGGACTTAACAGAAAAGTTAAATCACGATATAATAAAAGAAAGAAGGTGAGAATATGGGTAATAATCCCCCCGCAAATGCAAAAAGACCGCCGCAGAAACCAGGCGTAAATCGTGAGCTGATCCGTCAGGCTCTTGTATCATGGAAACTTCCGAAGGTTGATACCCGGAATCCGCAATCTATAGCCGATAGAATAGAAGAATACTTCGCCTATTGCATGGAAAACGATTGCCCGCCTTCTGTATCAGGCTGCGCTAATTGGATCGGCGTTACCGTTGACACTTTGCGCGATTGGTACACGGGTAGATACGGCTCTGCGCAGCATCAGCAAGTAATGATAAACTTCTACGCAATCATGCAGCAGATATGGGCGCAAGATATGCACGATGGGAATATAAACCCCGTCAGCGGTATCTTTATGGGCAAGGTTTTCTACGGCTATAAGGACACGCAAGAGATTGTAGTCCAGCAGAACACAGAAAACAATGCTAAATCAAACGCGGAATTGATCGCAGAAAGCAAGCTCTTGCCCGGTGCTGATCGGCTGGCACTTCCTGACGGCACTCAGACAATCGACATAGAAGCGCGCGTGATTGATCCGCAGAAAGAAAAGGCCGCAGAAAGCGCAGAAGGCGCAGAAAGCCCGAAGAAGAAAAGAGGAAGGCCGAGAAAGAACGATGGCCGGAATAGTAAGCAGCGTTATTTTGACGCAGAAAGAGCGCAGAAAGAGAAAAATCGGACGGACTTGATGGAAATGTTCGGAGATAGCGACAACTAACCATATGGTTTGAAACCTTCTTGGAAAAGGGGTAGTGGGATTTTCTCGCTGCCCTTTTGCCGTGTTTGGGGGTATTTTCGGCGGGCCGCGGCTATTTCTGCCGGGCTTGTCTGTTTTGTGAGTCTGTTGTCTATCGGCTTTAAATCGCTTTATTTACCGTTTAAACGGCTTGTAATATGTTCTATGTGTATTTATAAGGGTAAAGCACGAACACGGCTTTAAACGGCTATAAATCGCAATAACGCTATACCGATATATCACAAGCCGTATAAAATACAAATACCCCTTAAACGCTTTTATTGACGTATAAAGGGCCGTTATTGTTTAGATATATATTTATAGGGGTAAAGCCGACAAAAGTGTTTTAAGGGCGTTTAAACATGATTAAGCCGATAAAGATATAACAAAACCCCCGCCAGCGTGAGCGGGGGAGTAAATTTATATTTTTGGCCGGAGTAACTTATTAAGTATTTTATGTTGTCGCGTCCAAAACTTAACAATATCATTTATATCTTGATCGGAGTAAAACGGAATTTTAATTTTATATTTTTCCATGTTTTGACGGACTATTGCAAAGCCGTTTTTGGGGAGATTTTCCGCGCCGGATTCTCCGATAATTTCCCGTGATTCTATCGAATTATTACACCTTAATGCTACTTTACAATTACAATTAATTTGTATTGTAGCTGGTATGCAGCCACGCGCCGGATTTTGTGTTGATATAATGCAAAAGATATTTGTGGCACGTGATATTGAGAGTATATCCGACAACAAAGATAAAACTATATTTTTGTATTTCTTGTTTTCTATAATTGTGACTATTTCGTCAATAAAAACGTAAACGGGAGCGGCGTCGCTTTGTCTTTGACTCTTTTTTTTCATGATAAATAATCTGTTGTCGATTAGCTCCCGGACGCGTTGCAATACTTTTATTATTGTTTCGATATTATCGGCATAATATAGTGTGTGAGGTAAATTTTTATAACAATCAAATTCTACTTTTTTAGGATCGAGAAATATAAAACGTGCATTTTTGCCGTTGTTATCGTCTCCCGGAAACGTGGCACAAAGTAAAGCATAAACTATACTATTTTCAAGAACGCTTTTTCCGCTGCCCGTTGTACCCGCTATAATTGTGTGATTGCCTTTTATTATATTTAACAAATAGGGGGCATATAAAGCCCCCGCTGGAATAGTATATTTAATTCTCATATTTAAGCCCCCTTTTTAATTATCATAAGCAGCCCGCAAGCATTCCGAAACGGCTTTAAAATCTTCATTCCAGTATGAATAATCATGTATTTTATTGAGGGCCGATAATAGCAGCTTTTTCGTTTCCGGCTTAATATCGGCAAAATCGGAATCGTTATATTCTGTACAAGCCGCCAAAAGATTATTTGCAACATTTTCTATATTGAAAAACAATATATACCCCCTTTAAATTCTGTATAATTGCCACTTATATCCGGCGTTTATTAATTGTGATTCGATATTATTAAGTGCCTTTTTGGGAATTGTGATAAATTCGTCAGATATAAACCCTGGATTATAATCCGTGTTATATACGGCGTTTACATGATCGATTATTAATGTATATCTATTCCCGGAGTTATCGCGGGGAGTGATAAAGTATTGTATCATATTTTTTACCCCCTTAAACCGCGCGGTATGTATAAGCCGTATATGTTCGGCTTGATTCGATCATTTCAAGTGTAACATTATCGGGATTTAATCCGGCGTCTTCACAAACAATTTTTTTATATTCGTTGTCAGAATTTCGCCAGTCTTTTATTGCTGAGTCAGCCACGAAAAATCCATATATTGTTTCGTCCTCAGATTCGATAACACAAAACTCTTTTGCACAACCTAGATAAATATCGGTTATAGCGTCAATGGATTCTTTTGTATAATGCTTTTCGCAATATATCATATCTACAAAATCGCCCTGGCAATATCCGCGCCCGGCTTTAATGCTCCACTTTTCGCCCGTCTTGATCGATAAAAACGCCGCTATTGTTTCGGCAAAATCAAGCCGTGATTCGTTCTCACAAAGAACGCGCAAAGCGTGAGCGGCCCGCGGATTATAAGGAATGTTATAATCAAGCATTAATTCTTTAATATTTCGATAATAGATATTGCTGCCGTTGACAATATCATCTACTTCGCAAGCGATTGAATTGTATTCATTCTCTACGGTTTTAAATTCCTCAGCGTTATAATAGCAATGGTTACAATCTACAACGGGAAACAAGCAATAATTAAAATCGCCGCCAGCCGTCTTAAATCCATCGTTATCAAAATAAAAATCAATATCCATACAATCCGGCGATATTTCTCTAATAATATATTTATCCATATTCAAGCCCCCTTTTCAAAGTCTATAGTGTAAAGCCGTATATGTTCGCCAGCGGAATCAATTTCCATATAAAGCGGATTATAATAATTTTCCGCGTCAACCGCGCAAATATTAATTGTTTCGTGTCCGTCTTTAATGATTCTGTTATGCGAACAAATAAACATAGATTCTAATAAATAAAATTGATCGATTGCATAATTCCGGCCGCGGAATGTGAAATAATCTAAATATATACCATCTGCCCGGTTAAAGTCGGGAGAATCGATTTTATTTCCGTTTCCGTCTGTTATGTAATAATGCAAGCTATTTCTTTTATTAGCGTTGTAATTCTGCTGGATTTTAATCCAACGGGAGACGCGTGTAATTGTCTCCGTCTCCCCGTGTTCATTCTTAATAATAAATCGTTTCGGCATATTATACCCCCTTAAACGCAAGCCAGGCGGCTTTGTTGAATGTCTGCCCGTTATAAGCCGACATAAAAGCATTAATGTGCTTTATAGTGGTTGCGGAATAATAATCCGATAACTTTTCAATTTCTCCCGTTGCACGGTTAACGCGCAACATTAATGTATCATAGCTTTGTAAATAAATATTATCTCCGTCCGCAATGATCAACGCGCGGTTATTGCTGCCGCCTAAAATAAAAGCGTTTCCGGCAATCTTTGCATTCTTTAACACTTCACTCTTTTTGGGGACGCGGCTTAACCAGCCTTTACCCCACATGTTATAGTACATAATAGAATCAAAATAATCCGACATTTTTATTCACCGCCTTTTCTTAATTTGTAATTTTTCCCGTGATTAAATCCACTTCGCACGATTCCGCAAGTTGATTTTTTTTCCGGGCCGTTATTCTAACTGTTTTGTGTTCTTCGTTCCATGTCTCCCCGATTGAAAACACGGGATCGCTTGCAAGGATCGATTTTTCACGATAGCCGCCAGCCGTGTTAATTATCTTCCGCGCCGCGTCCTCAATAATAACAACGTTGTTATACTTCTCTAACGCGTATTTATTAATAATCCTTACAATATCTTTTTTTGTATAATCATAATTTTCCGCGTAAATTTCGGATTCCATCGGGTTTAATCTATAACTAGCGTTATAAACACAACCATTACAAAATTCCTCTACCGGGTAACTTGTATTAATGTGCAACCCGTTTACATTCTTTAATTCCTTAACGGCCTTTTTTAACGGTCTGCCCGTTGTCTTGTGTGTATGTCTGTAAATATAGGTTGCGTGGCCGCCGCAAAATTCAATATACATATTTCGATATACTTTGTGCTTGTAAGCTATATCGATCTGGCCGACAACATTCACTCGATAATTCTTTACGTCTCCAGGAATGTTATTATCATCCATTCCGCGACATTCAAGATAAAGTGTTTTTCCGTCCGGGTACAATCGCCGGAGAACTTCAAAATACTTTTCGTTCATGCTTTTTCGTTCCTCTCTTTTTGGTTGTGCAGCACTATTTACCATATTGTTAAACCGCGCTGCCGTCCATAAGTATAAAAATTTGTGCCAGGATCGACGGCGGTTTTGTTTGGTTGTGAATCCATGATACACCATAGATATATATTTGTCAATAGGAAAAACTATTGAAACAAAGAAAAATATTAAAACGAATAGACTTGTATTTGCATATAATAGGAAGAATCACGGCCAGCGGGCGCAAAGTATTCGCTAAATTATACATTTAGCGAAATGTTCATGTGTTCGGGTGAATGCCGATAAATGTAGTATATTCAAGGCTTTGCGGGGTTTTTGCGTGTTCTGCTGCCGGGCCGCGGCGGTCTGATCGTGCTGGAATTTTACCCCCGCGGCCAGGTACACCCACGGGGAAAAAGGGGGTATAGGGCCAGGTTGTTGTTTAACCCTTTCAGCAGAAAAAATATAAAAAAGGGCCTTTTCGTATCTTTCCATACTTTCCACTTGACATCGATAGGAAAAGATATATAATAAGAGTGTGAGGTCGGTGCGAGTATCAAAAATCCCACCTTGCAAAAAGTGCTGTCGGTGATAGAAGTGGTTGGTGTTATCGGTGGCATTGAGAATGTGAGATAGGCCGACAAATAAGAGAACGAAGGAGAATGTAAAATGGTAAGTAAGTTAAGTGTGACAGAAGGGTTAAGGCTCGTAATCATGCGGGCGAAAAAGAGTATGGCGCAGGTATGTAGAGAGTTAGGTATGGGAACTCCGGCTAATCTAACGAATATGATCCTGAACGGCGGGGTTAAAATGAGGGTTGGTGCGAGGATAGCCGAGAATTGTGGATATCAGTTGATGCTAGTGCCGGAGAGCGAAGTCGAGAAGGTAGAAAACGGGATCGTGATAAAGGGGGATCTGGAATGAAGGTGTATATTGTGAGAAACCATATCAATGACGAGATAGAGAACATATTTACGGAGAAGAAGAAAGCTGAGTTGTATTGTGCGGATCGGTATGGGCGTGATGTAGAGGAACATGAGGTAGATGCCGCTGATGTAACAGATGGGGAAGTGTATTATGGTATTGTCGGCTTCTTCTATATGGGGGAAGAAAAGGTAATGGACACATGGCAGAAGTATTCGAGAGAGCCGATTGGTGAGCTGGTAGAGACGGATGCGAGAGGAACGCTGATAACGTTACCTACTGATGGTGTGCGTTCGGAGAATGATCGTAGGCGGATTCTGAATGAGTGCATGGCTAAGTTGAGGGGGTGTAAGAATGAGTGATTGTGTTAGCAGAGAATTTATGTATAAGTTAGGTGCGAGGTGTATAGCTGTAAGAAATGAAAATGGTGAATTAGTAGCTCTTACGTCTATAGAGAGTTTACCCTCTGTAGAATCCGAAAGACCGAAGTGGATTCCTGTTAATGAACATTTGCCGGAGAAGGGAGGACGATATTTAACGTATATTATTAATCCCATAGATTCTAGGTTGCAATACATGATGATTTGCGACTATTTTATCTTAAAAAACTCGCACTCATGGTGTCCTGATGATGAAACAGCAAGTAACCATGTAGTAGCGTGGATGCCGTTACCTGAACCGTACAAAGAGGGGGTGTAAGAATGCTGACTAACGAAGAAGCGATAAGATACCTAAAGGCTATAAAGGAAGATGGTTTCGGTATATGCGAAGAAGAAAAAGAAGCCGCTATTGATATGGCTATAGATGCGCTGAAAAGACCGAAGGGGCATTGGGAATTTAAGATAATAGGTGTAAGCACCTTCGCTATTGTTTGCTCTGAATGTGGAAATGTCCTGCATAAAGGGCAGAATTATAATAACTTAGATAGTTTCAAACAGCATATACAATCCTTGTTGGATGATAAAGGAATATCGATAGATAAGTTCTGTAATGAATGTGGTGCTGATATGCGAGAGGGGGATGCGGAATGAGTGATAGTCACTTTTCTTATGATGGTATAGAGGATGCTCTTGCATATATTGATGTAAAGAAGGCGATTATGCCTATTCTCGAAAGCGCATATATGACGGGATATGATAATGGTTATAATGATTGCCATTTAGATGAACAATCTAATATGTCATATAAATTGGGATGGGCCGACGCTTACGATGCCTTACGTTCGGCTTTATGTGATGCGAGAATAGACAGCAAAACACTAAAGGCGTTTGATGATGCTTACAATGAATTATATGGAGAACTTACATGACCGAAAAAGAAGAATTGATTGCGGCATACAAGAGCTATATGCGAAACCGAATCTTTGATACGGCTATACAATGTGTCGAAGCCGTATATAAGGAAGATATGGTTGACGGGCGGTTTCTAGTAAAGGACTTCCGGGATGCGATGATCTATGAAATGCAGACAAGCGGGGATGTAAGGTGTCTGGATTTAAGCCGTAGGAGTTATATGTTTACCGCACCGTATAGTTTCGACGATTTCATGATCGCGATGGAATGGGATAGAAACCCGAATAGTAGATTTTGGCTGCCGAGAAGGAAAATCCTTGAAGAAAAGTTTGGGGTATGTACCGCGATTGAAAAATTCATGGCAGAAGAGCGCGGACATAAATTAACCTTGTCTACTCCACCGGGATGTGGCAAGGCACTTGCAAATGATACACCCGTTTTGACGCGGAAGGGGTGGAAAAAGCATGGGGATTTATCTGTTGGGGATGAAGTGATTGGGGCCGATGGGAAATTCAAGAAAGTATTACGTGTATTTCCGAAAGTAATGCTTGATTGTAAGATTACTTTTGGTAATGAAACCGAGATAATTTGTCACGAACAACACGAGTGGTATGTTTGGGATAGGGGTCGCAATACACGCAGATGGAGAATAGCCGAAACAGCAGAGTTCTTTAACGGAAAAGAATATTCCGTATCAAAACCGCCTGTTATTGTTGGAGAAGAAAAAGAACTGCCTGTTGCGCCTTATACTTTGGGTGCATGGCTTGGAGATGGAGAAAACAAAAATCCGAGAATATGTAATGCCGAATATGATTATGCGATTATTGATCGTATTGTTCAAGACGGTTATCCGTTAAAGAATACCTTTGCTATTTCGGGTAGCTCCGGCACATATTTCTATTCCTTCGAGAAATTGCGTAAGGGATTAAGAAAAATCGGGTTATGTTCCGAAGCCGAAAGAATACCCAAAACTATTCCTGACGAATACTATACTGCAAGCATTGAACAACGATTATTGCTTCTCGCCGGATTACTTGATACAGACGGAACGTATCAGAGTAAAACAAATAGATATTGCTTTACTACTGCCGAAGATAGTTTAAAAGATGCCGTGGTAAGATTAATCTCTACTTTTGGATGGAGAGTAACGCTTTATCGTTGTAAAAATTCCGTTGGACATATTATTCATGGGAGAACCGTCAAGAGCAGTAATGGTGCGTGGGCGATATGGTTTAATGCACCCATAGAGATACCTTGTGTATTGGAGCGAAAACGCAATCATATATCAGACACCCGCTATACCCGTTATCCGATTAAAACTGTTGAACGTATAAATCCCGTAGAAGGAAATTGCATTGAAGTAGAGGACGGAATGTATTTAGTCAGTGATACATTAATTCCCACACATAATAGCACCTTAATAAAATTCTTAATGTGTTACATTATGGGTAAATATCCTCAAAGCAAGAATATGTACGTTTCTTATGCCGATTCAATGGTAAAGATGATGATGGACGCCGTGATAGATATGACAAGCGGGGATGAGTATAACTTTCAGGAGATATTCCCGATTGGTAAGCCGGAAAAGTCAGCCGAGTACAATACTATCGGTTATCGTCGTAAGGGTGATGCACAGACCTTCAATATGTGCAGTATCGGTGGCTCTATCACGGGTCGAACGAGAGCCGACACATTTATGATTACGGATGACTTGGTTAA
>Ga0310786_10008872_pt1 | contig 12845 bp, 7 predicted proteins | sample AusTroGonzalo_MG_FD_203881 | JGI IMG/M metagenome (GOLD analysis project Ga0310786, IMG submission 203881) | Bovine rumen microbial communities from tropical cattle in Woodstock, Queensland, Australia - Gonzalo_03 (v2) (version 2) | ecosystem: Host-associated > Mammals > Digestive system >...
TCCGCTGATGACGGGAACGGACGACCAGTCTCCCAGCTTGTCCATCATCTTATAGTCGTATGCGCGGTACATGATCCCGTGGACGAAGCGGCTCATAACGCGTGCGGTGTCCTCCATCGTCTCGCTGTGCACACCGATCTGCATCTTGGACTCGTCGAGATAGACAGCGTGTCCTCCTAGCTCCGTGATGGCCACATCGAACGAGATCCTCGTCCTGGTGCTGGGCTTCTCGAAGATCATTCCCAGCGATTTGCCCTTGAGGGGATCGCCGTGGTGTCCGCGTTCCGCCTTGAGCTTCAAAGCGAGGTCGACGAGGTCAGGAAATTCATCCTTCATGTCGACAACCGAGATCAAATTCTTTTTTCCCATGCCCAAGGCATCGCACGGGGGTTTATAAAATATGATACGCGAAGTTCGATAATCCGACGAAAATAAGGGTTTATGTCAGACCCGTATCTTACGCCCTGGACTGACGATATCTTTATTTAAGGGGATTCGATAGCCCGAATCACAACATGGCCGGGATAGGGTAGCTTGGTTATCCTAGGGGACTGTGGATCCCTTGACTCGGGTTCAAATCTCGGTCCCGGCCCCTATTGTGTTTTGAATTATGGTGATTACATGTCCTGGGAAGGTCAACTCAACAAGATCGATGACAACAGATGGGAGATCCCTCAGGACGAATCCAAGGGAATGCACACCAACGCCGTCATCTATGCCAGCGAGGAGATGCTCTCCCAGATACGCTCAGATAACGCACCGATGCAGGCCGCCAACGTCGCATGCCTGCCCGGGATCGTGGGCAGCTCCATGGCCATGCCCGACATCCACTGGGGATACGGATTCCCCATCGGAGGCGTTGCAGCAGTGGACGAGAACTCCGGTTCCATCTCGCCCGGAGGTATCGGTTTCGATATCAACTGCGGAGTACGTCTCATAAAGACCGACCTGACCCTCGAGGACTTAGGGGATAAGAAGAACCAGCTCATCGACGAGCTGTACAAGAACGTGCCCTCCGGTCTGGGATCCAAGGGACTCACCAAGGTCGGATACAAGGAACTGGACGACATCCTCATGAACGGGTCCGAATGGGCCGTCGAGAACGGATACGGCTGGGAGAGGGACATAGAGGTCACCGAGGAATACGGCCACATGCAGGAGGCCGATCCCACAGTCGTCAGCGACAAGGCAAGGAAAAGGGGTCTTCCCCAGCTCGGTTCGCTCGGTTCCGGCAATCATTTTCTCGAGGTGGACCTGGTCGAGAACGTATTCGACGAGACGACCGCAAAGGTATACGGTCTGAAGCAGGGCACCCTCGCCATCACCGTGCACTGCGGTTCGAGGGGATGCGGGCACCAGATCGCCACGGATTATCTCCAGGAGATGGAGCGCTACATCAAGAAGAACTCTGTGAACCTGCCTGACAGGCAGCTCGCCTGCGCCCCTCTGGATTCAAAGCTCGGAGAGGATTACTACAAGGCCATGTGCTGCGGCGCCAACTACGCCTGGGCCAACAGGCAGATGATCACCCACTGGGCAAGGGAATCCTTCGAGAATGTCCTCGGGGATTCCGCCGAGAACATGGGAATGGATGTGGTCTACGACGTGGCCCACAACATCGCCAAGAAGGAGAGGCATGACATCGATAAGCATCACACCGACGTGCTGGTCCACAGGAAGGGGGCCACACGTGCATTCGCTCCCGGAAGGTCCGAGATAACACTGAGATACAGGGACGTCGGCCAGCCGGTCATCATCCCTGGTAACATGAGCGTCGGCACATACGTGCTGGCCGGAAGGAAGGGCTCAATGGAGCAGACGTTCGGCTCGACATGCCACGGGGCAGGAAGGCAGATGTCCAGGAAAGCTGCGATAGACAATCTGAAGATAGATTCTGTCATGGAGCAGCTCCAGTCCAAGGACATCTATCTGAGGAATGGATCCACCGACGGAGTCCTTGAGGAGGCCCCGGATGCGTACAAGAACGTGGATCAGGTCATAGAAGTGGTCTGCAACGCCGGATTGACCGCAAAGGTCGCCAAGCTCACACCCATCGGCGTGATAAAAGGATAAGCAGCACGGGAACCCGTGCCGCTCGGTTAATCTGTTTTTTTCAGAACCAGGGATCTCAGTCCTTGTTCCTGTATACAATGGCTCCTAGGAGCAGCACCGCCAGCATGGAGACGGCGATTATGGGTCCGACCCCGATCGTTTCAGTGCTGTCTCCGCCGTTATTGGCCCTCTCGGGTCCGGCGAGGCAGTACAGTTTGACATCGTTCTTGGCGAAGAGGACCTCGCCCTGAGGACCGATCTTGACGGAATTGGTATTATTGGTCCCCAGCGTTCCGACGGGAAGGTCGAATGCCCTTATCTCGTTGGTCTTGATGTTGTACTCGAAGCATATCAGCCCGTCCACTGCAGTTGTGAACCTGTCAGGCAATCCTGCGGGGGACACATATCCGCGTACGGTATCGCCGTTCACGGCTATGGACATGTTGCTGTAGGTCTTATGGAGACGAGTATCCCTGTCCGTCTGGGCTATGATGGTCTTGGTCTTCATGTCGATGACGCTGAAGCACAGTCCGCTCTGGATGAATCCGAGACCGTCCACCATGACCAGGCATGATCCGTACGAGTCGTTGTAACCGTTGGACAGGTACGTGGCCGAATCGGTTACGAACTTCCCGTTGGAATCCACATCCACCAGGAAGATGGTCTTGTAATCGCCCAGCCTCGGGTTGGCGAACATGTTGTCCCAATGGGTGGTCACTGCAACGGTGTTTCCCTCGCAGTAGATGAATCCGCTGTTCCAATATGTTCCCCTGATCTCGGTCATCTCGAACATATCGGTCTGCTGTCCGGTCTCCTTGCTGACGCAGTAGAGTATGCGCTTTGCCGAATCGGTCTCGCCGATACCGAGAACATCAGGATGCGCCTTACGTATTGCTTGTCTAATGTCATTGCGATTGATATGAAGTGCTCCTTATTTGAGGATAATCTTCAGAATGGGCTCAAGTGTTACCAGGCGTTGCCAATGATATACAAGAACGGTCAGATTCCCAATACTTTCCTCGATGCCTTCTCTACCTGTTCGCACATCATTGCGGGAGCGGAGATGAGGACCGCCCATCCGTAGGGATCCCTCGCCTGCAGAGACCTTGCTATCGGGGAGAACTTCGTCAGGGACTTGACCTTGCCCTCGTCATCGATGATCGACACGTCGGTCTTCCCTATGTTGACCTTCGACTGCAGATTCGCTTTGGTGGTGAGCTCTGCGCATACGTTGAACGGATCCAGATCAGCCTGGTCGGCTATCTCCTGCTCAAGGCGCTTGGCACCTTCGAGGCTCGCATACGGGATGAGTTTTGATACCTTATCATCGTCCATGTCCACGCTGTACACGGCGAAGGCCTTCTTGTTGATATCGCGATTCATTATGCGCCTCATACAGTTGGAGCTCTTCCCTCCGGATTCCACGACACGGTGCGTCAGCTCTGCATCGGTCCAGAGGTATACCTGCGACAGATCGATCCCCGAGGCCTCGACGGCCTTCACCAGCATCCTCTCCGCTATCCTCGTGGTCTCGTGGAAGTACACCGATGTGTACATGAGCGAACGGGATACCATGAGTCCCTCTGCCGCTGTGATACCTCCTCTGCGGAGCACGATGCGGTCGTTGTGGACGTTCATCGTGTTGATCAGCCTGTCGCAGTCGATGAAGCCGTGCGACAGCCCCGTGAAGTACGCATCGCGCATGAGGTAGTCCATCTGGTCGGCATCCACCGGTCCGTGGATTATCTGATGGGCATAATCGTTGGAAGGGAAATGGTCCTCCTTCCCGGTGAAATCGATGACATCATCATTGGCCGAATCCGGATATGCTATGAGATCGCACACCTTCTCCGGATCGATGCCTTCTCTTGATATGATCTCGCCTATGGGCGGCATGCCGTCGAAGAGATCGTCATCCACCTCCATGTGGTTGGGGATCCTTCCGGTTATCAGGGAACGGGCCAGTTCCATATGGTTCAGTCCTGTGGCCTCCTCCATGGTAGCTTCCATGGAGTGCGAGAACGGGGCATGGCATACGTCGTGGAGCAGTCCGGCCATACGGACGGTATCTGAATCCGTCCTGTCCAGACCTATCGCGTTCGCCATACGCCCAGAGAGGTGATATGTTCCGAGACAGTGCTCGAAGCGCGTATGGTTAGCCCCGGGGAAAACCAGATGGCCCAGACCGAGCTGGCGCACCGACCTCAGCCTCTGCATCTCCGGACGGTCCATCACATCCAGGAATACACCGCCTACCAATATGTTCCCGTGGACGGGGTCCTGGACCACCTTCGAGCGTGACATCTCATTCTCCGGTCTTCCAGAGCTTGTCACCGACGTAATGGATCGTCTTGATGGCCTTTCCGCCGGCCTTCTGCTTGAGTTCGGTACCCGAGCGAAGTGCTTTGCCTATCGCCAGCGGTGCACCGTTCTTGATGTCCTTGATCCATACCAGATCGCCCTCCGCTACGGTTTCATCCGCATCGGTGATACCGGGACCCATGACATCCGCACCGTTGGTGACGAACGGGACCGCACCCATATCGACAGTAACGGATTTCGCTGCGGGCCTGTACTTCAGAATACCTCTGATTGTAAGGAAAGGTTTCCCTTCGTAGACGATCCCGAGGATGTCCTGGCCGACGAAGATCACGTTAAAATCCGTGCTCTCTGCCATATCGACGGCATCCTTCTCGTCAAAGACCGGCACTCCGAAAAGCTCCTGGAGTTCCTTGGAGAGATTCTTGATCTCCTTCTCTCTCATCCTCTTCCTCTTGCGGATCATAATGTCTGACATCAATGGGTGTATGGGGAGTCCAGATAAAGATATCTTCGCTGAAGGTAGGGTAAAATCCGATGGCGGAGGAAGGATAGGATAGGATGGATGGATGTTTTCCGTCCGCCATCTGGAGGATTTGTGCTTTTGGGGATGCACGTTTTTCCTCTGATACTAATATCGATTGGGGAGTATTTAAAGTTCAGAGGGGGAGGTGAGTGAAAGTCCAGATACATTTTCGGATGTCTGGCTAGCAAAATTTTTGAGTGAAAGTCCAGAGTGAAAGTGCTGCGAATCTGCACATTCCCGGCCCCGTCCGCGGGACCGTTCCTGCTTATATAATTACACGATATCGGCCTGATGATGACATCCGAACTCATCTTCGTTGGACTGGGCCTCAGCGGCACAGATGGAATGACAGTCAAGGCATTGAACGCCCTCAAAGAGTGCGATAAGATCTATGCCGAATTCTACACCTCATTCCTCATCGGAACGAAGGTCGAGGAGCTGGAAGAGGCCATCGGCAAGAAGATCAAGGTCCTCTACAGGGCCCAGGTCGAGGAATGCGACGACATCATCAGGGATGCCATGGAGATGAGGGTAGCCTTCATCACAGCCGGGGATCCCATGTCCGCCACCACACATGTGGATCTGAGGATCCAGGCTGCCGAAGCAGGGATACCTGTCAAGCTCTACAACGGCATCACCATATTCTCCGCATGCCCAACAGCATTCGGTCTGCAGAACTACAAGTTCGGAAGAGCAGTCACACTGCCGTTCATCGAGAACGGATACCACCCCAAATCGCCCTATGACCACATCATGCAGAACAAGAAGATGGGTCTCCACACCATGATCCTTCTGGACATCCACGCCGACGAGATGCGCTACATGACCGCTCACGAGGCCATCGAATGGCTGATGATCGGCGAGGAGAAATGGGGGGAGGGACTGATAGACGACAAGACGATCCTCTGCGTCGCATCACAGGTCGGCTCGCCTACCGAGAAGATCTTCGCAGGATATCCTCAGGACCTCCTCAAGATGGATCTCGGAGAGCCTCTGTTCACACTTGTGCTTCCGGGCAACCTCCACTTCATGGAGCAGTACTCCCTCGTGAAGTTCGCCGGCGCTCCTGAAGAGATCATCGAAGACGAATGAATCGAATAGGACCCATCAGATTGCAGGCATTGCGGACCGATAATCTGTGCGATCATAGATTTCTATGGTCGAACTCGATCTGCACCATGGTAATGCAATGGTCGGAATGATAACTGCGGGGTCCAACAGATACATCCCTGTAACGGTATGCATGCAGCGCCTTCTCTTCCGATTCGGTGAGATCGGTATTGTCGCCGAGGATGAAGCAGGGGTCTTCCGGGAATTCGAAATCGCGGAGACCTACACCGCTTTCCCTGAGATGTATGAACGTCGCTCCCTCTTCCGATAATTCGTGAAGAACATCTCCGAATGATGCTTTAGAAACGTATACTCCGGGACTGATCGCTGTCCAAACACCTATCTCTGCTTTTTTGTTCAGAGCGGCCCTTATGATTCCTGCGATGCTTCTTTCATCCGGATTCAATCCTCTGAGTTCGGATCCGCAAAACCTGATCGCCTTGGGGGCATCCTTTCCGCCTTGGAGGATCAGGAACACGCGGGATTCTTTCCTTATCCCGTTGCTCAGGCAGAATGCTGTGGCAAGACATCTTGATAATGTGTCTATCCCTCCCCCTGAACCCGGAAGATCATTGAACTCAAAATCACTGGTAGTCTTTGCGCGATGGCCTATGATGATGAATGTTCTCTGCATGGATGCTCCCCGCTTTCTTGAATGTGGAGTAATGGATACGTTAGCCCGAATTCATTCTAATAAGAATATAAAGTAATTTTGAAACGGTTTTATGGTCAGTTGACCAAAATGATCATGATTTCTGAATATGATATCCTGGCCGTTTCCAGCCTTCAGGCTGGTCTTGTCAGCCTCTTCTTCAACAATTCTTTGGGGCTAAATGGTTTGACGGACGGCCGTAAGGCCGCCCGTCCTTAAGGTATTCAGGATGCCTGCTTTCCGCGGTACCACATTATTCCGATGAACACTGCGGCGGCTGCGAAGATGGCGACTCCGATAGCGATGACTATATTCATGACGTTGGGTCCGCTTGACGGGTGCACAACATCGTGAAGATAGATTTCATAACCGCAGTCGCAATGGTCGTAGACTTTGTCGTCGTGCTCCACCTCTGTGAAGGAGTGCATCGGGAACGAGAGGTTGGCCGTTGTTCCGTCAGGAAGGATCAGAGATACCTTTCCGTCGGCATCGTAGTACAGGTCTGGGTTGACAGGCCCGGTAGCCAGTGTCACCCTCTCACCTTTGACCGTCAGACCCATCGTTCCGGCAGGGACAGAGGCATTATGCTTAGCATCATCGACCACGACCACATAGACTGTGTCGTGGTATCTGCTCTGTTCGATCTCGGCCTCCAGGCTGTACAGGTTGTACTTCAGACCGGTGAAGACGTAGTGTCCGCCAGCGATCGTTCCAGAGAGCGTCTGATCGCCTGAAGAAAGGGTCAGCTTCATTCCGTCGGGTCCCTCAAAGGACACCTCACCGGAATCGGTCAGGTGGAAGTCCAGAACATACGATCCGAAGTAGAGGTCGTTACCGATCATGTACGTGTAATACCTCTCCTTTCCGGAATCGCTGGGCATCTTGACGTTCACATTGGTTCCTCCGAGGTTCTTGACGATGAGACCGGGGACGTGCGAGGTCACGTCGATTGTGGTGATTCCGTGGGAATCGCCGAATGACCTCAGTGCGGGCACGGGATCCTCTCCGAAGTCTATGACTGCCACTCCGGTGAGTATTATGTTACCTTCGACGTATATCCTGGTGAAATCAGCATCCTCACCGATGGTCATCGACTGTCCCTGAGCCATTATGAGAGTCGCTGCCTTATCGTCGACTACGAATTTGGATGTCTTACCCTCTGAATCGACCATCTGATGCACTGTATCGAACTTGTAATCATCGTCCCATGTCATGCTGTGGTCGATTACGTAGCTGGTCACATCGGCTGCTCCGGGGACCTGCGTTGTGTAATACAGGATGTACACAGTTCCGCCGGAACCTGCGGCCTTTATCGCATCATCGATACTGGAGTATCCCGTGAAGGACTCAGGACCGGTCTTGACATATGCCATCATATCTGAGCTGGCCTCCAGCTTGGCGGATAATCCTCCGGGCTGTATGTTGGCTTTGACTCCTGCTTTCAGAACACCTACCCTGTCGTTCAGGGATACTTTCTCGGAAGTGATGAACTCGTATTCGCATCCGTCCTTGAGATCGTAGACCGTACCGGCCGACGTCGTCACGGGGATGATCCAATCATCAATCTTTTCGAATCCAACAGAGAGCCTGTACTTCGGTACATTGCCCATGAGCTTGATCTTAGCCACATCGGCACTGGTACCCATTCCTCCGCCGAGGATTACATCCGCATCGACTATGACATCGTAAAGCGACAGTGTGTAACCGCCATTCACTTTGATCTGTCCGTCAAGTACGGCCTGCATGTTCTCCACTGCAGGAAGATCCAGTTTCTTTCCGTTATCATCCATGTACTTTCCGTCCACGTAGTATGTGGAGTAGTTACCGTCGGTCACACGGACGACCGTCTTGATGCTGAGGCTCTGCTTCAGTTCTACCGTACCGGTGTATTCCACACACGCCTTTCCTCCGGAATACTGAGGCTGATAGCTGAGTATGTACACTGTATCGGTACCGGCCAGATTCGCAACGGCCTCTTCCAACGATCCGTAGAATTTGAAGGCGCCGTTGACGAATGTTCCGAAGGGTGTGTCTATGGTCCTTATCAGACCCACCTCCTTCTCACCGATATCGTATGCAGCGTATCCAGGCGCATTGACCGCTACATAGTCGGCGGTCATTCCTGTGATGAATGCTCCAGTCTCGATCCATGTCGCCGGCTTGGAGAAGACTGCATTGACATCGAACATGGCATCGAAGGTGATGTGACCGTTTTCACCGATGAATACGGTGAGAGGCTCCGGCTTGATTCCGTAGATTGCCACATCCGCATCGATGGTCAGAGGGCTGTCCTCTGTCAGGAATACGTTACCGTTCATCCTGATCTCCACGTCCTTGTTGATAACAGTACCTTTCGCATTGACGTTGACTTTGATGATTGAACCGTCGACAGCTGCATCCAATCCTTTCTGGAAACTGTTGTACTCCGTCCAGGTCTGTCCACCATCGTTCGACACTTCGCATTCGGCCATACTGCCGGCCACTCTTGTGGAAATGGTGGGAAGGAATCCGATCCTCTTTGCTTCGAGATTGGTGGATCCGAGCATGAACCATGTCCTGTGGTCTCCTGCTGTTCCATCGAATCCTGTCAAGACGACACCGTTAGGGTGTATGGTGTATTTCTTCGACACATCCCATTCCGCAGGAACGGTGAATGTGAGGGTCTGATATTCAGACTTGGTGAGGAAGAAGTAATGTCCGTACTGAGGCTGCTTGGCAGTCGCTACCCTCTCGCCTGCCTCATCGTCGTACCAGATGGTGGCACCGCTGTTGTACAGTCCAGCGAGCTTACCTTTGTTGTTGAATATTCCTCCGTAATCTCCGTGAGTGCTCTTGAATACGACGACATTCTCTTCGCCGGGCTTGAGCACTGCATCCGAACTGTCCACTCCGTTGATCTGGATCTGGACAGGCATGCTCAGGAGTACCTGATACTTGGTTTGACCGTTGTTTTCCATCTTCACGATGTTGCGGCCCTCTGTAAGCTTGACGGTCCAGGAGTCACCGTTCTTTGTGGCGGTACCCTGGGTGAATCCGCTGATTCCGTTCTTTCCCAGCACAGGGTTGTAAACGGTAACGGTTGTTCCTGCTGCAGGGGTGAAAATGAAGTCATAACCGCTGTCGTTCTGATCATAGTAGAAACAATCCATATCACAGTCGATGGGCCTGTCCTTTCCTTCCTTTCCGATTCCAGGGTCGAACATGGTCATGCCGGTATCGAAGGTAGCCTGCTTTCCGACAGTGACGACGAATACCTGAGTGAGCTCGGGCCATGTGGCGCCGTAGAACTGGTCCTTGGTGACGTGGAGTGTCATTGCTTTCATCCATACAGTGACGACCACTGTTCCCTCCTTCAATCCGTTGAGCTTCCATGTTGTCTCACCCTCTCCACCGGGTACGATAGAGATGACATCAGAAACGGCCTTTCCGTCGAGATCGGTGATCGTGTAGACGATTTCCGGCTCCAGGAAACGGTTGCTCATAGTATCGGCAACAGCCTGCCACTGACGGTAGACCATCATAGGGGACTCCTGTCCAACGTTTAGATATACATGGTTGGAGAGAGTGCCTGAGACGAGTATTCCGCCTACATCATCCCCCTCTGTCCTCACGACAGACCTGTCCACATAGAGCGAATCCTTTCCTTCGGGATGGAGCTGCTCATTGGTGACCGTCGTTCTGATTTCCGTGTTGGATTTCTTCTGGAAAAGATCCTTGTAAGTCACACAGCCGTCACCGGTTACGATTGCTCCATACCAGCTGTCAGGAAGGATGTACACATACGTCATGGTATCGCCTGACTTTTCGATCTTGACCGGCTCAACAGGTGTGAACATGTAATAGTTGTATGATGACGGTTTCGCATTCTCCGGATTGACGTTGGGTGCCCTGGTCAACTGGAACGAGACACTGGCAGGAACCGTATAGTAACAGTTCTCGGTCATATCGAAGTTAGCGGTGACTGTGGTGTCATCCGTAACTGTTATCGAGTACTCCCTGTTCGTCAGACTCTTATCATCGTTCCAATATGCGAACTTGAATCCGCTGGCATCGACCGCCTTGAAAGTGGCGGTCTGTCCCCTCTCCACCTTCTGAGTGAATTCTACTGTTCCTCCTTTGACAGGATTGACCAGTGCAGTCATTATACGGGTGTTGTCGTACTCGAAATTGAAGGATGACCCGTCTTGCGCGGTACAGGTGAATCTTTCTCCTGCCCTCTCCGCGGCTGATACTGCTGTCCCATCCTTGGTGAAGTTTCCGCCGACCGTGTTCTTGGTCTGGGCTGTGAAATCGATATATTTCGCTTCTGTGAATTTGGATTTACTGGCCTTGACACCGGTGAGATCGACCGCGAATGAGGAATCTATGATGAGATGTGCGGGATCGATGTTACAGATGCTCCAACTGCCGTCTTCCTTGGTGAAATATGTCTGTATGAGTCCCTTGTTACCTTCGGGCAGTGCCGCCTTCTGTGTGATTATCAGATGCTTAAGGTTGCTGCACATGGTAATGGAGTACTCGCCCAGCACGACGGAGTTATCTATGGTGAGTGTCACAAGCTTATAGCCATTGTAGAATGCATTCTCTGCCAAGGTAGTAACGCTGGCCGGGATGACGAAAGAATCCTGCGGGTTGTTCAGAGGATAGTACAGCAGGGTTGTGCCGTCCTTGCTCAATATGCATCCCGAATCGGATTTGTAAACGGTGTTACCCGAAGCAACAGTATATTCGTTAACCTTTGCAGATGCGAAAGAGTCTTCCGCAATCGATGTGACGGTTGCAGGGATCGTAATCTTGATCTCGCCGCCGTTACCGATGTTCTGGAACGCTTTGGACCCGATGGTCTGCACGGATGTGTCACCCAGGTTTACGGATGAGATCTTAGAACATCCCTGGAATGCACCTTCTCCTATAGTTGTAAGACCGCTATTCAGGGTAACGACCTTAAGCATCGTACAGCTTGAGAAGACGTTCTTGGGCAGCTCAGTGATAGAGGTCTTGGAGATATCCAATCCGGTAATCGTGGCCTTGAAGAAGGCACTCTCTCCGATGCTCTTGACAGAGGCTGGCAGAACGACATCCTGGTAGATGTTACTTGTATTGAATGCATTCGCACCGATCGTTTCCAAAGTGTCAGGGAATTTCACTGCGTTAAGCATACCGGTTCCCTGGAATGCCCCGTCGGCGATACCGGTCACCTTGTAGGTCTTACCGGCGTTCGTCACACTGGAAGGGATCTCCAGGAGCTGAGAGGAATATTTTCCAGACTCCAATGGTGCCACTGAAACGGTGCTATCCCCTGTTATCTCGTAGCGTATGTCGTCGACTGTGAAGTGCTTATCATCGTCGGCATATGCTTCGTCCTGGATGGCAACGGCTGCTGCTATCATCAACACGGCGGCCAGTGCCATCATCGACAAAATCAATTTCCTATTCATGTTCAATCCTCTTTATTTCTTGACGATAGGTATCTCCAAGCGATGATTGCCGCTACCACAATTACTGCTGCCACGACGACCCAAATCCATGGGAATTCGCTTCCACCTCCATCATTCGAGCCCCAGACGGCTGTCGCTGTCACTGGCCCATGGACCTCGTATTCCGTTCCTACGGCATACTTCGTTCCATCGATCGTCCATGAGACGATCTTTTTACCATCTTTGACCTCCGGCGATTCGGGAAGTGTTAGCTTCCATCCGTCGTTGGAGTACAGGGGCCCGATCGGGATGGTTCCCCCGTTTGTATCGAAAGTTATCATTATGTTTCCAAAACTGACTGTGTACGCGATATCCTCGGTTACAGTCACGGTCCTGGACAGTTCGGTGTATCCGTCGCTCCAGGCTATGAGATGATATTCGCCTGAAGGCGTCACTGAAAGGTTGGCCTCGGTTCCTACTATGAACTTTCCGGCACCCTTGTAGGTACCTGAACCTGCAGGATCGATAGTTATCGAAATGGTCTTGGTCTCAGCTTTGGCGAATGTGGCCGTAATCTGCTGATCCCCGGTCACCGTTATCATCCTGGTGGCCTTTGAATCCCCGTCGCTCCAGCCTGTGAACTTGCAGTAAGGTTTGGGTTCTGCGAAGAAGGTCATGGATGTTCCGTGTGCGAATGTTCCTCCGCGAGGGGTCACGGTTCCCAGCGTCGTATCGCTGGAAAGGACCGTGATCGTACCGACATCCGCGG
>Ga0310786_10008873_pt1 | contig 12845 bp, 9 predicted proteins | sample AusTroGonzalo_MG_FD_203881 | JGI IMG/M metagenome (GOLD analysis project Ga0310786, IMG submission 203881) | Bovine rumen microbial communities from tropical cattle in Woodstock, Queensland, Australia - Gonzalo_03 (v2) (version 2) | ecosystem: Host-associated > Mammals > Digestive system >...
TTCTCGTTCTCGAGGCTCCAGGAGGCCGACCCCCTCCTCGGCGTGGACATGTCGTCCACGGGCGAGGTCGGGTGTCTGGGCGAGGACGTCTACGAGGCCCTGCTCAAGTCTGTCATCGCGGTGGGTTACGAGATTCCGAAGAAGCGCATCCTGATTTCCTCCGGCAACGCCCTTCAGAAGGCGGACCTGCTGTCTGCCTGCGACATGCTCGTGCGCCATGGATACGACATCCTCGCCACGGGCGGATCCTGTGAATACCTGCACGCCAACGGCATCCCTGCCGGTCGTGTGCTCTTCCCGGACGAGAGCGAGAATCCCGTGATGCTGGGCCTCTGCCCTTCGGCCACGGACCTCATCCGGGCGCACGAGGTGGACATGGTCATCAACATACCCAAGAACTTCACCGACACGGAGTTGGACAACGGCTACCGCATCAGGCGCGCAGCCGTCGACGCCAACGTCCCGCTCTTCACCAACGCCCGTCTCTCGACCGCTTTCATCAAGGCCTTCTGCACCCTGACGCTCGACGATCTGGCCATAAAGGCATGGGACGAGTATAAATAATTTAAAATATTTTAAGAATATTAAATAAAAATGCGTATATTCGCAGAGGTATTCGAATAAATATTCAGACGATGTACGACAAGAACAGCAGACAGGCAACGATCAAGGAACTCGTGAAGGCTGGCATGGTCCACAGCCAGGAGGAGTTGCAGGAACTACTCAACGAAAGGGGTTTTGCCGCCACCCAGGCGACGCTCTCCAGGGACATGAAGGCATTGGGCATAGTGAAGATGCATGACGCCGAGTTCGGTTACAGCTACCGCATGCCATATGAATCCGAACCGGGAAAGTCCCCGGCTATGAAGAGCCTCTCCTCCGAGGGCATCCTCAGCATTGAGTTCTCTACCTCCCTTGCGGTCATCAAGACTCGTCCCGGTTATGCCAACATGATAGGAGCCATCATCGATTCCTCCCATCCGGAGACGGTCATGGGTACCATCGCGGGAGACGACACGGTTCTGGTTGTCCTCCGTGAGAACTACACCCGCATCGAGGTGATATCGTCCCTGTCCGCAGTCCTGCCGGGCATTGAATTCATGATAAAACAATAATACGTATATAAAATGAATCCTGTCAAGATTGAAGTTGCTTCCGAGAAGCACATCAAGTACGTCGACGAGATCCTCAAGACCATCGAGGACGCCACAAAGGTCCGCGGGACCGGTATCGCCAAGCGCAAGCCAGAGTATATCGAGCAGAAAATAAAGGAGGGCAAGGCCATCATCGCCATGGACGGAGACAAGTTCGTGGGATTCTGCTACATAGAGTCCTGGGACCATGAGCAGTTCGTGGCCAATTCCGGACTCATCGTCAAGGAGGAGTACCGTGGACAGGGCGTGGCCAAGCGTATCAAGAGGATGGCGTTCGAACTCTCGCGTGAGAAATTCCCCGACGCCAAGATCTTCGGCCTCACCACCGGTGCCGCCGTGATGAAGATCAATACCGAACTCGGTTACGTTCCCGTGACCTTCTCCGACCTTACCACAGACCCTACCTTCTGGAAGGGCTGCGAGAGCTGCATCAACTACGACATCCTCTGTCGCAACGACTGCACCCGCTGCCTCTGCACCGGCATGCTCTACGACCCGGCCAAGCATCCCGAGGACAGGCGCAAGAAGGTCGTCGTCGCTTATAGCGGCGGCCTCGACACCTCCTTCACCATCATGTACCTGACCAGGGAGATGGGCTACGACGTCTATGCCGCCTGCGCCAATACCGGAGGCTTTTCCGAGGAGCAGCTGAGGGAGAACGAGGAGCGCGCTTACAAGCTCGGCGCCAAGAAGTATGTCACGCTCGATGTCACGGGAGAGTATTACGAGAAGAGCATCAAGTACATGGTGTATGGCAATGTCCTGCGCAACGGTACATATCCCATCTCAGTCTCTTCCGAGCGCATTTTCCAGGCTCTTGCCGTGGCACGTTATGCCAAGGAGATAGGCGCCCAGGCCATCGCACACGGTTCCACGGGCGCCGGCAACGACCAGGTCCGCTTCGACATGACCTTCCTCGTGGCGGCCCCCGACATGGAGATCATCACTCTCACCCGCGACATGAACCTCTCGCGCAAGCAGGAGGTCGATTACCTCAACGAACACGGATTCAAGGCCGATTTCACCAAGCTCAAATATTCCTACAACGTGGGCCTTTGGGGCACTTCCATCTGCGGAGGCGAGATACTCGACTCCAGGCAGGGACTGCCCGAGAGCGCGTACCTCAAGCAGGTGAAGAAGGAGGGGAGCGAGCAGATCAGCCTCGAGTTCAAGGCCGGAATGCTCGTCGGCGTGAACGGCGAGAAGTTCGACGACGGCGTCAAGGCCGTGCAGAAGGTCGAGGAGATAGCGGCTCCTTACGGGGTCGGCCGCGACATGCACGTCGGCGACACCATCGTCGGCATCAAGGGCCGCGTCGGCTTCGAGGCCGCGGCCCCGATGCTCATCATCGCCGCCCACAAGTTCCTTGAGAAGTTCACCCTCAGCAAGTGGCAGCAGTACTGGAAGGACCAGGTGGCCAACTGGTACGGCATGTTCCTGCACGAGAGCCAGTACCTCGAGCCCGTGATGCGCGACATCGAGGCGATGCTCGAGAGCAGCCAGCGCAATGTCAACGGTACCGTCACCATGGAGCTCCGTCCCTACGGCTTCTCCACTGTCGGCGTAGATTCGCCTGACGACCTGGTGAAGAACAAGCTCGGAGAGTACGGCGAGGGCGCCAAGGGATGGACCAGCGAGGATGCCAAGGGCTTCATCAAGGTAAGTTCCACCCCGCTCAGGGCCTATTACCTCACCCACCCCGACGAGGGCGAAAAACTCGAGGGATGATCAGGGTAGGCATCATAGGCGGAGCCGGCTACACTGCCGGCGAACTGATCCGCATCCTGCTGAATCATCCGGAGGTGGAACTCGGATTCGTGCATTCGACGAGCAACGCCGGCAACCGGCTCTGGGAGGTGCATTCCGGGCTTTTCGGCGATACGGACATGCGTTTCTCCAGCGAGTATGACCTCGATGCGGTCGACGTGGTGTTCCTTTGTTCAGGTCATGGAAAGAGCACTGCCTTCTGGGCGGAGAACCCCCGTCCTGCCGGGCTCAAGGTCATAGACCTGGCCCAGGACTTCCGGGATGAGAGCTGCGGCTATGTTTACGGCCTGCCGGAGATCAACCGGGACAGGACCGCCGGGGCTGAACTGGTGGCCAATCCCGGCTGCTTCGCCACGGCGATACAGCTGGCCGTGCTGCCTCTGGCGGCCGCGGGCTTGCTGCGCTCCGACGTGGAGGTCACGGCCATCACCGGCTCCACCGGAGCCGGGGTCAAGCCCGCCGCCACGACTCATTTCAGCTGGCGCAGCGCCAACGTCTCCGTGTACAAGGCCTTCGGGCACCAGCATCTGATCGAGATAGGTATGAACATACACAGGCTCCAGCCCGGCTTCGGGGGAGCCGTGAACTTCGTCCCCGTGCGCGGGGACTTCGCCCGCGGCATCCTCGCCTCGGTGCATACGGCCTGCGACCTGTCGCAGGAGGAGGCCTCGGCTCTTTACTCGGACTTCTACAAGGATGCTGCGTTTACGCACGTATTCCCGGGAAATGTCGACCTCAAGCAGGTGGTGAATACCAACAAATGCCTGCTCTCCGTGGAGAAGCACGGCGGTAGCCTGATGATCAATTCAGTGATAGACAATCTGTTGAAGGGCGCGTCCGGGCAGGCCGTCCAGAACATGAACATATTGTTCGGACTGCCTGAGGACAAGGGGCTCAGACTCAAGGCGTCTGCATTCTAACCAAAGGACCTATGGAACTATTCGACGTATATTCCCTCTTCGACGTCACGCCCGTGAGGGCGAAAGGATGCCGGATATGGGACGACAAGGGTCAGGAATACCTCGACCTCTACGGCGGACACGCCGTCATCTCGGTGGGACACAGCCATCCCCGCTATGTGGCCGCCATCAAGGAACAGCTCGACCTCATCGGCTTCTACTCCAACAGCGTGAAGAACCCGCTGCAGGTGCAGCTGGCCCACGAACTGGGCGAGGCTTCCGGCTATCCCGAATACAGCCTCTTCCTGGACAACTCCGGGGCGGAGTCCAACGAGAACGCCCTCAAGCTGGCGTCCTTCCAGACCGGACGCGACCGCATCATCGCATTCCGCAGAAGTTTCCACGGTCGCACCTCCGGTGCCGTGGCGGCGACAGACAATCCCAAGATTGTATCGCCCTTCAACGCCAACCACAAGGTGACCTTCTGCGACCTTGACGACGCCGCCGGCGTCGAGAAGGAACTCGCGAAGGGCGACGTGGCAGGCGTCATCATAGAGGGCATACAGGGCTGCGGCGGCATACACGTGCCGTCCGACGCCTTTATGCGCGAGCTGGAGGCGCTCTGCCACAAGTACGGCGCGCTGCTGCTCCTCGACGAGGTGCAGAGCGGCTACGGCCGCACCGGACGCTTCTTCGCCCACCAGTGGGCGGGCGTCCGGCCGGACGTCATCACGATGGGCAAGGGCATCGCGAACGGATTCCCCTGCGGGGGCATCCTCGTCGCTCCGCACATCAGGGCTGCGAAGGGCATGCTCGGCACCACCTTCGGCGGCAACTACCTCGCTATGGCCGCGGCCCTCGCGGTCCTCGCTATAATGCGAGACGAGGACCTCGTGGGCAACGCCCTGCGAGTGGGGGATTTCCTCAAGGAGAACATCCCCGCAAGCCCGCTCATCCGCGAGGTGCGCGGCCGCGGCCTGATGCTCGGAATGGAGTTCACCTGCCCGGTGGCCGACATTCGCCGCAGGCTTCTCTTTGACAAACACATATTCACGGGAGTCGCAGGCTCCGACATGATACGCCTGCTCGCCCCGCTCTGCCTCTCTCAGGATGAGGCTGCGACATTCATCAACGCATTGAAGGAAGTATTATGAAGTCATTTTTCCACGTACAGGACATAGGCGACCTGGATGCCGCCCTCAAAGAGGCCCTGGAGGTCAAGAAGAATCCCTTCGCCTGGAAGCATCTGGGCATCGACAAGACCATAATCCTCGTATTCTTCAACAATTCCCTGCGCACGCGCCTGAGCAGCCAGAAGGCCGCCCTGAACCTCGGAATGAATCCCATCGTGCTGAACGTCAACGGCGACAGCTGGAAGCTGGAGACCGAGATGGGCGTCGTGATGGACGGCGACAAGTCCGAGCACCTTCGCGAGGCCATCCCCGTGATAGGTAGTTTCTGCGACATCATCGGCGTGCGCTCCTTTGCGGGCTTGACGGACCGCGAGAAAGACTACGGCGAGGAGATCCTGCGCCAGTTCATCGAGTATTCCGGCCGTCCGGTGATAAGCCTCGAGTCGGCTACGGTGCATCCCTGTCAGGCCTTCGCCGACCTCATCACCATCGAGGAACACAAGGAGAGGAAGCGCCCGAAGGTCGTGATGACCTGGGCGCCGCATCCCCGCTCCCTGCCGCAGGCCGTCCCCAACTCCTTTGCCGAGTGGATGAACGCGGCGGACGTGGATTTCGTCGTCACCCATCCCGAGGGATACGAACTCGACCCGCGTTTCGTGGGTCCCGCCAAGGTCGAATACGACCAGATGAAGGCCTTCGAGGGCGCAGATTTCATCTATGCCAAGAACTGGAGCTGCCCCGGAGTGACCAACCCTGCCGACTATGGCAAGATACTGAGCAAGGACATGGGCTGGACTGTCGATGCCGCCCATATGGCCGTCACCAACAACGCGCAGTTCCTGCACTGCCTGCCCGTCAGGCGCAACATGATAGTCTCCGACGAGGTCATCGACTCGCCGCGCAGCCTGGTCATCCCCGAGGCTGCCAACCGCGTTGTCTCGGCCCAGGTGGTAATGAAGCGTATGCTCGAAAGCCTCTGATATGGAGAAACTTACGGTACTGAAAGTAGGAGGCGCGGTCGTCGAGGACCCGCAGGCGCTTGACGCATTCCTGGCGGGCTTCGCCGCTATGCCGGGACTGAAGGTCCTGGTGCACGGCGGCGGGCGCGAGGCGACCAGGGTCGCCGCGCAGTTAGGCGTCCCCACCAAAATGGTGGACGGACGCCGCATCACCGACGCCGATATGCTCCGCGTGGTCACGATGGTGTACGGCGGCCTCGTGAACAAGGGCGTCGTGGCGGCGCTGCAGGCACGGGGCGTGAACGCCCTCGGCCTGACCGGCGCCGACCTAGGCTGCATGCTTGCCGTCAAACGTCCCGTGAAGGACGTCGACTACGGCTTCGTCGGCGACATGGAGCGCGTGGACACCTCCATACTTGCAGACCTCATCGCCCGCGGAGTGGTGCCGGTGATGGCACCCCTCTCTTTCGACGGGAAAGGAACCCTTCTTAACACAAATGCAGATACCATAGCCTCCAGCGTGGCAAGGGCCCTCGCGGAGTGCTTCGAGGTGACGCTCGTCTATTGCTTCGAGAAAGCCGGGGTCCTCAGAGACCCTTCGGACGAGGGCAGCGTCATCCCTTTGATTACAAAGGAATCTTTCGCTTCGCTGGTCGCCGACGGCACGGTGGCGGGCGGAATGATCCCGAAACTCCAGAATGCCTTCGATGCCATCGGAGGGGGAGTGCGCGAAGTGCGCATCACCCGCTCCGACGCGCCCGAAGGCGGAACTAGGATAGTCCTATGAAAGACCGCGAACTCATAGAACTGCTCAAGGGCATGGTGGCGATTCCTTCATTCAGCCGGGAGGAAGGGCCGGTCGCGGACTACATCGAAGGATGGCTCCGCGGACACGGCCTGGAGCCTTTCCGCAAGGGCAATAACCTCTGGTTGGATGCGGAACCCGGCTCCGACAAGCCCCTGCTGCTGCTCAACGGCCACATCGACACTGTCAGACCCGCAGCCAGTTATACCCGCGACCCCTTCGTCCCCTCCGAGGAAGACGGACGCATCTGGGGCCTCGGCACCAATGACGACGGGGCTTCGGTGGTGGCCTTGCTGGGCGCATACCTGCGCCTCGCTCAGAAGCCGCAGCCCTATCACCTCGTCTGGTCTGCGAGCGCCGAGGAGGAGGTCTGCGGCCGCAACGGCATCGAACTGATGGTACCGGATCTGGGCCCCGTGGCCCTCGGAATCATAGGCGAGCCTACCGGGATGCAGATGGCCGTGGCCGAGAAAGGCCTGATGGTGCTGGACTGCACCGCACGCGGCAGGAGCGGCCACGCCGCCCGTGAGGAGGGTGTGAACGCCATCTACGAGGCCTTGAAGGATATCGACTGGTTCAGGAACTATCGTTTCCCGAAGGTCTCGCCCTATCTGGGCCCCGTCAAGATGTCCGTGACGATGATACAGGCCGGCACGCAGCACAACGTCGTGCCGGACGCCTGCACCTTCGTGGTGGACGTCCGCCCCAACGGGATGTACACCAATCCCGAACTCCTCGCCCTGATAAAGGAGTCCGTATCCTGCGAGGTGAAGGAGCGCTCCACGCGCATCGGCAGTTCGCACATAGATCAGTTGCACCCGGTGGTGCAGCGCGGCCTTGCGCTAGGGCTGGAGGCCTTCGGCTCGCCGACCACCTCCAACCAGGCCGTCGTGCCTTTCACTACCCTGAAGATAGGCCCCGGCCAGTCCTCGCGCTCGCACTCGGCCGACGAATATATTGAAATACAGGAAATTACCTCCGCTGTTGAGACCTATGTCTCCCTGCTGGACGGATTGGAAATAGCATAGGAAATGAAACTCTGGGACAAAGGATTCTCCGTTGACGAGAAGATCGACCGTTTCACGGTCGGCAAGGACCGCGAACTCGACCTCTACCTCGCACCATACGACGTGCTGGGCACCATGGCGCACATCACGATGCTCGAGAGCGTCGGCCTGCTGGAAAAGGACGAACTGGACTCGCTCCTGCCGGAACTCAAGGCCATCTACCGCCAGGCCTGCGAGGGCTCGTTCGTCATCGAGGACGACATCGAGGACGTACATTCGCAGGTGGAACTGATGCTCACGCGCAAACTCGGCGACCTCGGCAAGAAGGTCCACACCGGCCGCTCCCGCAATGACCAGGTGATGGTGGACCTCAAACTTTTCGCTCGCGCGGAGATAGAGAAGACCGTCGGCAAGGTCAAGACCCTCTTCGACGTCCTGCAGAAGCGCAGCGAAGAATGCAAGGACATCCTGATGCCCGGATACACTCACCTTCAGGTGGCGATGCCTTCGTCCTTCGGTATGTGGTTCGGCGCCTATGCCGAGAGCCTCGCCGAGGACATGGAGATGCTCCTTGCGGCCTGGAAGGTCACGAACCGCAATCCCCTCGGCGCTGCGGCCGGCTACGGCTCCTCCGCGCCGCTCGACCGCAGCCTCACCACGGCCTTGCTTGGCTTCGACGACCTCGACTACAACTCCGTCTACGCCCAGATGGGCCGCGGCAAGACCGAGCGCATCATCTCCTTCGCATTCGCTTCGGTCGCCGAGACGCTCGGCCGCCTTGCCATGGACTGCTGCCTGTTCAACAGCCAGAATTTCGCCTTCGTCAAACTCCCTGATGCCCTCACTACCGGCTCCAGCATCATGCCGCACAAGAAGAATCCCGACGTCTTCGAACTCATTCGCGCGCATTGCAACCGCATCAACGGCATTCCCGGCACCATACGCCTTATCGGGACCAACCTTCCTTCGGGCTATTTCCGTGACATGCAGCTGATCAAGGAAGTCTTCGTCCCGATGTTCGAGGAAATGGACGATTGCCTGGATATCGCCAAGTTCGCCATCAAGAATATGACCGTAGCGAAAGACCTGATGTCAGATCCCCGCTACCAGCTTGCCTTCAGCGTGGAGGAGGTCAACCGGCGCGTTGCTGAGGGTGTTCCTTTCCGCGACGCCTACCGCCAGGTCGGCATGGAGATCCAGAAAGGGGAGTTCTCCTGGAAAGGCGAACTCCACCATACGCATGAGGGGTCGGTCGGCAATCTCTGCAACGCGCAGATCGCGGCCAAGATGGACCACGTCCTCGAACTCTTCACCTTCAAGAGCGTAGCCGCCGCCGTATCGGCCCTTTTAGGCTGATTTTTTTTGATTTTTCTCAGAAAAAATATAATTTTGGGTGAATGATAACCAATTGTTCACTCTTTTGTCGCGTTAACCAGCCCCCGCCCAACCTCTTGGGTGAGGTAATTCCTTTTTGGTAAGCCGGTTACAATTGAATGCCCTCTCACATTCAATGATTTTCTGCATAACCATACTAATTTATATAACTAAAACTCTTTTAACTGTCGATTTATGAAGAAACTACTTCAAAGGCGGCTTCTGCCGCTCATTTTTGGTATGCTGCTCAGCATACCGGTAGTCTTCGGTCAGAATCAAGTTTCCGTTAAAGGCAAGGTACTCGATGCCGATGGGCAGCCTGTCATAGGCGCCGGCATCATACAGAAGGGTACCACCAACGGCGTGACAACTGATCTTGACGGCAATTTCTCATTCGTCGTGCCGGCAGGCTCGGTCCTGGAGATCTCATCCATCGGATATGCGACCCAGGAGGTAGCCGCGGCGCCGACAGTCAATGTGACCCTTCAGGAGGAGGCGACCGCGCTCGAGGAGACGATCGTAGTCGGCTACGGCACACAGAAGAAGGCGTCGCTGACCAGCGCCATCTCCAACATCCGCAGCGAGGAGCTCACCGCCACCAAGCAGACCGACGTCCTCGCGTCCCTGCAGGGTAAGGTCCCAGGACTCCAGATCCGCCAGAGGACCGGCGACGCCGGTGACTTCAACACCGACCTCAAGCTCCGCGGTTATGACGAACCTCTCGTCATCATCGACGGCATGGTGAGGACTGCTCCGAGAAGGAGCCAGGAGACCAACACCTCCTATTCCAACAGCAGCTCGGCCGTACTGGCCCAGCTCAATCCCGAGGACATCGAGAGCATCTCCGTGCTGAAGGACGCATCCGCGGCCATCTATGGCATGGGTGCCGAGAACGGCGTCATCCTCGTGACCACAAAGCAGGGCTCCATCGGCGCCCCGACCGTGAAGTACTCCAACAGGTTCTCCTTCGGCGTGCCTACAGCCCTCCCGGACGAAGTCGACATCATCACCTGGTTCAATGAGGCGAACGAAATGAACGCCAACGTGGGAAAAGGACCGAGGTATTCCCAGGAACTCATCGACCATTATCTCAACGGCGACCCGGGCTGGACGGACAACAAGTGGTACTCCCAGTTCTACAGGAAGTTCTCCTTCCAGCAGAACCAGCAGGTGTCCGTGAACGGAGGAAACAACCAGACCCAGTATTACATGTCCCTCTCGTTCAACACCGACAACGGCATCCTGAACGGCCCGCAGCTCGGCTACAAGAGCATCTCCTGGCAGGGCAACGTCACCACCAACGTCACCAAGAACCTCAAGGTGGTCTACCAGTCCTCCCTGAGTTGGAACTACAAGGTGGGCACCCCGGCCAACGCCAACCAGAACTTCTACACCCGCGGCCTCTATTCCGAGCGCTGGATACCCTGGAACGTGCCGAGCAACCCTTCCCACTGGTCCTACAATGAAGGAAACGAGAGCCGTAACGCCATCGGCGCCCTGAACGGGGCCAACGGATACGACAAGACCAAGAACAACAACTTCACCAACAACCTGAACGCCACCTGGACCGTGCCGTTCATCAAGGGCCTCAAGATCCAGGGACAGGCTTCCTATGACCTCCAGGCCCGCGAGACCCGCCAGCTCACCATTGCGTTCCCGCTGTATGACTGGCAGACCGACGAACTGGTCTCCAAGAACAAGGACGACAACGCCCTGATGGAGAGATGGTACAAGCGTTCGACCCTGTACGGCAAGGTCCAGGCCAACTACTCCGGCAATTTCGGCAAGCACACCGTCGGCGCGATGGTCGCCGCCGAGGCCAACCTCCAGTGGACCAGCGAGCTCCGCGGCGAGCGCAAGTACGGCGAGTTCTACACCCACGACATCCTGAACCAGGCCGTCGAGTCCACCGCCGAGAACTACGGCACCAGGTCCAGCAACGCGAAGGCCGGTTACATCGGGCGCATCAACTACGAGTATGCCGGCAAGTACCTGGCCGAGGTGATGGCCCGCTACGACGGCTCGTACTTCTACGCCCCCGGCTACCGCTGGGCTTTCCTGCCCTCCTACTCCCTCGGCTGGAGGGTCTCGGAAGAGCGCTTCTTCAAGGCCATATTCCCCTTCATCACCAACCTCAAGCTCCGCTGGTCCGACGGTATCTCCGGAGGCAACCAGGGCTCCGCATACCAGTACCTGCTGGGCTACACCCAGTCCGGCACCAACTTCATGTTCGCGGAGAACTCCCCGGTGATGGGCTACCGCAGCACCAAGGTGGCTGAAACCCTCCTTTCCTGGACCAGGACCTACATGAGGGACTTCGGCTTCGACTGGGAGATCAACCGCGGCATCATCGGTGGTTCCGTCGACTGGTTCTGGAGGGAGCAGACCGGCAAGGCCGCCAAGGTGGATTCGTCGCTTCCCGACATGTACGGCATCGATGTCCCGCAGATGAACCTCGACTCCACGGAGAACGTCGGTATCGACCTCGAACTCTCGCATCGCATGAGGTTCAAGGATTTCAACTACCGCGTTACCGCCACGGCGACCTTCGCCCGCGAGCGCGACACATATCAGCAGGCCGAGCGCACGAAGATCTGGAAATCCTCGCAGGCCTACTATGACGGACATACCGAAGGCCGCTGGGACAACGCCCTCGACGGCAAGTACTATGAGTGGAACGGCATGGGACAGTTCAAGGACTGGAACGAGATCTTCGACTATCCCGTCCTGTACAGCACCTCCAGCAGCAAGAAGATGAACATGGCGGAGATGCTCCCCGGCATGTACAAGATCGACGACTACAACGGTGACGGCGTCATCACGAAGATGGACCGCCACTACTCCTGGAAGGAGGGCAACCCGCCCCTCCAGTTCGGTCTGATGATCTTCCTGGAATACAAGCACTTCGACCTCAGCGCGACCTTCAACGGCGCGGCCCTGAGCCACAAGAACATGCAGATGTCCGGAGGTATGGGATACGGCTGGAGCAAGACCCTGTTCGTCAACCACCTCGACCACTACAGGCTCGCCGACGGCTACGACGACCCGCGCGACCCGAACTCCGTCTGGGTGCCCGGCTACTGGCCGGCCCTCGCCCCGGCCACCGGAGCGGAGGATGCGACCTCCAACGCCACATACCGCTTCGTCCAGCCTTACTCCTGGGTGAACAACGCCTTCTTCCGCATGAAGAGCATCGAGATGGGCTACACCTTCCCGAAGTCCCTCGTCGGCAAGATCGGACTCAAGAGCGTACGCGTGCATGCCAGCGCCACCAACCTCCTCACCATCTGCAACCCTATCGTGAAGGTCTGGGACCCGGAGACCTATCAGGCCTCCAGGCGAGGAGCGTCCGGCGCCCCCCTGCTCAAGACTTTCGTTATCGGCACCAGCATCAGTTTCTAAAGACATCGAGATATGAAAAAGATACTTAAATATACTTTTGCGATTGTCCTCGGTCTCAGCCTCTGCTCCTGCGACAAACTGTTCGACAGTCTTGAGGGCGACCTCACCAGGATGTCCGAGGATGACATGACGGATAGCCAGGCTGGTTTGGAAAGGCTTCTCTCGGATGTGTACAACACCATTCCTATGAACGCCTTCAACTCCCTGGACCAGTACACGATGCTGGCCACGTACTCCAAGAACAACAACTACTCCATAGCCGTGACCGGTTTCTGGAACTACACCAACATGCGCTCTATCAACAGTTTCATCCAGAAGGTTGACGTGGCCCTGGAGAAGAAGTCC
>Ga0310786_10008875_pt1 | contig 12843 bp, 10 predicted proteins | sample AusTroGonzalo_MG_FD_203881 | JGI IMG/M metagenome (GOLD analysis project Ga0310786, IMG submission 203881) | Bovine rumen microbial communities from tropical cattle in Woodstock, Queensland, Australia - Gonzalo_03 (v2) (version 2) | ecosystem: Host-associated > Mammals > Digestive system >...
TTTTTGCGGTGGGTGACGACGGTGGAGAGGGCGATGTTGAGGCGGTCGGCAATCTGCTTATTGATATAGCCCTGAACGATGAGGGTCATGACTTCGATTTCGCGGTCGGAGAGGATTTTCTGTTGTAACGCCTGAGGGGTGGGGGGCAGGTGCTGGCCTTGTCCGTGGGCATGTTGTTCGAGGGCAAGGAGCTGCCGGACGAGCTGAGGCTCGGGCTGGTTGATGCAAAGGGTGTGGAACTCGCTGGGTTGTGTGCTGTCGGAGAGCGAGAGGGTAAGCACAATGGTCTTACGGCGTCGCTCGGCGAAATAGGCGCGGTTGGCGAGGACAATATCCAGGGAAACAAAATAGTGGGCGTAGCCGTCGGCATCGTTGGCCTCATTTGCCTCGAGTTCGGCGAGTGTGCCGAAGGTGTCGACGGTGACGATGGGCATCATGTTGAGCAGCAACTGCTTAAGTCCCAATACAGCGAGCGTGTTGGGGTCGATGATGGCAATCTTAGGACGGTGAACGTTGCTCATTTAGCGTTTCACGTTCATGAACTCCAGACGGCTGGCCTGTTCGATGACCATTTCGGCGAGGGTCTCGTTCTGTGGCATCTTGCCGTTGATGGTGTCGAAGAACTGAACGAGGGACAGTCTGCCGCCACCAGTCTTGAGCAGGTGGACTATGCAGAGGTTCTGCAGGCCGACGGTCTCGGCGAGGATGTCGATGTCGGTGCTGCCCAGTTGGAACAGTGCCAACTGATAGGCATCGTCGAAATTGTCGCGCATGAGCCGTTCGACGTCGCCGAGGGTGTTCATGCCTATGATGCGCAGGACTTTGAGGTAGGGCCACCAGGGCGCTTCGTGAAGCTCGGCCTGTGTGATGGCGGCTATCTTGCGGTTGAGCCGGTCGAACGGACGTTTGTCGAGATAGCTGCGGAAGGTGTCGAGGTCGAGTGGCACTTCCTCGAGCTGGCCGCTTTGCACGAGGCTTTGTGCACGGCGGCGATAGTCAGCAATGGCGTTGCGGATGCGGCTGAACTCGTTATCGGCGAGTTCGAGCATTCCTGCCAGTCGGCTGAGGTTGCGGTGATACTCAAGCGGGGTTTCGATTTCGGACTTGTAACCAATGTCGTGCTGGATGGCGGACCATACGTGTTGCAGGGCAGTACGCATCTGGAGCTCGAAACGTATTTTGTTGAGTTCGGGCTTCTCGGGGTCGTAATACTGCTCCTCCGGCAGGCGGCAGATGTAGTGCAGCGAATTGTAGCCGAAACTGTCGAACTGGTGCATACGGCGCTTGTCGACGGAGTTGTCCCAGTCAATCTCGAACAGCACTTCTGCCATCGACGCGATACGGTCGACATCTTCATTATAAAAAGTGATGATGCGCGCACCGAAGATATCGGTGATGTCGAGCAGCGAGGCGTATTTGTGGCCTTTCAGCCTGAGTTTTCCAGCCAGTGACCCTTCGGCCTTGATACGTGACTCCATCGAGTTGACCTCAATGCCGCTCTGACGCACCAGAGCTCCCAGCTTTTCCATAACCACACGTTGAAGCTCCTCGAAGAGCGGCTGCTTGTCGCAGTACTCTTCGAGAAGCATTTCACCATGTAGATCGAGTCCGTAATCAATCATACGGAATCAGCGAATGTCAAAGAGGTTGAAGAAACCGGTCATCATGAACACCTTCTTGATTTCGTCGTTGATGTGTTCGATGATTACTTTACCACCCTTTGATGACGCCTCCTTGCGGATGGTCAGGAACAGACGAAGACCAGACGAGCTGATGTACTCAAGGTCCTTGCAGTCGAGGGTGATTTGCTTGTCGGCATTCTCCAACAGTGGGGCGATTTCCTGCTGAGCCTTGACGGCAGCAGGGGTGTCCAAACGCCCGCTGACAGTGGCGACGTAACCGCCATCTTGTTCGTTTATTTCAAATATCATGATTTTAATCTTTTCTTATTATTAATTGTCAGTTTCTTACTTGATAATGGCCTTGCGGGCATCGTTAATCTGATCCTTGGCCTTGGCAATCTGATCCTTCAGCTCGGCAACGGTGGTAGCGTTAAGAACGTCCAGGGGAGCGAGAGCCTTGGCAACGGGCTCGATGTCGGGATCGTACTCAGAGAGACGGTTGATGGCGTCGAGCACGAGGATGATGCGGAAGGTCACGTTAGAAGCAGCCTCGTCGGTGAAGGTGCTGAGGTACTTGTCGGGGTTCTGGTTAGCCAGATAGAGTTGCTCGGTCAGTGCACCGGCAGCCATCTGCCAGAAGAAGTTGATGCGAGCGTTCTTCTCCATAGCATCGTAGAGCGTGTTAGAGGTCTCGTAGAGCGTGTTGGTGTCGTCGATGACCTTGAATGAAGGATCGTTGATGTCGGCCACGAGCTTGGTGATAGCCTTGTCGTAGTCCTCGGTAGGCATCTCGTAGAGCTGGGCAATCTTCTTGTCAACGTTCAGCGCGCTGAGGATGCGATACTTCTCAGCCAGTGTAGTAGCCTCCTCGGCAACACTCGGATTCAGCAGATAGTCGGGCTTCACCTGCTTCTCTTCCTTCGTCAGCTGGATGCCGTCTTCGCCTTCAGACAGGAAAGGAAGCTGCTTGAGCTTACCAATCTCAGAAGCAATGCTATCGAAGTGCATCTTGATGCTGGCCTCAATCTGTTGCTGTTCGAAACTCTTCAGGCTGTCGGCATTCTCGGCTGCCTGCTCACTCTTCTTACCGCTACATGCAGCGAAAACAACGGCTGCAAATGCAATAGCTAAAATAGATAATTTCTTCATTTCTTTTTTTAATTTTGAGTTATTAATACTGTTAATTGTTTTTTATCTTGTTAATTCTCGGATTTTCGGATGTATCGCCCAGGACAGTCGGTGAGCAGCAGCACGGTGGCAATGATGCTCATGAGCAGCAGTACAGCCATGTTGAACCACAGCGTCTTGACGTGCCACTGACCGATGATTTTCTCACTGCTGTAGAACGGAGCGCGACCCACGGTGCTCTGAGGCGTCAGGAAGATAAGTCCTGTGCGTGGTACAGCATAGTTGTCGATAATGTCGAGCATACGTCGCTGGTCAGCACCGATGACGCAGTCCTCCAGCTTGATATTGTGATTCTGGCGCTTCAGCTCGAGCAGCGATTCCTTGCCGTTTTCGCGGACATAGCGTGCCGTGAGGGCGTCGGCCTTCAGCGAAATGTCGTTACTGCGCTTGGAGAGCAGGTTCTCAGCCTCCTTCATGTAGTCGTAGAGCGACTGGTATGACTCGTTGCCGCTGTAGGGTTTCATGCCGCAATATTCTGTGACCAGCGGCAGATTGGTGCGGATGACAGCCATGTGGTCCACCTTGGCTTCCTTGCCTCGCTTTTGCTCGTCCTTCATGGTTTCGAGCTGTGACTGCAGTTCGTAGAGCAGGCCCATGTTGAAATATTGCGTCTCGTACTTCTCTTTATCGAGTGCGAAGAAGTTGCGCTCGTATTCATTGTCGGTGAACGACGTTACGGCCAGTGCCTCGTACGACCAGCGCGAGGGGATGAGGTCGCCAATGAAAGGAACATTACCCGTCGTGCTCTTAGGCGTCAGGTCAGAGAAGCTGACCACCAGTCCGCAAAGCAGAATCTGAGGAATGAGCAGCATGGGGATGCTGATGTAGATGGCTACGATGGAGTTGAGACACTGCGACAGCAACAATCCTGTGAGGTTTGCCAGCAGGGCCGTCATGAAGAGGATGAGCCACCACGTCCAGAAGAGTCCGTGCAGTCCCATGATGGAATTGCCGACGACGATGAACAGCAGTGTCTGGATGATGGAGACGAAAGCCATATAGACAATCTTCGACCAGATATAGCTGCCGTAGGACAGGTGGAGGAATCGCTCGCGTTTGAGCAGGGCGCGATCCTTGATGATTTCCTCAGCACTTCCAATCATGCCTGTGAACGTTGCCACGATGACAGACATGAAGAAATAGCTCACGAGGTTTTTATTGTCCATGACGGTATAGCCCTCGGGAGGTGCATAGCGCGTGAGATAGGAGCATACCACTGCCAGCAGGGGAGCCTGGAGGAGGGTGATGCAGAGATATTGCACGTTGGTAATCTTCGTCTTGAAGTTACGGTGCAGGAAGATAGCGAACTGCTTGAGCACACCAGGCTTCTTCTGGTCGGAAGGCGGTACGTCGCTGACGGCGGGTGCGGGCAGTTCGGGACGGTTCTTCAGATACAGTTCGTGCCACTCCTGAGGCGTCATCTTGCGCTCGTCGGACACCTCGCCGTTGCTGTTGAGCCGCTTTTCGTCAATAATGTTCAGCACGATTTCGGGATTGACGTTGCCGCACATGGGGCAAGCGCTGGTCTCGGCATCGGCATAGTTGGCAGCCTCCTTAAAATAGGTGATGGCGTCGATGGGATTGCCGTCGAATACGGGATATCCGCCACGGTCGAGCAGCCACAGACGGTCGAAGAGCTTATAGACATCGCTGGACGGCTGGTGGATGTTGACAATGATGAGCTTGCCTTTCAGCGTCTGTTCCTTCAGCAGGTTGATGACCTTCTCGGTATCGGCAGACGACAGTCCTGACGTAGGCTCGTCAAGGAAGAGCACAGCGGGTTCGCGGATGAGCTCCAGTGCAATATTCAGACGCTTGCGCTGTCCGCCGGAGATGTATTTGTTGATGGCCGAACCTGCTTTCAAATCCTTGACGGCATCCAGCCCGAGGTCTTTCAGCGTCTTCATGACACGACGGTCGAGTTCCTCTTCAGCCATTCCGGCAAAGCAGAGCTTGGCGGTGAACCAAAGGTTCTGATAGACAGTGAGTTCCTCGATGAGTAGGTCGTCCTGAGGCACGAAACCGATGAGGGCCTTAGCTTCTGGCTCGCTGATGTCGTGACCATTGATGGTAATGGTGCCTTCCTGGGGCTTCATGCTACCGTTGAGCAGCGACAGGAGCGTGGTCTTACCCGTTCCGGAACCGCCCATGATAGCCAGCAGTTCACCATTATGGAGGGTGAAACTGAGGTCGTGCATACCATTGTCGCTATGGGGGAAGCGGAAGGTGACATTGCGTCCGCAGAATTCTACAGCCTCTATCTTGCGGTCTGACTGGTCGTAGCAGCTGATAATAGAAGAATAGTAAACGGGTTGGCCGTTCTTGCCTTTCAGTACGCTGCTCTGAAGCCATACCTGATAGGAACCCGAAAGCACGGGAACATCGTTGAGCAGGACGGTATCGTTGCCCATATAGGTGAACAGCAACAAGCCTGTGAAGGGGTCGAGCAGGGTTTTCAGCTGTCCGTCGAAGCCCTCTAATTGGTGCAGCATAACATGCTCTGTGGGCTTGTTGTTGACGTAATCCATGAAGATGTTATACTGCTCGTCAGGGATGTTAAACTGCTCAGCCATTGTGCGGAACATGGTGTCCGTGAACCCGTCTTCGTCGGTGCAGAATTCCAGCAGACGCAGCAGCAACAGGGCTTTCTCCGTGTTGCGGATGTCCGCCTGCAGATTGGAACAGATAGAACGTACGGTATCTTGGGTATTCAGGTCGTCGGTCATCTCGTAAGCCATACGCATATCGCTGTAGAGATCCAGATAGAGGTCGATGTTCCTGATGCCAAAATGGTGACGCAAATAACTCACGAGCATTTCCTTTGCCCGCTCTTCGTCAACCTGCTCTACTTTGCCAAATAGTGCAAACAGACTAATAAAGCTTGATAATATTACGTCAGTCATTTCTCTATTAAGTTGCAAATTTACTTAAAATCTCAGACTAAGGTCTTATCGAAGTAGTTAAAAATCATTAAATTGTGTTCAAACTATCTTTTTACGTAGTGTTAGGACGTTCTTTCCGTCCGTTCTTTCGTAATTAATAGAGTCCATAATCTGTCTCACGAGGTGAATGCCAAGACCGCCGATGGGACGTTCTTCGGCAGACAATGTGGTGTCCACATCACCCTTCGCCGTGGGGTCGAAAGGTGTACCCCAGTCGTTGATGATAATCTTCAGATACTGTTCGTTCGCCGTGGCCTCAATCAGGATGTCGCCTTTCGTTCCGGCTGGGTAAGCGTAATCGATTACGTTGACCACAGCTTCCTCGATGGCGAGGTTCAGACTCATGGTGAGCGACATGTCGAGACCGATGGTCTCACATACTTCATCGACAAATGCAGCTAAGAGGTGTACCTCCTCAAGGTCATTTGTCAGTTTAAGACTACGGCTCAGGCGCGTATTTTCGTCCTGCTCCTTGGAATACTGAATGGCGAGCATAGTTTGGTCGTCACTTTGTTCAGCATTTCCTACAAAGTCATGCACAACTTTAGTCATATGTTCGATAAACTTGTCTGGTTTCCGTTCACACTCGCAGCAAGTGTCCAGGACACGTTCTTCCTGGAATTGTTCGTGGCGCAGGTTCTCGGCCTCCGTCAGTCCGTCTGTATAGAGGAAAATAGTGGTCTGTGAGTTGATGATATCCTCCTGTGTCGTGAATTTCCATTCTGAGTCAATACCGACAGGGATATTGGGGTTGCACGGCAGGTGTCCGATACCTATGTCGCCTATCAATATCGGTTCGTCGTGACCTGCATTCGTATAGCGCAGACGGCCTGTAGGCAGGTCGAGAACGCCGATGAACAGGGTGACGAACATGCTTGATTCGTTGTCTTCCGAGATGGATTCGTTGATGGCCGTCATGATACGTGACGGCATTGCCTCGTGAGTCGAGACCGTGCGGAACAGCGACCGTGTGACCGCCATGAGTAACGAGGCTGGCACGCCCTTTCCGCTGACGTCACCGATGCAGAAGAACAGCTTCTCGTCGCGAATGAAGAAGTCGAACAGGTCGCCTCCCACTTCCTTGGCGGGCATCAGTTGGCCGTAGATGTCAATATCGTCGCGATCGGGGTAGGGTGGGAAGGTCTTCGGCAACATCGACATCTGGATGTTGCGGGCAATATGCAATTCTCCCTCCATACGTCCTTTCTCTTCATTGACGGCCTTGGTCTCCTCAATCTGCTTCACCAGCGACAGCTGCATGGTCTCGAACGAGTCACGCAAACGGCGCATCTCGTCTTTGGTCTTGATTTTGGGCAGCTCAGCGGTGAAGTTACCCTTGGCTATCTCGTCGGCTGAGGTTGTAAACTGCCTGATGGGCTTGGTGACCTTGCGCACGGTGAAATAGCAGGCCAGAACGATAATGCCGATACCGAAGAAGGTGAGAACTCCCATGAATGCCATCAAACTGTTCAATAGCCACAGCAGGTCTCTTATGGGGAGTGTCACCACCATGAGCCAGTCTGTACGCTCAATGCAAGCGGCAAACATCAATATGTAGCTTCCGTCTTTGTCCTCATAGAACTTGTACAGCCTTTGGTTAGGAGTTATTTCAAGAATGTCCTGGGCGAGTTTTACCTTGCGCTTTTCTGTATCTTTGATGTCCTTGAAATAGTCTTTGAGTGAGGCCCTCATCACCAGACTCGGGTCAGGATGAGCCACTATAGTGCCTTGGCGTGTAACCAGAAAACTGGTGAAATGGCTTTTGCCCTCATCGACGAAGATATCCATGAAATTATCGTTGAAGGTACTGTCCGACTTCAATCTCAGCGTTTCAATCCAGTCCAGTGAGAGGTCGGCAGTATATACGGCATAGACTTCGCTGCTGTCTTTGATGAGCGGCAGCGAATAGGTAATCATGGGTATGTTTCCGCCTCCTTCGTCCACGTATGGCTCCGACCAGCAGCCTTTCTTCAGTTCCACAGGCTTCTTAAACCACTCTTTCTCTGGGTAGTTGTATGCCCGGGAGTTCAGTTGCGTGGTGTGTATGCCCATCGTGTTGCGATAGGCATAGGGCGCATAGAGCTGTCCCTTCTTAGGCTCGACGGCAGGGTTGAAGGCAATGGCAGCTCCCATGATTTCGTCGTTCAGCTTCAACATGTGTTGTACCGCAAAGAAAAGCATATCGTCCTGATAGATATTCTTTTTCGCTTCCGGCACATTGTTCCTGACCACAGCCTCCACATTCGAGAAAACGGTGTTCATCTTCTCGTTGGTCACTTCCATAGCAGCGCCAAACGTGATTCCCATGAGTGCTGCACCGACTACGTATATGATGAAAAAAATAAGCCCAAGAATAAGTATGAGGCTAATGATTGTAGCCACCGTAATACGCCACGTCAGACGGGAGACAATGGAGCGTGAAGGCCGGAAAATATTCAATAGACCCATCAGTTCTTAGCTTAATAACCCTGCAAAGATACGAATAATTCTTAACTAATGGCATTTTTTCACAAATTTTTAGTACCTTTGCACGAAATTTTTTCATTTAGACGCTTATGAAGTTACAAAAATACATCACAATTCTCGCTTTTTTAACATATTTGACTGCCGTTCGCGCACAGGAACATACCCGTTTTCTCGACCTACCGCTCGACCTCACTCCTGAGGAAATCGTGGAAGCACTGGAGGACAAGGGACTGCAACAGGAGGATCGTTACGAACTCTCAGGACGTATCGCAGACCTTGACGTGTGGATGTATGTGAACGTGGGCAAGGATTCTACGAAAATCAACCATCTGCTGCTGACGACGCAGACGCAACAGGGCAATACCCTTCACGACGACTATGTCGCCTTGCGCAAATGGATGCAGAAACACTATGGCGCCCCTACGTGGGAGTCTACCGTCCGTTCCCACTCCTTTGCACGCTGGTATGTGGGTTTCGACCACGACATCGTGATGATTGCAACGGCTTCGGCGGGTGTTGAGATTTGGTTCTACGAAAACCACCAACGTCGCAACATTGATTATTACGCGATACTGAAATACTGCGAGCGCAATCCTGCTTCGGGACTGCCCGTGATGTTTGCCCGCGACAATGTCACATGGAAAAGCACGGGCGACACGTCGGTGGTGAAGAAGAAGAAGGTTGCCAAGCGCAAAGTCCGCAAGGCCACCAAGAAAAAAGCCAAGCCAACGAAAAAGCGCCGTTCGAAGACCGTGAAGTCTAAGAAACAGCGCCGTAAGCGTTAGTATAAAGTTCCCCAGGCATCAGTCTGGGGCTTTTTTTACGATAGGAATCCGAGCAAAGCACCCGCAGCGACTGCAGAACCGATAACACCGGCAACGTTCGGTCCCATGGCGTGCATCAGCAGGAAGTTGTGGCGGTCGTACTCCAGTCCGAGGTTGTTCGAGATACGTGCAGCCATTGGCACAGCACTCACGCCCGCATTACCAATCAGCGGATTCAGCTTCTTGTCCTTCGGCAGGAACACGTTCATCAGCTTCACGAAGCAGACACCGCTCATCGTGGCAATGATGAAGGCTCCGGCACCGATGGCGAAGATGTAGATGGTGTTCATGGTCAGGAACTCAGAAGCCTGCGTCGAACAGCCCACCGTCAGACCCAACAGCATCACTACGATATCGTTCAGTGCAGCACCGGCAGTCTTGGCCAGACGGGTGGTCTTACCGCTCTCCTTCAGCAGGTTGCCGAAGAACAGCATACCTAACAGGGGCAGACCCGAAGGTACGATAAACGTCGTCAGCAGCAATCCCACGATGGGGAACAGGATGCGTTCCGTCTGCGAAACCTCGCGGGCGGGCTTCATCTTGATGACGCGCTCCTTCTTCGTGGTCAGCAAGCGCATAAGAGGGGGCTGAATCAGCGGTACCAGTGCCATATACGAGTAGGCACACACCGCAATGGCACCCATCAGGTTCGGCGACAACTTGCTTGACAGGAAGATAGCCGTAGGACCATCAGCACCACCAATGATGGCGATACCTGCAGCCTGGTTGGGTTCGAAGCCCAAGGCCAGCGCAAACATATACGCACCGAAGATACCAAACTGTGCGGCAGCACCAATCAGCATCAGCTTCGGATTGGCCAGCAAGGCCGAGAAGTCCGTCATAGCACCAATGCCTAAGAATATCAGCGGCGGATACCACCCTTGCCGCACACCCTGATAGAAGATGTTCAGCACGGAGTTGTCCTCATACAGGCCGATCTCCAGTCCGGCATCGGCACGGAACGGGATGTTGCCCAGTATGATACCCAGTCCGATGGGTACGAGCAGCAGGGGCTCGAAGTCCTTCTTGATGGCCAGCCAGATAAAGAAGGCACCCACTACTATCATGATGAGGTTACCAGCCGTCACGTTCGCAAAACCCGTGTACGTCAGGAACTCATTGAAGTTTTCTGCTAGAAAGTCGAAGAATGACATCTTTTTACTTTTTTACTATTTTACCTTTTAACCTTTACCCAATCGTCATCAACACTGCACCTTCCATCACGGTGTCGCCCTGATTCACAAGTATAGAGGTGACGGTACCTGCCGTCTCGGCCTCGATGTTGTTCTGCATCTTCATGGCCTCCAGCACAATGACCACCTGACCGACAGCGACGGTGTCACCCACCTTCACGTTGATGGCGTTGATGGTGCCAGGCAGCGGAGCCTTCAAGGAAGTGCCGGCACCGGCAGGAGCTGCGGGCTGAGGCTTGGCAGCGGCGGGGGCAGCGGGTGCTGCGGTCTGCGGCTTCTCTGCGGGCTCTTCGGCTACGGGTGCTGCAGCGACAACAGCTGCGCTCGCTCTGGTAGCGGCCAACTCAGGATGCTTGGCGGCATTGATGGGTTTCTGCATCTCAATCTCGAATGGGATGCCGTTCACGTTTACTGTGGCTATGTTGCCTTCTACGTCGGTGATTTCTACCTCGTAGTCTACGCCTTGTACTTTATATTTATATGTCTTCATTTCTTTACCTTTTTTACCTTCTTACTTTTTTACCTTTTTGCCTTTTTCCCTTCTTACCTTTTTACTTTTTTACCTTTATTTCAGTTCCGGTCCTGTCGGGATGCGCTGTCCTGTGGGGTTGAGGGGCAGCATTGGCTCGTGCAGATGCGTCATCTGGCTATACTCGTCGTCCCAGTCAGTGTCCTTTGGCTTGATGGTAATCACACCGCTCTCCACGTCGTGGATGTCGTCCTCATACTGGCGCAGGGCCAATCCGATGACGGCCATGTAAACCTCCTTGTCGACACCCTTCGTGTCGAAACCTTCCTGCAGGATGACGCCCGTCTTGTGACCAATCTCGATGGTCTTCTCCACCGTCTTCGTGATGGGCTTGATGGGCTGCTGGTTGATAACCTTCTTGGCCGTTTCCTGATGACGCATAAACATGCCGAACAGCGTGAAGAATACCCACAGCAACGCCAGACAGAAGAACACGATACCCATAGCCATGATGGCCATACCGAAGCCGTGAGGGTCCTCGCGCTTGAACTTGGCCACCTTCGACTCGCTCACCACCGTCTGGTTCTGGATGCCCAGCGTCACACGGTCGGCCGACTTCACCTCCCAGTCCTTCGCCGTACCGTTGTTCGCAATACGGGCATACGACTGGTCGGCCTCCAGCACAGGCACCGTCACCGAGTCTATCAACTGCGTCGCATTACCGTTGTACAGGGCAATCCACGTGGGTTCCGTCGGGTTGACCTTCACCGAGAGATGCAGCGCGCCTTTCGTAGGCTGGCTGCCCAGTTGCAGCACGATGAGCTGTCGTCCGCTGAGGTTCGTACGCTCGTCGCCATTGGGAATCTGGCTCATGCGTTTCATGCGCTCAGGCACGCTCATCTTCTTGTCGAGCACGGAGCGGTCGGTCGTCACAAACATCCCGCGGATGTTGTACGTCGAGAACGAGATGTTGGCAATCTCCAGCCACGCGTTCCTCACTCCGTATTCATCAATCAGACTCGTCTCGTTCCGCGTCATCACCTCGTTCAGCTTGATGCTGGCATCCATCTGGGCCAACATCGGCAGTGAGGTCAGTGCAAGGAGCGAGCCTAACAAGAACTTTTTTATTTCCATTATATATATAAATATGTATTATTATAATATAGCTTCCTCCGGCCAAAAGGCACAGAGTCCGGCATTGCTTTCTCTCTGATTTTTCGTAATCGCCTGCAAAATTACAAAAAATATCGCACACAGCAAGCGTTTTTGTGCAATTATTTTTTTAGTAACCCCAAAAAAAACGTCCACAAGACAACACAAGGGACACTTATCCTTCTCATTTTCAGTTTAATTGCTTGACGGGGAAGGTGAAATACGTGTCGGGGAAAGGTTCGTCCTTCAGCGTAAAGTGCCACCACTCGCTGTCTAACGGCTTGAAGCCGTGGGCCAGCATGGCCTTGCGCAGAATCATGCGGTTTCGGAACTGCTGTTCGGTGATGCTGCGGCCTTGGGGGCTCGCGCTGTGACCGCTCTTCGACAAGCACGCCGTAAACACACTTGCGCCGCAGATGGTCATAACGGCGGCAATCACCAATGGTCGGATGGCGGCGTGTACCCATTGATTCCATTTCTTCATAAATATGTCGTTCCTGTTCATCATCTTTAATCGTTTTTGACACCTCTATGACGGATGATGTCTTTAGCCTGCAAAACTACGAAAAAATGCGTAAAACACCAAACAAAAATCAAAAAAAATGGACTGATTTTCAGTCAGCCCACCTTTTTCAATATACGGAACATCCGTTTAATCCGGAAAATCCGTGGTCGTAATTAATTAGTTACCATCTCCCAGTTCGGGGTCGTAGCCGTTGTCATCAGGGCCACTGCCGCTGTTGCCACCAGTGTTACCACCAGTGTTCGTGCCACCACCGTTCTGGGTGCCGCCACCTTGGTTTTCACTCCCCTCGCCATTTGGAGAGGGGTCGGGGGTGAGGCTGTCATCCTCGATGTCGCCGTTGTCGCCAGAGGTGACGCGCTTCAGCACGTTGCCGTCCTCGTCCAGGCAGGTGATCTGAATCGAGGTGTTCTTCAGCTCGTCCTTCACATCCACGTTGGGGGTGAAGATGATTCGGCGCACGG
>Ga0310786_10008876_pt1 | contig 12842 bp, 15 predicted proteins | sample AusTroGonzalo_MG_FD_203881 | JGI IMG/M metagenome (GOLD analysis project Ga0310786, IMG submission 203881) | Bovine rumen microbial communities from tropical cattle in Woodstock, Queensland, Australia - Gonzalo_03 (v2) (version 2) | ecosystem: Host-associated > Mammals > Digestive system >...
TATATCCTACACAAGTGTCGGTCTATTCTGCTATTCAAAATAAATGTCCAAATAGTACTTACCATTTTTATATCTTAACGGATAATGTGTCTTTGCAACAGGCGCGAGATGCTTTTAAAAAAATGGAACAAGAAGATGTGAAATTCAGAATTGTTCCCCAACAAAAGGTGCTGGATATAGAATTTTCTGATTTTTTGGAACATATTTCATCTGCTGCAATGTTAAAGTTTATGTTGGCTGAAGCGTTATCTGATGTAAATCGAGTCATCTATATCGATTCGGATACGGTTGTTGTTAAAGATTTATCAGAACTTTTCAATCAGGATTTAGAGGGTAATATCGCAGGGGGCGTTCCCGATATTGGTACAGTTGCGCAACCTGGGTATTTGGCGACAATAGGTTATCGCGAAAAATACTATTATAATGCGGGCATGTTTCTGTTGGATTTGTTCCAAATGCGCAAGAAAGATATTGGTCATCAACTCAATGAATTTGTACGACATAATCCAAATATAATTTTTATTGATCAGGATGCCTATAACATCATTTTAAGAAAGAAAATTAAAAAATTGTCCTACAATTATAATTGTATGGCTTCAATGTATTTTGATAAATATAAAGATCTCAGTTTTAAAAATTATTTGAGGTATCGTTTATTGGGTAAAAAGACATTGAAGTCAAAATTTATTAAATTGTATGCAAAGGAATTGCCACTGCTTTACAGGAATCTTTTTAAAGATGTCGTGATTTTCCATTATTTTGGTTTTACAAAACCATGGCGCGGTAAGATGAAAAAGGAAATCTTCCTGTTATATTACGACATATGGAATAAATATGCTGATGGTTTGGAAAAAGAATTGGGTATTAAAAGAGCATTTGTTTCCAATGTGGGCAAAAAAAGAGATGCCACTGAAGAGACCTCAGAATCTGGGGTAGCGTTCGAGGACATCCTTAAATAACGCGGTCTTGCCGACAAAAATACTTGACAAATAAGCGAAAATGCGATAGAATTATTGCTGTAAAAAAGTAAATTTATCACTTGATGTGCAGTAAGGATGGAGCAGTAAAATGACACTCAACGAAGCCCTTTCTATCGTAAATAATAAGAAGTTTTTTGCCTATAGGGATCAAGATGAAAAGTATTTTCGCCGGATGATGCGGAAATTTATTGAAACGGAGACTGGGCGTCGGCTTTTGGCTGAAGTGACTCCTTTGTTAAAACAAAAAGGTGCCCATGTTTTTTTGAGTATGACTGAACCAAACGACGATAATTATGGAGAAACCTATTCGGATTTGCATGTATTGATTAGTCATATTGATACAGGAATCATGAGTCAGAAGCAAAAAGATAGAACTTTGGTAACGCAGGCAGGTGTTTTAGCACATGAATTGACACATATCAAACAATTTTTGACAGGGCGCGAAGCACAAGAAGCATCCTTTCCTTTGCCGCATCAATTGTATGCTTATCTTTTGCATGAGGCAGAAGCCATGGTGGCCGAAAGAAGTTATCAGTTAGAGATGGGGCAATTATATCCATCATTGGCTGCTAGCATGCATTTGCAACAGGACAGCCCAAATTGGCGTGAAAAGTATGTTCGATCCTTCTTCCTTGAAAAAAATCCCCGCGTGCCAGTTTCAAGTTGGACCGATGGATTTATAGATTCTTCGTGGGATGTAACAGATTCTATTTTAATCAGTAAAAAAGAACAAAATATTTTTCGTCAATGGGTAGAAACCGTGTTCAAAGCAATGAAAGTTGATGTAAAGTATGATGAAGTTTCTTTGGATAAAATGTTTGGTGTGGAAAATTTGGGTGGCGGATATTTCCTTGTTCAAGGAGAAGACACAGAAGTTGAGTTTGACAAAGATGGTCGTGTTGTTTATTTTTGCCGAGGATTACTTGGCGAAAAAGAATCGGATATTCAGTACTTATTCCCCATGGTGCATTATGATCGGAAGCGGGTAAATGCTTTAGCACGGAGGGTGAGGAAATTATATCCTCAAGCAAGTGTTATGCGTGCGGATATGAATGAAAAAGCCTTTGAGCCTCGTCAATTTTACGCTGCATTGTGTAATCCCATTGTGGGGGCGAGATCTTTGCGTCGATCAATAATCAGGTAATCAGTGGACTTGAGTTGCAATTAAGTCGTTTTGGCGAACAATGGCCATAGCGACTTCGCGTGAAAAAGCCTGAGCCATACGTTCTCCTTCTGGGCTATAAATCGCCCATACAAGGTCATTATTTTGCTGTTCTTGTTTGATATAAAAACGATCATCATTTGACACTTCTTGAGCGCAAAAAAGATTATCAGAACGAACGGTAATTTTTTTATTCATGAGTTTTTCTTTTGCCTTCCAAATGAAGTGGTTTAGATTTTTTTTGAATAGCGATCGTCTTTATATTAGGACATTTTTTTGGCTTTTGCAAGGTCAATGTTAACAAGCCATTTTCCAATAAGGCCTCTACAATCTCCATCCCATCAGCCAAAACAAATGTTTTAATGAAGGATCGGGCGGCGATTCCTTGGTGTAAATAATGACGCGTAGCATCATGTTCTTGTTGCCCGCGGACAATTAATTGATTATCTTCGATTGTAACGCTTAGGTCGGCTTCTGAATAGCCGGCAACCGCCAATGTGATTTCGAAAATTGTTGGTGTTTTTTGCTCAATGTTGTATGGGGGAAACGAATCGGCTCCCTTTGCAACACGCAAGAGCATTTGTTCCAATTCATTAAAACCAATTAAAAACGGATTGTTAAAGGGTGTTAGATTCGGCATGACAACTCTCTTTCAGTTCATGAGTAATGTCCTTGATTTGTTGAGCCATTTTAGAGTCTCGCTGCATTAGATCTTCGATGGTCCTTACAGCGTGGATAATTGTTGTATGATCGCGTTTAAAACATAGTGCAATATCTGGTAAAGATAGAGGCGTCAATGTTTTTGTTAAGTACATGGCAATTTGACGCGGCCGCGCAATACAACGATCGCGGCGGGTTGACTTTAAATCTTCCAAAGAAAGATGATAATAAGCGGCCACTGTCTTTTGAATTTCTGGGGCTTTAATTGGGCGTTCATAGGTGTGCAAAATATCTTTTAAGACAACCTTTGTTGTTTCCATGTTAATTGGATTGCCAATTAATTCAGAATGGGCCACGATTCGTTTGAAGGCGCCCTCCAATTCCCGCACATTTGTTGTAATACTTTTCGCCAAAAAGGCCAAGACATCGTTCGGAACACTTGTTTTTAGGGCTTTATTTTTCCCCAACAAAATCCCAAGTCTCAAATTTTCATCGGCCGGAGCAATGTCAACAACAAGACCTTGAGAAATGCGGGTCCGAAGTTTTTCATCAATGCCTTGTAATTCATTGGGCATCGAATCGGCAGAAAGAATAATTGTTTTGTTTTGAGCAATAAGGTTATTAAATGTGTGGAAAAATGCTTTTTGTGACCATGATTTTCCCAAAATAAATTGAATATCGTCTATCAATAAAACATCTACGGAACGCGCTAAAGTTAAAAATGAATCTTTATTTTTAGGATCTTTTGATTTTAAATCGTTCCAACACCTTTGACAAAATTGTTCACAAGAAAGATACAAAACGCTTTTGTTCGGATGCCGCTCTTTAATGCGCCATGCGATGGCATGCAAAAGGTGTGTTTTTCCCAAACCAGAACCAGCATGAAAATAAAGCGGGTTAAAAGAGAGAGTATCTTCTTCGGCAATTTTTTTAGCAGCGGCATAGGCAAACTGATTTGATTTGCCCACGACAAATGTATCAAAAGTGTGTGTTTCGTCAAGATAACAAGGAATTTCTTCTGCCGAATCGATCTCTATATGGGAAATGCCTTCTGTGGCTTTGATTTGCGGTGTATGTGTTTGTGTAGAAATTGACAGCGCTGGGGTGTCTGCAATTTGTGCTTCAGCCGTTTTGGCGTGAGGCATAAGTTGCAGGTTAATGGCCGAAACCTCCGGATCTTTTGTTTTCCAAAGAGATAGAATTTGGTCTACATAATTTTTTTGAATCAATTCGTGAATGCAAGGGCTGGATACCATCAAATTAACTTGGTTATTTTCAATACGATCAGGCACAATTTTGCTGAGCCAGCGCATAACGAATCGGTCGCTCAAACTTTTCGCTAGTTGTGTGCAGATTTCAGCCCATTGAACCTGTATAGCATTTGAATCTTCCATTTTTACCCCTTTATAAAATTGGTCGTTTATCTAACCCTCAGCATACGGGTATTTTTAAAAAAAACAACAGAAAATTTTAATAATTTGTTAAATATTTTTCTTGACACTAAATGTTGTTTTTAATAGCCCAAGATATTGTGTCCAGATAGACCTAAGAAGCCATGGGTAAGGGCTATCGCCAAGGCGTCTGATGCATCAGCGGGGATATTGGTTGGGACCGTTTTTAACAGTGTACGCACCATCATATCTACTTGTTTCTTTTCTGCATGGCCAACACCGGTAATTGTTTTTTTAATTTGATTCGGGGTATATTCTCCTACGCTGAGTCCATATGAGGCAGGTGTCATTAAAACAACACCGCGTGCTTGTCCCAATTTTAAAGTGGAATTAGGGTTTTTATTAACGAAAGTTTCTTCCACTGCGGCAGTGTCCGGTTTCCATTCTTCAATCAATTTTTTTAACGATTCGTTTAATTCAAATAACCGATTCGCTAAAGGTAGTTTTTCATCTGGATTGATGACGCCAGCGGCGACAAAAACAAAGCGGGAGCCTTGTTTGTCCACAAGACCCCAGCCAGTATGTCTTAATCCCGGATCCAACCCCAAAATCCGCATCAATTTTCTCCCTTTAAAGTTGTGCTAAGATATCCTCGGGAATGTTAGCATTTGTAATAACGCGTTGAACATCATCGTCTTCGTTCAACTCTTCAATGAAATTCATCAACTTTTGTGCCGTTTCTAAATCAGTAATAGGCGCTTCTACAGTTGGTTTCCAATCGATTCGTGCCACATTTGGTGTGCCTAATTTCTTTTCCAAAGCATCACGCACTGCGCCTAAATCTTCTGGTTTGCAGATGATTTCATGGGCAGAGTCTGTGGTTTGTACATCATCGGCGCCAGCATTTAATGCCTCTTCAAATATGGCGTCAGCGCTGGCTGTGTCCAATGAAAATTCCAAATAGCCGATTTTTTCAAAGTTAAACAAAACAGTATCCCCAAAGGATCCGCCGCGCTTTGTGAAAAGGGAACGCAGGTTTGGAGCCGTTCTAGCGCGATTATCTGTTAATGCCTCGACAATGACAGCGACATGTCCTGGGCCATATCCTTCGTAACGAACTTCTTCATAGTTGCTGGTGTCGGCAGATTGTGTTCCTTTTGCGATAGCGCGTTCAATGTTATCTTTTGGCATATTTTCACTACGTGCATTTTGGATGGCCAAACGTAAACGCGGATTACTGTTTGGGTCAGATCCGCCTGTTTTAACCGCTACTGTGATTTCACGAGCGCACTTGGAAAATATACGAGCTCTGGCCTTATCTTGAGCTCCTTTACGATTCATAATGTTCTTAAATTGAGAATGTCCAGACATGTGATTCCTTTCGCTATGTGAAAGGCATTATATCACAATTTAATTGTATTTTCAAGTGTATCGCCTAGAATAACAGGACAAATTGAAACAGGCTTCATTGTTTTGTCAGAGACTTCAACCATAACAGCCGAAAGAGTTGAAGAATTTGTCGACGGTTCGAAACGCTTTGGCGCTGTTCCTAAACCAAAGTGTGAAAAAGCGGTTTCTATTGTCATGCCAAGGACAGAAGTATAATCGCCACACATGCCTGTATCTGTGATAAAGGCTGTCCCTTTTGGTAATAAGTGGGCATCCGCGGTAGGAATATGTGTATGAGTGCCAACAACAAGTGTCGCTTTCCCATCCAAAAAATAGCCCATAGCAATCTTTTCTGCGGTTGTTTCGGCATGCATATCAACAATCAATAAATCGTATTCTGTATGATGTTCATCTATAAACATTTGAATTGTTTGGAATGGATCTGAAAGTGGAATTTTAGAGTTCATAAAGGCTTTGCCAAGTAACTGCACAACACAAATGCGTTTGCCGTTAAATGTGCAAATGTGAAATCCTTTCCCGGCTATTCCGTCTTGGTAGTTTAACGGGCGTACCAGTACATTTTCTTTTTGCCAAATTTCAGTAACATCCATTTTATCAAAGGTGTGATTTCCCATTGTCATAACATCGGCTCCCGCCCGCAATAACTCCGCGTATGTCTTTGGGGTTAATCCTAAGCCGTGTGCAGCATTTTCAGCATTAACAATAGCAACATCAATGTGATATTTTTCTTTTAGTTGTGGTAAATAAGTCTTTATAGCCTTTCGACCGGCAGAGCCAGCGACATCTCCACAAAACAAAATCTTCATTGTTCCAAACTTTCTGCCAATACATTGACTTTTAGGGCCAAGTTCTGGATGCTTTGTGCAATTTGATCGGTTGCTTGTTCAAGAATTTTGCTGTTTGTTGTGCGTTCCAAATGTTGTTTTTCTTCTGCCAATAGCAAACAAATCATGGCCAATAATTGCCCTTCTTGCATAAAACCGATCGACTTTGTCAATGATTCGGCCCGCTTATCCAACCCTTCAGCCAATTCACGCATATGCATCTCTTGTCCATCATTACAGGAGAATTTATAAAAACGACCCCCAATTTTTAAAGAAACGATTGCCATTTTAATTTTCCTCCTTGTTTGTTAGACGGGAAAGCGCTTTATTTAAGCGATCGTGTGTTTGGCGAATAACGGTTTTCAGTGTGGAAATTTCTTCCCCTGTGCGACCTTTGTCTTTTTTGGAAGCATGTACTGCCGTTTCCAAACGCAAAACAGATTGCTCCAAATTTTTAATGGCTTCCTTAATTTGTTCCATCAATAATTCTCCTCTACTATCTGATAAGCATAACAGATTTTGTTTGTGTAGTCTAGTAAAAAACGCTTGAAGTAATAAAATTCTTGCGTATTTTAAAAAAATCCTTAAAATAAAAGGAGCAACAGAAAGGATTTTTATGAAAAATATCGGTGAATTAATTTCAAAAGCGCAAAAAGTACAATCTCAGATGAGTATTCTCCAAGCGAAAATGGAACAACAAGAATTTTCCGGAGAAGCCGCCAATGGTGCTGTGAAGGTGGTTATGACCGGTAAGGGTGTTCCTGTTTCAATTAAATTGGATAAAACAATTGTGGATCCTAGTGATGTAGAAACTTTGGAAGATTTGTTAATGGTTGCCTTGAAAAATGTACGGGACAACATTGACGGTTACATGATGAGTGAAATGGAAAAAATGCAGGCTTCTTTGGGCTTGCCGCCAGGATTTAAATTGCCTTTTTAAGTTATGTCTGCGCCACAAATTGAACAACTTATTCAATTATTATCGCGCTTGCCTGGTTTGGGGCCTCGTTCGGCGCGGCGTGCGGTTTTGTATCTTATAGATAAACGAGAAAGTCATCTGCAACCTTTGATTCAAACGCTACAGGATGTTGCAGAAAATGTAAAAATTTGTCCTGTTTGCGGTAATTTAGATACAGAAATCCCCTGTAGCATTTGTTCGGATGCAAAACGAGATGGTTCCCAAATTTGCGTTGTTGAAGATGTTGCAGATTTGTGGGCGTTGGAACGCGCGAGTTTGTTTAAAGGTTATTACCATGTACTAGGGGGCGTGTTGTCTGCATTAGATGGTGTCGGCCCCGATGAATTGAGAATAGAGAGTTTGATGGCCAGAATACAATCTGGTAGCGTTCAAGAAGTTATTTTGGCTTTGCCAGCAACGGTGGATGGGCAAACGACGGCTCATTATTTGGCAGAGCGCATGGAAAAATATCCTGTTAAAGTCACGATGTTATCGCGAGGAGTCCCGTTGGGTGGTGAGTTGGATTATTTGGATGACGGAACGATTCAGATGGCATTTAAATCGCGACGCGATGTGTGATTTTAATTGGATTAGTATGTCCAATCTTGTCGTTCCAGTGTGTACGAAATCAGATTATTTAGTGCATTGTTATAAAATAAAATGTTGGGAACTTCTCCATACGATCCGCAACCTAGTTTGCTTTCGGCACAGATATTATTTTTTTGAGCAATAGTTTCAGTTAATCTTAAAAACGCTGTTTTATATTCGTTGAAAGATTGGATAGATTCTTTTCGATCCTGAGGATTAGGTAGAACCGTATCGAGCGTTTTAAAAAATTCCTGTTCCTTACATTCAATTTCTTCTTTTGTAATGTCTGCTAAGTAATAGTAATTTTTGGCATTTGGATCATGGTCATATATTTTCCAACGAGGACTTTTGCATTTTTGAATAATTTCTTCGGCTTGTTGTGCTCCGGAACGAAGTTTAGAGGAGGAAGAAATTTCTTGTTCTTGGCATGAATTGATGGCAGATTCTTGTCGATCAATTGCACATCCTGAAAGCAACATAATGGATGTAAATAAAAATGCATAATTGTAAAGAGTCCGCATTATTCTTCTCCAATTTTAAGGGCTTCGATGAAGGCATTTTGTGGGATTTCTACTTCACCAAATTGACGCATCCGCTTTTTGCCCTCCTTTTGTTTTTCTAGGAGTTTGCGCTTACGCGTAATATCGCCACCATAGCATTTGGCAGTCACATCTTTACGATAGGCTGAAATATCTTCACGAGCAATAATTTTGCCCCCGATACTGGCTTGAATTGGAATCTTGAATTGATGGCGCGGAATTAAATCTTTTAATCGCGCACAAATCTGACGCCCACGGCGTTCTGCTTGAGATCGATGTACCAAGAACGCCAAAGCATCTACTTGCTCCCCGTGGACAAGAATATTAACGCGTACTAAATCGCTGGGACGATAATCATCGACTTCATAATCAAAACTGGCGTATCCGCGAGAAATAGATTTCAATCGATCATAAAAATCGAACACAATTTCATTTAAAGGTAATCTGTAAACAGCCATGGCACGGTTGCCAACATAGGTCAAATCTAGTTGTTCTCCGCGGCGCTCTGTACACAATTGTAAAATGCTGCCTAAATATTCATCCGGGGTTAAAATGGTTGCTTTGACCCATGGTTCTTCAATTTTTGAAATGGTGGTCACATCTGGCATGTCGGCAGGATTATGCATCACCAACATTTCTCCATTTGTTTTATAAACCTTGTAAGCCACGGAAGGGGCTGTTGTTATTAAGTCTAGGTTAAATTCACGAGACAAGCGTTCCTGAATGATTTCCATGTGCAGCAGACCCAAAAAGCCACAGCGAAAACCTTGGCCCAAAGCCATGGATTTGTCCGGAGTGAATTGAAAACTTGCATCATTTAGTTGTAATTTGCCAATTGCTTCTTTCAACGCTTCGTAATCACTCATATCCATGGGGAACATAGAACAGAATACAACACTTTGACTGGGTTTAAAACCGGGCAGCGCCTCCTTGCAGGGATTTTTTTCGTGTGTAATCGTATCGCCTACTTTTGTTTCACCAATAGTTTTAACGCCACAAATTACAAATCCCAATTCACCTGCGGAAATTGTTTCCGAATCTTGCATTTTGGGTGTGAAATAGCCTAAGCGTTCGACCTTATATGTTGCTCCTGTTGACATAAATTGAATTTGATCATTTTTTTTCAAAGCGCCATCTACTACGCGAACCAATACAACAATGCCTAAGTATGCATCATACCATGAATCTACCAACATAGCCTTTAAAGGAGCATTCGTTTCGCCTTGGGGGGCCGGTAATCGCTTTACAATTACATCTAATACTTCGTCAATACCAATACCAGTTTTTGCGGAAATAAGAGGCGCGTCTGTGGTATCCAACCCAATCACATCCTCAATTTGTTTTTTGACCCGTTCGGGATCGGCAGCTGGTAAATCAATTTTGTTAATGACGGGCACAATTTCGTGATTGGCGTCTAGTGCTTTATACACATTTGCTAATGTTTGTGCTTCCACCCCTTGTGTGGCATCCACAACTAACAAAGAGCCTTCACATGCATGCAAGGATCGGCTGACTTCATATCCAAAGTCCACATGCCCCGGGGTATCAATTAAATTTAAAATATAATCACCATATTTTAATCGAACGGTTTGTGCTTTGATAGTAATGCCGCGTTCGCGTTCAATATCCATATTATCCAAAATTTGCGCTTTCATTTCGCGATCAGATACGGCTCCACATTTTTGAATCAAGCGATCCGCTAGGGTGGATTTGCCGTGGTCAATATGTGCCACAATGGAAAAATTACGAATATGTGATAAATCAGTCATGGGCTGATTATAACGGATTTCTGTATAAAAATCAATTCCTTTATGGTATTTAAAGGATGATAAAAGCGATTCGTTATAGAAGGTTTAACCTTGGTGTTTTACAATATTGATCATATTGGACATTAACATGGCAACCGTCATAGGTCCAACACCTCCAGGAACTGGAGTTAACCAACCGGCACGACCTAGTGCAGATTCCGAATCAACATCTCCCGTAATACGTCCTTCGGCAGTTCGAGAAATACCGACATCAATCACGATGGCGCCAGGTTTGATAAAGTCGCGTTTAATGAGGCCTGGAACCCCTGTTGCAGAAACCAAAACATCTGCGGTAGCACAAAGGTCCATAAGATTTTGCGTATATGTATGTGCTTGAGCCACAGTGCAGTTTTCATTTAATAAAAGTTGTGCCATTGGGCGACCAACCAAACGCGAACGCCCTACAACCACAGCATTTAATCCCGCTAAAATGGGGCGAGCTTGGTGAATCAATGCCAAACATCCCAGAGGGGTGCAAGGCATGATCGTTGGATGCCCTGTCATGATGCTGCCTAGATTTTTACTGGTTAAACCATCTACATCTTTTTTAGGGTCAATTGCTTCAATAACGGCGTTTGTATCGACATGTTTTGGCAATGGTAATTGAACTAATATCCCGTCGATAGCGGCAGTTTGATTTAAAGATTCAATTTCCTCTATGACGTCTTCAGTGGTTATGTTTTCTGCCAAGCGGTGGACACTTATTTTAATGCCAATGGCTGAAGCCGCGCGTGTCTTCATGTTGATATATATTGTGCTGGCAGCATCTTCTCCCAAAGCAACGACAGCTAGCATCGGAATATGAGGTAAGGTATCCAGTTCTGAATGTAATTTTTGTTGAATGCGTTGTGCGAGTAATCGCCCATCTAATCGAATTGTATCCATTATTTTTTACTCTTTCTTTTCTATTGTAGATTTACGGGTTGCTTCGGCCAACAAACGCCTGGACAAAATATCCAATTGTTCTAGTTCCATTTGCATTTTTAATTGATCCTTTGTTGGCATGACTTGTTGTGTTTTTAAGTTACATTTCATCATTACCAAAAGGCCGTTTGGGGTTTTCATTGGCCCTAATGTTTCTCCGACTGCTACATCTTTTAGCAAATCATAAAGTTCCGCAGGAAACTGCTTTGGATCAATCCAGCCACGTTGTGCAGAATCGGAATAAGGGCCAATTTTAATGTGTTCCAAAAAGGCATCACATGTTTTGGATTCAAGGGTTGTGGAAACATCTACATTTTCAGGAAAAACGCCTTGTGCAATTTCCCATAAAGTGATGTGATTTCCGTCAATACCTTGGGATTTTAATTCTTTACGCATAGATTGATATCTTTTATCAACCGCTAAATCAGAGATTTTTAAATCAGATGCACGACTATGTAAGTATTGCAACCATAACAAATCGGCTTCAACTTGATCTACCATTGTTTTTAAAGGAACCCCATGTTTGTTTAAAAAGTCCGGAAGTGTTCCTGCTTTAAGGCCATTTTGTTGTTCCAAATGATTTAAAGCGTTTTTGAGGTCTTGCTTTGATGCTTTTGCCCCCGCTGCAATAGCAGTTTGTTTTTTGATGGTTGATTCTATTAAGTTATCCAAAGTCTGTTTTTGAAATTTCTTTTCTTCCATATAGTCATAAACCTGAGGTTGTTGCATTTTAAGCAACCGGCCCCAATTTTTGACATCTAAGTCTGATATCGGTGTATCATTAACCGTTGCTTTTAATTCCATGGCTATGGCCGTTCCAGAGATAAGGAACCATAATGTCAGAATTAAATATCTCATTCTCCGAATCCTCCTAAGGTTTTTAACAACAGTTTAAATACAATAGATGTACTTCCTTTGTAGTTTCTGTCTCTTGCATAAGATTTTGACAGATTCATTGATACAGCCGTGCACTCATTATCATAGCGCAATTGCAATCCATATTCAATAGGTCCGCCATCTTTTTTTAAATTGTATCGATAATAGCCGGATGTTTGCCAGTTTTTGGTCAGTTGAGATGACGCACTAAATCGAATTTCGTCTTCTTCATCGTAGTATTTGTCATCTAACATATAGCCGGCTTGGTATAAATAATTGATGCCGAGCCGTAACGGTTCGTTACCCACTTGGAAGCCAACATCGTTTTTGCGTTTTGCGAAATTTTTTTGGTCCAATCTGAAACGATAGGCAAAAGTCATGTATTGATAGTTCATTTGAACATGTCCTACATAATCGGACAGATGGTTGTTGTATCCCATCACATCGCTGAGTTCGTCATTTTCGTGCAGACGATAAACTTGGCCGAATAAAAAGGAGAAAGATCTTGTTTTATTTTCATTGTGATAGGCTGTCCATTGAACCCCATAATTAATGCGATTGCCATATTCAATACGATCATAGCCGGCGAATCGATTTTCTGAAAATAAATTTGTATCATCAAAATCAAAGATGCTACTGTCGATATTGGGGATTTTGGATGAATTCTTGGGGTTTGGAGAAGCAATCAACATTGCAATGGGTTCAAAAATCTGAGTGGTGGA
>Ga0310786_10008878_pt1 | contig 12839 bp, 17 predicted proteins | sample AusTroGonzalo_MG_FD_203881 | JGI IMG/M metagenome (GOLD analysis project Ga0310786, IMG submission 203881) | Bovine rumen microbial communities from tropical cattle in Woodstock, Queensland, Australia - Gonzalo_03 (v2) (version 2) | ecosystem: Host-associated > Mammals > Digestive system >...
CGAGCTCATGAAGATGGCGGCGCTCGCCCGGCGCAGCGGGCTCGACAAGGTGCTGTTCGCCGAAAAGCGGGAGGGCGAGGGCGAATGACCGGTCCCGTCGCCGAGCTCCTTCGCGCCGTGCCGGTGCTGGCCACCGTCGCCGCCGTCACCGCGCTCTTCCCGACCCGCTCGGTCGGGTTCGTCGCCGCCGACCGCCGCGCCGCGGCGCCTTCCGCGGCGTTCGTGGTGCTTACCGAAGACCAGGAGGACGCCGCGGTCAAGGCCGCGAAGACGGCGTGGCTCGCCTCCGGCGGCCGCCGCTCCCGCGGCGCCGGCGGCTTTGCGCTCGGCGAGCTGCCCGAGACCGAAGGCGGCCCCATCCTCGGCTCCGAGGCGCTGCTGCCGCCGGCCGCGCCGCCGCCGCGCGTCGCCTGGGAGCGCTCCGCCTGGCTGCCGTCCGCCGCCGCGCCCGCGCCGCAGCCGATTCCGCCCGGCGAACGCGTCCGCCCGCCTGCCTTCTCCCGCGAGGAAATGCTTTCAATCGAAACCAGGAAAGGGGATATGCCATGACCGACAAGCAGGCCTTCGACGCGTTCCGCGACACCGGCGCGCTCCTTGAAGGGCATTTCGAGCTCCGCTCGAAGCTTCACTCCAACCGCTACTTCCAGTGCGCGAACGTGCTTAGGTTCCCGCGCATCGCCGAGAAGCTCTGCCGCGAGGTCACTCGCCGCGCGGTCAAGAGCGGCAAGCTCGGCAAGCGCATCGACGGCGTCATCTCGCCGGCCGTGGGCGGCATCCTCGTCGGCCACGAAGTCGCGCGCGAGCTGAACGTCAAGTGCATCTTCGCCGAGAAGGTGCAGGGCAAGGGCGTGGACGCGACCGGCAAGCCCAACACCGTCCTCGCGCTCCGCCGCTTCGCGATCAAGAAGGGCGAACGCTACGTCGTCGCCGAGGACGTCGTCACCAAGGGCGGCCGGGTCCAGGAGACGATCGACCTCGTCAAGGCGGCGGGCGGCAAGGTGGCCGGCGTGGTGGTGCTGGTCGACCGCTCCGGCGGCAAGGCGAAGTTCGGGCGCGTCCCGATGTTCCCGCTCGTACGGATGACCCCCGAGACCTGGACTGCCGCGGAGTGCCCGATGTGCAAGGCCGGCTCCAAGCCCGTCCACCCCGGTTCGTGATCTTGCCAATTTTGCTATAATACGCCTGCCATGATGAACAAGATCAAGACCTGGTGCCGCGGAGTCGTCAAGGGCTTCCTCGACAACCACTGCTCGATGCACGCCGCCGGCCTCACCTATTTCTCAATGCTGGCGATGATGCCCATCCTCTGCTGCATCCTCGTCGTCGCCAAGGCGGTCGGGGTCGACGACTACGCCCGCAACCACATCAACTCGCGCATCGACGCGCTCATCACCCACATCGAGAAGGGCCAGGACGACGAGCTCGCCGCCGCCGCGGGCGCGTTCTCGAGCGAGGAGGACGTCCAGAAGAAGCGCATCGCCGCCGAGGAGTTCGCCACCCAGGCCAGGACCATCTCCAACGCGCTATTCGAGCGCATCGATGCGTTCGACGTCGCCACCTTCGGCTGGATCGGCTTCGGCCTCCTGCTCTGGACGGTCATTTCGTCGCTCGGCATGGTGGAGGTTAGTTTCAACCGCATCTGGGGCGTGCCCAAGCCGCGCCCGGTGTGGAAGCGCGCGTGGGTGTATTTGCTTGTGATGATAGTGATGCCTGTCCTTGCCGCGGTCGCGATGTCCTTCCCGGTCATGGGCGTGGTGAAGAACGTCATCGTCGCGACGACCGGTGTCACCGACCTCACCAAGTGGGTTGGCGACACGCTTCTCTGGCTCATCGACTCCTTGGCCGTCAAGTTCGCCATCGCTTTCACAACGGCCACTCTGAACTTCGCTTTCATCTTCTGGTTCATGCCGAACTGCCGCGTGCCGTTCCGCGCCGCCGTCCGCGGCGGAGCGGTGACCGCGATCCTCTTCGGCTGCTGGATGAAGGCGTGCGCCGTCGCCCAGGTCGGCATCGCCAAGTCCTCGGCGCTCTACGGTTCCTTCGCCTTCATGCCGATCGTCCTCGCCTGGCTCTACATGAGCTGGCAGATCATCCTCTTGGGCGCGAACATGGTGCGCGAGTTCGCGCGCTCGTCCGAGGAGAAGTCCGGCAAATGAAGATCCTCGTCACCGGCGGCAAGGGAATGCTCGGGCGTACGCTCCAGCATGAGCTCGCCGACCACGAAATTGTCGTCGCCGACCTGCCGGAATGGGACATCCTCGACGCCGATGCCTTCACCGCCAAGACCGCCGCCGCCAAGCCCGACGTCGTCGTCCACTGCGCCGCGATGACCCGCGTCGACGACTGCGAGGAGAAGCGCGACCTCGCCTTCCGCCTCAACGAGGAGGGCTCTCGCAACGTCGCCGTCGCCGCCTCCGCCTGCGGTGCGCGGCTGATTGCGATCTCCACCGACTACGTCTTTTCCGGCGAGCCGCCGCGCGAGCCCTGGGCCTGGGGCGAGACCGACGTCCCGCGCCCGCGCACCGTCTACGGCGCGTCGAAGCTCGCCGGCGAGCGCATGGTGCAGATGGTCCTGCCCGAGGCGGTCATCATGCGCATCGCCTGGCTCTACGGCCCCGGCGGCCCGTCCTTCGTCCACACCATGGCGCGCCTCGGCGCGCAGGACGGCGATCCGCTCAAGGTGGTGGACGACCAGGTGGGCAACCCGACCTCGACCAAGGCGGTCGCGGATGCCATCCGCTTCCTCCTCGGCAAGCCCGACGTTAGCGGGGTAGTCCACGCGACCTGCGAAGGGCAGGTCAGCTGGTGCGGCTTTGCCAAGGAGCTCTTCCGGCTCCTGGGGCTCAAGCGCGAGATCGTCCCCTGCACCACCGCGGAGTTCCCGCGCCCGGCGCCGCGCCCGCGCAACTCGGCGCTCAGGAAAAGCGTCCTCAACCTGCTCGGCTACCGCACCCCGCCCTGGCAGGACGCGCTCGCCGACTTCGTCCGCGGCGAATTCGGAGTTTAACAAACAAAGACAACCAACGGCCGCAACGGCGGCAAAACGAAGGAGACAAAGAAGATGGACCAGAACCTCAAGGGCAAGACGGCAATCGTCACCGGCGCTGCGCGCGGCATCGGCGCGGCAATCGCGAAGGAGCTCGCCTCGCGCGGGGCGGACGTCGCAATCTGCGACCTCAAGGAGGAATGGTGCGCCGACACCGTCGCCGCGCTCACGGCGCTGGGCGTGAAGGCGAAGGGCTACGGCGTCAACGTGGCGGTCTCGGCTGAGGTCGACGCCTGCGTCAAGGCGGTCCTCGCCGACTTCGGCAAGGTCGACATCATGGTCAACAACGCCGGCATCACCAAGGACGGGCTCCTTATGCGCATGAGCGACGAGGACTGGGACGCCGTCCTCAACGTCAACCTGAAGGGCACTTTCCTCTTCACCCGCGCCCGATGATGAAGAACAAGTCGGCCGACGGCGCGCAGCTCGGCGGCTCGATCATCAACATCGCCTCCGTGGTCGGCATCATGGGCAACGCCGGCCAGGCCAACTACACCGCGTCCAAGGGCGGCGTCATCGCGCTCACCAAGACGACCGCCAAGGAGCTCGGCTCGCGCAACATCCGCTGCAACGCCGTCGCCCCCGGCTTCATCCAGTCGAAGATGACCGACGTCCTGCCCGACGAAGTCAAGAAGGCGTACATGGACACCATCCCGCTCCGCCGCTTCGGCACCGCCGAGGACATCGCCAAGGCGGTGGCCTGGCTCGCCGGCGACGACGCCGCCTACGTCACCGGCCAGATCATCTCGGTCAACGGCGGCATGATCGGCTAAGAAAGGGGCAACGACATGAAGATCCTCGTTACCGGTGGAGCCGGCTATATCGGAAGCCACACCACGGTCGAGCTTTTGAATGCCGGCCACGACGTGGTGGTGGTCGACAACCTCTGCAACAGTTCGAAGAAGTCGCTTACACGCGTAAAGCGCATCACCGGCAAGAAGCCCGCGTTCTACCGCGTCGACATCCGCGACGCGAAGAAGCTCGACGCCGTCCTCGACCGCGAAGGGCCGTTCGACGCCGCGATCCACTTCGCGGCGCTGAAGGCGGTCGGCGAGTCGACCCAGATCCCGCTCAAGTACTACGCCAACAACCTTGGCGGAACCTTCACCCTCCTCGACCGCCTCGGCGCGCATGGCTGCAAGAACATCGTCTTCTCGTCCTCCGCCACCGTCTACGGCGAGCCGAAGACCGTGCCGATCCGCGAGGACTTCCCCACGCCAGGCTGCACCAACCCGTATGGCTGGACGAAGCTCATGATGGAGCAGGTATTCAAGGACGTGCAGAAGGCCGACCCGGAGTGGAACGTCATTCTGCTCCGCTACTTCAATCCTATCGGCGCGCACAAATCGGGGCTGATCGGCGAAGACCCGGCCGGCATCCCCAACAACCTCCTGCCGTATGTCGCCCAGGTCGCGGTCGGTCGCCGTCCCGAGCTCAATGTCTTCGGCGACGACTACCCGACGCCCGACGGCACCGGAGTGCGCGACTACATCCACGTCGTCGACCTCGCCATCGGTCACCTGAAGGCGATCGAGAAGCTTGAGCGCGAGCCGAAGCTGGGGCTTAAGATCTACAACCTCGGCACTGGCCACGGATATTCCGTGCTCCAGGTCGTCAAGGCGTTTGAGAAGGCGTCGAAGCGTCCGGTGCCCTACAAGATCTGCCCGCGCCGCCCCGGCGACATCGCCGAGTGCTGGGCCGACCCCTCGCTCGCGGCGAAGGAGCTCGGGTGGAAGGCCGAGCGCGGCATCGACGAGATGTGCGCCGACGCCTGGCGCTGGCAGAAGAAGAACCCGTATGGCTACGCCGGGAAGGGCGGCAAGGCGGAGTGACGGCGCTCGACGCCATCCTCCTTGGCTTTGAAGCCGAGCTCGAGCTCGAGCGCGAGCTCGGCACCCGCACCATCCCCCTCGACCGCACCCTCCTCACCCCGCCTCCCACTGGCTGCTGGCCACTGGCTGCTGACCGCTGTCCACTCCCCCCCTCCTCCCCCGTTCCCCGTTCCCCATTCCCCGTTCCCCGTTCCCCATTCCCCGTTCCCCGTTCCCCATCTTACCTTTTCCTCCACCACCGCCCGCTTTCCCCCAAGGCCACGGCCATGATGGAGCGCATCTACGCGGCGCTGAAGCTCGCCCCCGGCAGCGCCAGCGTCGTCACCGAAGGGCCGGTTCCAGCGGCAGACAAGGTGGTGGTCCTTGGCGGCCTGGCGCTCAAGAAGTTCCTGCCTGGGGCCCAATGCCAGCCGGGCTCCTGGGTCAAGACGCCCTGGCCTGGCGGCTATGCGCTGGTCACCTATTCGCCCGAGTATATCCTCCGCTTCAGCGAGGGCTCGCGCGAGCAGCTCGCGGCCAAGCGCCAGCTCTGGACCGCCCTCAACTCCACTCCCCCCGCCTAAAATCGTCTGGAATTTGCCCCCTTGCGCGGAGGCGGCGATTTTTGGTATACTACACTTTGTTTTGCGACCCTGCTCGGGTGGTGAAATTGGCAGACACGCATGCTTGAGGTGCATGTGGAGAGATCCTTGCGGGTTCGAGTCCCGCCCCGAGCACCACTTCAAAACCCATGCTGCACGTAATCGCCACGCCGATCGGGAACCTCGGAGACCTTTCGCCCCGTGCGCTTGACGCGCTCAGGTCCGTGCAGGCCATTGCCTGCGAGGACACCCGCCGCACCTGGCAGCTCCTTTCGCACTTCGGCGTGCCGCGCCCGGCGGAGATGTTCTCCTATCGCCAGGGCAACGAGGAGCGCGTCGAGGAGCGGGTGCTGGGGCTGCTCCGCGGCGGCGCGGAAGTCGCACTCTGCTCCGACGGCGGCTACCCCGGCGTCTCCGACCCCGGCTACCGGCTGCTCCGCGCCTGCGCGCGCGAGGGCCTCGCCTACGAGGTGCTGCCGGGCGCGTGCGCGGTTGAGGTGGCTCTCCTCATAAGTGCGCTGCCGACCTCGTCCTACACCTTCCGCGGCTTTCCGCCGCGCGGACCCGGCGCGCTGCGCAATTGGTTCGCCGAGGACGCCGCGAGCGAGCATACGCTTGTTCTCTACGAGTCGCCGTACCGCGTCGGTGCCACGCTCGCAGCGGCGCTGGAGGTGCTGGGCGACCGCGAGGCCGCGGTCTGCGCCGAGCTCACCAAGCTGCACGAGCGCGTCTCGCGCGGCTACCTCTCCGACCTCGTGAAGGAGTTCTCCGGGGCGAAGGTGAAGGGTGAGATTGCGGTGGTGATTGCCGGCGCCAACCCCAAGTTCCGCCGCGCTTCGCCCGAAAATATGGTATAATCTACGCCGATGACGTATAAGTACCTATACCAGGACCGGAACAACCGCAACTGCGAGGGCGAGATCAAGGCGCGGAACCGCAACGACGCCTATCTGCAGCTTCGCAAGCAGGGGATCCGCCCCTACCGCGTCATCGGCGACGATCCGCTCAACTGGCGGCCGTGGGCCATAGCGGCCGGCTACGCGGTGCTGCTTGCGCTCGTCTTTGTGCTGGCGGTTAAACTGGCCGGACGCTCGCATGGCGCGGGTGGCGGCCAGTCTTTGCCGGCGCTCTCCGCCGACGCGGCGGAGGCTTTCCGCAACCGTGCCGCCGAGGCGGTCTACCGCGCGCCGGAGGCGTTTCGCTACAATGTATGGAAGGGGGTCAACGCCAGGCTCGCCGAGCGCGGGCTCGAACCGCTGCCGCGTCCCGAGGGTCTGCGGGACGAGGAGCCGTTCCCGTGAAGCTCACGCGCAAGGGGTTCATCTCCGCCGCGGGAGCTGCCGCAGTCTGCGGCGCGGGCGCGTATCTGGCGGCGGATCGGCGGCCGACATCGGTTTTAGAACCAAGAACGAAGAAAGGAACAGGTATGCTAAAGGGAATAGATCCAGTGGTTTCGCCCGAACTCCTCAAGGCGCTCGCCGAGATGGGGCACGGGGACGAGATCCTCTTCGCTGACGCCCACTTCCCCGGGCGCACGAACGCGCGCGAGCTCATCCGCGCCGACGGCGTCAGCGTTGACCGGGTGCTCAAGGGCGTTGCCCCGCTCATCGAGCTGGACAGCTACGCGACGCCGGTCATCATGACTGCGCCGGTGCCGGGCGATACGCTCGACCCCGACGTCGAGGCGCGCATCCGCAAGGCGCTCGACTACAAGGGAGAGATCGAGTTCGTCACCCGCGACGAGCTCTATGCCCGCGCCAAGCGCGCGTTCGCGGTCGTCCAGACCGGCGAGACGGCGAAGTACGGCAACGTCTTCGTCAAGAAGGGCGTCACCCCGGTTGGCTGAGGGCATGTCCGTCCTCGCCTTGCCGGGCTTCGTGGACGTGCACGTCCACTTCCGCGACCCGGGAACTCCGGCGGCGGAGACGACCGCGACCGGACTCGCCGCCGCCGCGCGCGGCGGATTCGCCGCGGTCGTTACCATGCCCAACACCTCGCCGGCGTGTGATTCCCCCGCGGTCATCCGCCATCAGCTTGAGGCGCGCGCCGCGCTCGGCGACGGCGCTCCGCTCCTGTTCCCCTCCGCCTGCATCACCAAGGGACGGCTCGGCGGCGAGGTGGCGGACCTCGAGGCGCTCGCCGAGGCCGGGGCCGCGTTCTTCACCGACGACGGCTCGTATGTGTGCGACGACGCGGTGATGGAAGAGGCGATGCGCCGCGCCGCCGCGCTGGGGCTCGTCGTCTCGCAGCACGCGCTCGACCCGCGGCTCGTGGATGGCGGCGTAGTCAGGGACTGTCCCCTTGCCCGCAGGCTGGGGCTGAAGGTGATTTCGGCCGAGGCCGAGGCGGCGGCGATTCGCCGCGACATTTCGCTCTGCCGCGAGACCGGCTGTCGGCTCCACGTCCAGCACATCTCCACCGCCGAGGGCGTGGAACTGGTGCGGGCGGCGCAGCGCGAGGGACTGCCGGTCACCGCCGAGGCCACCCCGCACCACCTCGTCTTCGCCTGCGACGAGCTGGAGGCGGACGACGCGAACTACAAGATGGCTCCGCCGCTCGGCAACCGCGATGACCGCGCCGAGCTGCGGCGTGCGGTGAAGGACGGCGTGCTCATGTTCGCGACCGACCACGCCCCGCACACCGCCGAGGCTAAGGCCGGCGGATTCGCCGCGGCCGCGAACGGCATCATCGGACTCGAAACTGCCGCGGCTGCGACCTACGCGGTGATGGTGGAAGGCGAGGGAATGGCGGTCGACGCCTGGGCCCGCGCCTGGCACGACTTGCCGCTCTCGCTCCTGCCGCGCGACCTCGCGGAGCAGGTGACGGCCCATAGCCGGTTTGAGGTCGGATCGCCGCGTCCGGTCGACGTCGCCAGCTTTGCCTCGCGCTCCCGCAACTGCCCCTGGAACGGCATGGAGTTCTCGCTTCACCTGAGTTAGGAATTGACCATGAGAATAGTTGAGTTCGTCCCGCCTAAGCCGCATCCGCTCTGGAAGCTCTGCCTCCAGATGGGCATCGAGGATGTCGTCGTCAAGGTCAATCCAGAGCTGACGGGGCTGCCGGATCCTTGGCGGCTTCAGACGCTGTCGTCCATTGTCGCACGGCTCAAGGACGCAGGGCTGAATGTCGTCGGGCTTGAAGGCGATCCGTTCGACATGAGCCCGATTAAGGAGTTTGGCGGGGAACGGGGAATGGGGAACGGGGAACGGGGAATGGGGAACGGGGAACGGGAAGCGGCGATCGGACATTACCGCGAGCTGCTGGAGTCGATGGGTGAACTCGGGATCAAGCTCCTCTGCTACAATTTCATGGTCGGCAAGGGCTGGTCGCGGACGGGCGTGCGCGAAGGGCGAGGCGGCGCCAAGGCGACTTACTTCTCGTTAGAGGAAAGTCTCGCGCAAAGTTCGCAAAGTGAAGAAGGGGAGTTGATTCTGACGGCTGATCAGGTCTGGGCGAACTACGAGTATTTTGTCAAGGCGGTGATGCCGACGGCGGAGAAGTGCGGCATCCGCATGGGACTCCATCCCGACGACCCATGTCTGCCTTCGCTTGGCGGCTACGCGCGCATCTTCGGCAGCGTCGAGGCGTATGACCGCGCCTATGCAATCTATCCTTCGGAAGCCAACGCTGTCACATTTTGCCAGGCGAACTTCAAGTTGATGGGCGTGGACCTTGAGGCCGCCGCGCGCCATTTCGGGAGGCGGATCGCGTTCATCCATGTCCGCGACGTGGAGGGGACGAAGGAGGACTTCACCGAGCTCTTCCACGACCAGGGGACGACCGACCAGTTCGCGCTGATGCGCGTCTACCGCGAGCTGGGACTCGACGTGCCGGTGCGCGGCGACCACGTGCCCGAGATGGAAGGCGACCGCCGGTTGGCGGAGAACTGCGTGCCCGGCTATTTTACGCTGGGGCGGCTCTTCGCCAACGGCTATTTGAAGGCGCTTGTCAAGGGCGCTGTCTAGGCCTGCGGCGGCTTGAGCTTTTCCGGGCCGAACGACTCGGGCAGCAGTTCGGCGAGGGTGAACGTTCGCCAGGACGACGCCGAGTCGGCGACGTAGACCTTGAAGTCGCCGGGTGCGGCGAATTCACGCAGCGTCTGGCGGCAGAGTCCGCATGGCGTGCAGCCGGCGGCGATGGCGCCGTCCGGTCTCAGGGCGGCCACGGCGATTGCCGTGAACCGTGTTTCTCCCTCCGCCACCGCGCGCGCGACTGCCGCGCGCTCGGCGCAGATTCCGCAGGGATACGACGCGTTCTCGACGTTGGCGCCGGCGTAGACGTATCCGGACGCGGCGGCAAGCGCCGCGCCGACCCGGAAGCTGGAGTAGGGCGCGTGGGCGTGCTTCGCCGCTTCCAGGGCCCGGGCCACGAGTTCTTCGGGGGCGGGCTGCATCAGAACGCCTCCGCTGCGTCGTTGACCTGCGAACGGCGGCGGTCGGCCGCGTTCTTGCGCGCTTCGCGGCGAATCTCCTCCGCCTCTTCGGCGGCGGCCCGCAGCATGTTTTCGTCCCACGCCACGACCACTGTCTCGTAGTCGCGCGTCGCCCCTTCGAGCGCGGCGGTCACGTAGCGGTCGGAGCCGAGGTCGAAGGTGTAGATGGGACGGCACCAGCTACGCGGGCGCGCCCAGGTCTGGTAGCGCTTCTCCAGCGCCTCGATGAGGTAGTTGCGCCTCCAGCCCGAACCGGAGTCGACCGCCTTCTTCGCGCATGCGTAGACCTTGACCGCGCGGTGGGTGGTGGGGGTGACATAGACGTAGTAGTCGTCGAAGCCGGCGAGCTCTTTCTTCGGCTTGAAGGCAGTCCTGAGAAGCGTCGGCTCGGACGCGTCCTCGGCGAACTCGCCATCCTTGACCTCGCTGCCGAACTTGACGCCCATGAACGAGTCGCAGTCGGCCTGCTCGGCCTTGTCCGCCTGAGGCTTGGACTTCGTACCGTCGAGCCGCCGCGAGAGCGAGGCAATCTCGCCGTCGCCGACGGGGTAGCTCTGGGCGTATTCGCTGGTCGAGCTTTCGAGCAGGTTGCCGTCCGCGTCGAGCGTGGTGCGGGTTTCGCGGCGGTGTTCGGTCACCATGTTCCCGTTGGTCGTCACCGTCGATTCGGTGAAGACGCGCGAGACCGAGCCGTTTTCGTTGGTGGTTATGCCTGACTCGGTGCTGGACGACGAAGCGCTGGTGCCCGACCCGGCGTAGAGCGCGGCGGCGAGCGCGATCATTGCGACTCCGCCGGCCGCGGCGATTTGGCTGATGCTTGTTTTCATGTTGGTTTCTCCTTTCCTTGAATCCCCCTGGTTTCGGGGGAACGTCGCGTATTGTACAATCTGCATGTTAACGGATTGTCAACAAAACGCATTTTCCCGACTGGCCCGGATGCGTTGTCCAATTTCGTCATTTCCGCGCGGTTGCGCTTGTGGGCAAGGAAATGGTATAATGTCCGCACAAGAGGCTATTTATGATGGACATTGTCTATGAATGGTTCGGCTGGTTCCTGATCGCGGCCGGCGTCATTGGCTGCTTTCTGCCGGTGCTGCCCGGTCCGCCGATCGCGTACGCGGCGCTTTTCCTCGCCCTGGCGCGGGGCGACCACACGTCGCCCGGCGTCGCTGCGCTTGTCGTTGCCGGCGCGGTCACGGCGGCGGTGCTGGTGCTTGACTGGATCGTGCCGACGCTGGGGGCGAAGAAGTTCAACTGCTCGCGCGTCGGGATGCTCGGTTGTTTCTTCGGCACGATCGTCGGTCTCTTCTTCCTCCCGCTCGGCGTCGTCCTGGGGCCGTTTCTCGGCGCGCTTGCAGGAGAACTCATTTCCGGCAAGCCGTTCGGGCGGTCGCTCAAGGGTGCGTTCGGCGCATTTCTCGGATATTTGTGCGGCGTGGCGCTGAAGGTCGCCTGCTGCGGATTCATTGCCTACCAGTTCTGGGCGGCGGTTTACGGCGCGTAGCGGTATGAAGTCGGGCGTAGCGATAGAGTCGAGGTTCAGCGTCGGGGGCGTTACGCGCTTCTACGTGCCGCTGCTGCTGCAGGGGTTCTCGCAGTCGCTCGCGTATCCGCTCGTCGCCGGCATCGTCACGCACGGCGAACATGGCGTCGACGCGCTCACTGCCTTCAGCCAGGGTCAGATGGTCATGTTCATGATCGGCGCGATCGGCGGCGGACTCATCACCACCGGACTCGTCTTCGCGAAGACCTGGATGGGCTACGTCGCCTTCAGGCGGCTCAACACGCTGATGATGTCCGCGCTCCTGGCGGTCCAGTGCGTCGCCGCGCTGCCGCCGTTTTCGGACTGGCTGTTCTCGGGACTCTTCGCGCTGACGCCGGAGCTCGCCGAGATCGCGTCGCGCACTCTCCTTTATGGCGTGGTGATGAACGGGTTCTTCTTCCTCCGCAACGTCCCGATGGTCGTCCTTTTCGACAACCTCGAAAGCGCGAAGGCGAACCATGCGACGTTCATCCGCCTGGTCGTGACCTTTGCGCTTGCTGTCGCCTTTCCGCAGATGGGCCTGGTCGGGCCGTGGTGGGGACTCGCGGCGCTGACCTTCGGCGTCGGGGTGGAGCTTGTCGCCACCTGGCTCTATGCGCGGCCGTACGTCGCGCGGCTACCCAACCGGCCGCAGACAGAGGGCGCGCCGTCGCTCCCGAGCATCCCACGCCTCACGCTTGAGCAGTTCCGCTTCACGCTTCCGCTTTCGCTCGGCGGCTTCCTGCTGATGCTCTCGCCGCTCGTGATCGCCGCCTTCGTCGGCAGGACGGCAAACGCCAACGACATGCTCGCCATCCACTACGTCACCCTCGGCGTCGCGAACCCGGTGGCGTTTGCCGCGCTCCGGATGCAGACGGTGGCGATCAAGTTCCCGCCGGAGTACGCCGGCGACAGGCGGCTTTTGGCGTATGCCGTCGTCGCCGGGCTTCTCCTGGGCTTCGTGCCGCTCGCGTTCTCGACGCCGTGGCTCGGCGGCTGGTATTTCGGCACGTACCAGAACGTCCCGCCGCGCATCGTCGGGACGGCGCGCCTCGCCATCGGAATCTATTCGCTCATCGCCGTCATCCACGCTGTCCGCGCGCGCGTGGAGGGGCTCGCGGCGCTCGCCAAGCGCCCGAAGGCGATAATGGCCGGTCAGATCGCCTACACGACTTCGCTCTTCTTGGTCTGCTCCATTCTCCTTCCCCTCGGCGTCCCTGGCTGGGCGATGGCCGTCACCGCGATCTTCGTCGCCCCCGTCTGTGTCGCCGCGACCATCTACGCGGTGCTCATGTCCAGGAGGCGGCCGCAATGAATCCTTTCGTCTGCCGGAGATGCGGGGCGTGCTGCCGCACGAAGGACGGAATCGTCCGCGTCGGCGAGGCGGAGATCGCCCGCATCGCCGCGTTCCTTGGCATGGACGAGG
>Ga0310786_10008880_pt1 | contig 12835 bp, 13 predicted proteins | sample AusTroGonzalo_MG_FD_203881 | JGI IMG/M metagenome (GOLD analysis project Ga0310786, IMG submission 203881) | Bovine rumen microbial communities from tropical cattle in Woodstock, Queensland, Australia - Gonzalo_03 (v2) (version 2) | ecosystem: Host-associated > Mammals > Digestive system >...
GCAAAGGTACGAATAATTTCAATACCATCCAAACTTTTAAGCAAAAAAATTCCCGAAAAACAAAAGATTTTCGGGAATGTTGACAAAATAAGGATATACCTTATATATTATATATAGCTACTCCCGGCGTCCAAAGATTCGTAAGAGGTAAATAAACAGGTTTACGAAGTCAAGATAGAGCGACAGCGCACCCAACAAGGCAATCTTCTGCGCGCCCTCTCCAGCATCAGGTGCAGCAAGCAACATCTGCTTGATCTTCTGGGAATCATAAGCCGTCAGTCCGACAAAGATCAGAACGCCCAGATAACTGACGATCATCTGCAGACCTGTGCTCTTTAGGAAGATATTTACTATCGTTGCAATGATGATACCTATCAATGCCATGAAGAGAATCTTGCCCATCGAGGTCAAATCCTTCTTGGTCGTATAACCAATCACAGCCATTACAGCGAACGTGCCTGCCGTGATGAAGAAGACACTGGCGATGCTCGACATGGTGTAAATGGCAAAGATAAACGATAACGTCGCTCCGTTAATCACCGAATACAACACGAACAGCAAGGTGGCTGTCGTCAGAGACAGTTTATTGATGGCTGCACTGATAGCCACTACTAGTCCGAACTCCGCAATAATCAATCCCCAGAACAGCAACCGATTCGTAGCGATTGCCATCATCAGACCTGGGCTGGTAGCCACGCCATAGGCCGTGACGCCAGTGATCACCAGTGCCAGAGTCATCCATACATACACCTTCCGCATCAGTATGGGGAAGGCTGCCGACATCGAGAGTTCCTGCTCTCGAGTTGTCATTCCATAATTCAATTCGTTATAATTCATACGCTTCAATAATTGTCGTTACATGATGCCATAATGCAAAATATATGCCACAAAGGTAAGCAAATACTTTTAATAAAGCATAAAATAAGGAGATAAAATATCCAATTATTAGTATTTTTGGAGAATTTTCACTATATTTGTACCCAATAATAACTAAAAAGTGAATGATAATAATACACTAACAGCGCAATGAAAATCGGACTATTTATCCCCTGTTACGTAGATGTGGTATATCCCCAAGTGGGTGTTGCCACCTACAAATTGCTGAAGCATCTGGGCCTCAACGTAACCTATCCGCTGAACCAGACGTGTTGCGGACAGCCGATGGCCAATGCCGGCTTTGAGAAGCAGGCCATCCCTCTGGCAGAAAAGTTTGAAGACAAGTTCAAGGAGTTCGACTATGTCGTAGCCCCCTCCGTGAGCTGCACGGCCTTTGTCAAACTGAACTATCCCCGTCTACTTGAAGGCAAGCACGAATGCGTGACCTCCAGCAAGATTATGGATGTTGTTGAATTCCTGCACGACGTGATCAAAGTGAATCATCCTTTAGGAACATTCCCTCACAAAGTGAGCCTGCACAACTCCTGCCACGGTGTGAGAGAGTTGGGTCTGAGTTCTCCTAGCGAGGAACATGTGACGCCATTCAACAAGATCAAAGACCTGTTGAACCTGGTGGAGGGCATTCAGGTTCTGGAGCCTGAACGCCCTGATGAATGTTGTGGTTTTGGTGGCATGTTCGCCATTGAGGAGACGACTGTAAGCGCACAGATGGGACTGGATAAGGTGCAGCGCCACATGAAAACTGGCGCGAGGTTCATCACCGGCCCCGACTGTTCTTGTCTAATGCATATGGCAGGCGTTGCCAAGAAGCAAGGCCTGAATGTGGAGTTTAAGCATGTAGTAGAGATTTTAGCGGCAGGATTATGAGTACAGGACATAGTAAAGCAGCGAAAGAGTTCTTAAAGAACCAGACCTACGCCAAGTGGCACGACGCCACGTTCTGGGCTGTCAGGTCGAAACGTGACAATATGGCATACGGCCTCGATGAGTGGGAGCAGCTGCGGGAGAAGGCTTCGCAGATTAAGCGCCACACCATCACACACTTAGACGAGTATCTCGACCAGTTTGCCACCAATGCCGAGAAGAACGGCTGTATCGTTCACTGGGCGAAAGACGCCAACGAATTCAATGAGATCGTGTATGGCATCCTGAAGAACCACAATGTGAAGAAGATAGTCAAATCGAAGTCGATGCTGACGGAGGAGTGTGGCATGAACCCCTATTTGGAAGAGCACGGCATCGAAGTTGTGGAAACCGACCTCGGCGAGCGCATCATCCAGCTGAAAGGCCAGGCGCCCAGTCACATCGTGATGCCAGCCATCCACCTGAACCACGACGATGTGGGCGAACTTTTCGAGGAGAAACTTGGTAGTGAAAAAGGCAACCACGACCCCACCTATCTGACATACGTGGCCCGTCTGAGCCTGAGGAACGAGTTCCTGACGGCCGACGCAGGTATGACAGGTGGCAATTTCGGCATTGCAGAGACGGGCGACATCGTGGTCTGCACCAATGAGGGCAATGCCGACATGTCGACATCCTGCCCAAAGCTGCACATCGCAGCCATCGGTCTGGAGAAGATCATCCCCAACTACGACTGTCTCGCCGTGTTCCAGCGCATGCTCTGCCGAGCCGGCACTGGCCAGCCCACGACAACCTTCACGAGCCACTTCCGCAAGGCCCGTCCTACGGCTCACCCCATGCACATCGTGTTGGTGGACAACGGCCGCTCTGAATGGATCGGCAACCCAGAGCACTGGGAGGCCTTGAAGTGCATCCGCTGTGGCTCGTGCATGAACACCTGCCCCGTCTATCGTCGCTCGGGCGGCTACTCGTACAGCTACTTCATCCCCGGCCCCATCGGCATCAACCTCGGCATGTTGCGCGACCCACAGAAGCACTCGGGCAATGTTAGCGCCTGCACCCTTTGCAATAGCTGTCAGACGGTCTGTCCGGCAAAGGTAAACCTTGGCGACCAGATCTACATGTGGCGTCAACAATTGGATGATTTCGGCACGGCCAACCCCGAGAAGAAACTGATATGCAAGGGCTTAGGCGCCGTCTATGGCAGCAGTGGCATCTACAACCTAGGCACAACTCTCGCCCATTGGGCGAACCTCATCCCCTCGCCGCTGATGAACTGCGGACTGAATCCATGGGCCGAGGGCCACAAGATGATGGAGTTCCCCAAGAAACCGTTCCACAAACTGATAAAGGAGATTGAGAAATGAGTAACAAGGAAGATATACTGAAGAAATACCGGGCAAACGTCAGAGAGAAGTTCGACATGCCCGACCTGAGTGATATCAAGGCCATCAAGTACAATGATCCGCTGGTGCAGTTCATCAAGATGACGGAAAGCGTTGGTGGTCATGTGATCGAGGTGAAAGAAGGCCAGAACATCAACGAGCTGGTGAAGGAGATGTATCCCGACGCCAAGGAGATCGCCTCGAATCTGCCCGAAGTAACCATCGCCACGAGGAATCCTGACACTGTGGGACGTGCGCGTGACCTGAACGGCACAGACGTTGGCATCATCCGTGGACAGTTCGGCGTGGCCGAGAATGCTTGCGTGTGGATTACCCAGACGATGAAAGAGAAGGCCGTCTGCTTCATCTCGGAAAACCTTGTCATCCTGCTGCCGAAGAGCCAGATCGTGAACAACATGCACGAGGCTTACAAGCGCATCAAGTTCGACGAGACCTACGACGGATACGGCACGTTCATCAGCGGTCCGTCGAAAACTGCTGATATCGCCCAAGTTCTGGTGATGGGAGCACAGGCTGCCAGAAGCGCTACTATCCTGCTTCTGCCTGAGTAGGCCTACCCCAACAACAAAACAACTTGTTTTGGTCAGTAAAGGATGCCTTCTACGGTCGTAAAGGGTGCCTTCTACAACACCAAAACAAGTTGTTTTATATTTAAGGGTAAGCCTTCTATAGATTATAGGTCGTATTCGTAGATGTCATAACACAGGCCCCGGCCACCATAACCCTCCTTCTGGAAGACCAGATTCTCGTTCAGGCCACTGCCGTCAGGATGCTCAGTGGAACGTCCGAAGTCGAAGTATGGACAGTCATGATAGTCCCTGAATATCTGGTCGTAGAGCAAATCTATCACGCCCAGTTTCTTCCCCTCGGGTGTGGCTGAACTATACTGAGCGTGAACCACTTGGGACGAAACATATAACACGACGCCTCCCAGCACTTCGCCATCCCTTATGGCCTGATAAAGTTGGATATTCTTAGGGAAACGGCCATGCAGCAACTCGATTTCCTGAAGCGAATGAACAGGTTTTACGCCATGCTTCGACATCAGGTTTTCTGCCAGTACAGGCCAGAAAGCAGCATAATTGTCTGAGCGTTGCACGCTGACACCAGCCTTCTGGGCACGGACAATACCACGACGACGTACCCTCTCCCATCGCAACCCCACCTGCAAGAAAATGTTGGTGGAAAAGTCTCTCGCAACAATACGAGCATGGCACTCATGGAAGAGTGCATAAATATCCTCGTCAGCTGAGAGACGATGATAAATCCAGGGGATGGCCTTATATGTAACGTGGCGCAAGCCCTCAGAACGAAGACTCTCGTTCATCTCACGAAAGAGGGTCATGGTCTGAACAACCGTCAGATGAGAACTCATCAACAGTCCGCCATAGGTCAACCCCTGATGAGAGTAGAACCTTTCGCCAGACACATGGGCCGGCAAGACTGCTAATAGCCGCTCGCCCACATAAAACATCAAAGAGTGGTCCTCGAAGCGGTCGGAATGATAGTCCATATAGCGGCGGTCGAAAAGAAACGTCCCGTTCTTCGACTCTGCCACGAACCGGTTCCATTCGTCGGCCCTGTCAGCTGAATATCGTCTTATTTCGAACATCCAACGTATTTCAAGAACTCGTCGTAATCGTAAATATAGTCGTCCTCGTCGTAATGCTCCGAGGCCAGCACCAAGCAGACAGCCCCCGACGAGAAGTCGTCGAGCGTGCGCCATGTGTTGACATCAATCAGTAATCCCTGCCAAGGATGGTTCAACAGCACCGTCTCGCGCTCCTTGCCATTGTCGAGGGTGACATGGAACGAGCCACTGAGGGCAACGACAAACTGCTTCAGCCGCTTGTGGGCATGACCGCCGCGACTCTCTCCGCCAGGAACATCGTATACCCAGTAGGCACGCTTGATGTCGAAAGGCACCATCATCTGAGCCTCGGCAAAAGTCAGGTTGCCACGAGGATCGGTAATCTTCGGCAGGTCGATAATCTTGATTTCCATCGGTAGACGAGTGTTACCTCAACTTGGCGTACGGATCTGTGCCGAGTACGGTCTTGGCCAGACGCTTGGCCTTATCGCGGAGGGAATCGACATCGTCGCCCACTTCACCATAGCAAAGCACGACACCCATACGACGACCCTTGTGAGCCTCGGGCTTTCCAAAGATACGGATGCGGGTCCGGTCCTCTTTCAAGGCATCTACGAAATTATAGTCAAGCAACGAACGGTCGACAGGACTTGAGGCCTCCGTGGGAGAAAGAATCACAGCACTTGCTCCGGCATGCTCCAGATGGATGCCAGCGATGGGCAGACCCATGACAGCACGGAAATGAAGTTCGAACTCGCTGAGGTTCGTCGTGTGACCAAGGGTGACCATACCTGTATCATGAGGACGGGGACTTAACTCACTGAAGATCACCTCACCCTGCTTTGTAAGGAAGAACTCCACGCCCCAGATGCCTGCACCCGTCAGGGCTTTCGTCACCTTGTCGGCCATCATCTGAGCCTGTTTAAGAGCCTCGTCGGAAATTTTGTAGGGCTGCCAGGACTCACGATAGTCGCCAGACTTCTGCACATGTCCGATGGGAGGACAGAACAGCGTGGGCCAACCATGCTGCTGGGTAACAGTCAGAAGGGTGAACTCCGAGTCGAAATCAATGAACTCTTCGATAATGACCTCCTTCACATCGCCACGCGAACCCTCCATTGCCTCCTTGAAAGCCGTCTCTAGCTCGCCCTCATTGTGGACATAGCTCTGACCGTGACCAGACGACGACATCAGAGGTTTCACCACACAGGGGAAACCAATCTCATCGGCAGCAGCCTTGAACTCCTCGAAGGTCTTGGCATAGAAATACTTCGCCGTACGCAGACCCAGCTCCTTGGCAGCGAGGTCACGGATGGCACGACGGTTCATCGTATAGTTGACGGCACGTGCAGAGGGCACCACCTGTATTCCCTGCTCCTCAAACTTAAAGAGACGTTCCGTACGGATGGCCTCGATCTCGGGCACGATGATATCGGGCTTATGCTTATTCACCACAGCCTCGAGGGCATCGCCGTCGAGCATAGAAAACACCTCACGCTCATCAGCCACCTGCATGGCCGGGGCATTGTCATAACGGTCGCAGGCAATCACGTACTGGCCTGCACGCATGGCGGCAATCACGAACTCCTTGCCGAGTTCTCCTGAGCCTAAAAGTAATATCTTCTTCATGACGCTTATCGGTTAGCATACATATTATCATAATACTTCTGATAATCGCCAGAGGTCACGTTGTCGAGCCACTCCTGATTGTCGAGATACCAGCGGACGGTTTTCTCGATGCCCTCCTCGAACTGGAGGCTTGGCTCCCAACCCAATTCCTTCTGCAATTTCGTGGAGTCGATGGCATAGCGGAGATCATGGCCTGCACGATCTGTGACGAAGGTGATGAGATCCATATCCTCGCCTTCCTTGCGACCCAGCAGACGGTCGACGGTCTTGATGACCACCTTGATAATATCTATGTTCTTCCACTCGTTGAAGCCACCAATATTATAGGTATCGGCAATCTTTCCCTCATGGAAAATCACGTCAATGGCTCTTGCATGATCCTCAACATACAGCCAGTCGCGTACATTCTCACCCTTGCCATAGACAGGCAACGGCTTACGATGACGGATGTTGTTGATAAACAGCGGTATCAGTTTCTCCGGGAACTGATAAGGGCCATAGTTGTTTGAACAGTTCGTCACCACAACAGGCATACCGTATGTATCGTGGTAGGCACGTACGAAATGGTCGCTTGAGGCCTTGGCAGCTGAATACGGAGAATGAGGATTGTACTTCGTAGTCTCCAGGAAGAACTTGTCGCCGTAGGCCAAATGATGCTCTGCGCTGGAGGCAGTCGTTGTAAATGGGGGCTCGATACCCTCGGGATGCGTCAGTTCGAGAGCACCATACACTTCGTCCGTCGAGATGTGATAGAAACGCTTGCCCTCGTACTTCTCAGGCAGGCTCTCCCAATAGAGCTTTGCAGCCTGGAGCAGCGACAGTGTTCCCATCACGTTGGTCTTGGCGAAGGTAAAAGGGTCCTTGATGCTCCTGTCCACATGACTCTCAGCAGCCAGATGGATGATGCCGTCTACCTTCTTGTCCTGCATCAGCTGATAGAAGGCATCGAAGTCGCAGATATCCATCTTCACAAACTCGTAGTTGGGTTTGTTCTCGATGTCTTTCAGATTGGCAAGATTGCCCGCATAGGTCAACTTGTCGAGGTTAATGATGTGATACTCAGGATACTTGTTCACAAAAAGGCGCACCACATGGCTTCCAATAAAGCCTGCGCCACCAGTAATAACGATTGTTCTTTTCATATATCAATATTTTATTGCTTTTTCCTCCTAAAATAATCGAAAATTTCTCTGCCAACAACAAGGACCATTCCATAAATGAGTGCAAAGCGAACTGCTTTGGTATAATCAACTATTCCGTTATCAAAATATTGAAGCACCAAATAACCAATAAAGAAAAGAACGACCGTACCTACGGCCTTAACTAAAAAATTCAAAACTTTATTTCCCATAATAATCCAAAATTATTATTTGTCACTTAATGTTATAATTTCCAAATCCTTAAACTCCTTCCCGTCGATGGTGAGACGAATGAGAGTCCTGTCCTTATGCCAGCCCTGAATACCAGCGGCCCCTGGGTTGATGTGTAACAAGCCGAGAGTCTTATCATACTTCACTTTTAAAATATGTGAATGCCCTGCCACGAACAACTGCGGCGGATTGGCAAAAAGTGTGGAGCGCACGCTGTAGTCATAATTGCCGGGATAGCCACCAATATGTTTGATAAGCACATCGACATCCTCGACCTTGAAACGGTTCAGCTCACGATACATCAGCCGCAGGTCTCCACCGTCGCAGTTGCCACAGACAGCCCTAAACGGTCTGAATGCAGCCAGCTTCTCAGCCACCTCCACACTGCCGATATCCCCTGCATGCCATATCTCGTCGCAGGGTTCGAAATAGTGCAGGTACTTCTCGTCCCAATAGCTGTGCGTATCGCTCAGAATGCCTATTTTTATCATTTTTCAAAGCGTTTACGTATAAACTGGGCAATGAGTTTTTCTGTCTCCATAAGTCCTAACTTGCTGGAGTCGATACAAAGATCATAACTCTCTGCATACCCCCATTTTTTGCCCGTATAATAATTATAATAGTCGGCGCGCTTACCCTCACACTGCTCTATAAATTTGCGGGCAGCCTCTTCATCCATGTGCTTCTTGTTCATGATCTGATTGATGCGATACTCCATAGAGGCAGTAATGAAAATGTTTACCGTATTATTGAAATCCCTCAGCACATAATCTGCACAGCGGCCTACAAAGACGCACGAGCCCTCCTTGGCAGCCTTACGGATGGCATCACTCTGGAACTGGAAGAGGCTCTCCTGCGAGAGGTCTGGCTTAAAACTGCTGAGGTGCGGGGCTCCTATATTGAGTAAGCCACGGAAGAAACCCTTACGCTCGTCATTTTGTTCGAAGATCTTCTCTGACAGACCACTCTCCTTGGCTGCGAGGTTCAGCAACTCACGATCATAATACTTGGCCTGAAAATCAAGAGCTAGCATACGTCCTATGTCGTGCCCCCCACTGCCCAACTGACGTCCTACATTAATTATAATGTGTTTCATTTCTTCTTGAATTTTTTCATATACCAAATAAGTACAGGAATAGTCATTGCAAACGAGCCGAAGTCAGAGGCCGGCATCGAATACCACACACCATCAAGGTCCCAGAACATCGGGAACACGTATGCCATCGGCAACAACAGTATCAGCTGACGCGACAGACTCAGGAATATCGAGATCTTCACCTTGCCGATGCTCTGGAAGAAGTTGGTAATCGTTGCCTGAGAACCCACTACGAAGAACACCAGCATATCGAGTTTTATACCCCGTGCCGAAAGGTCGAGCAATGTAGGATCAGTGGTGAAGATGCGGGCTATCTGCCTTGGGAAAAGCATCGAGAGCGCCCACCCCACCAAGAGTATAGCCGTAGCACATCCGATGGCCAGATAGAGGCACCGCAGCATACGGTCGTACTTCTCTGCTCCGTAGTTATAGCCGATGATCGGCTGCATACCCTGAATGACACCCATGACAAACATGAAGAATACCATCACCATCGAGTTAGCAATCGAGTAGGCACCTACAGCCATATCACCGCCATAACGCACAAACTGGTTATTCATGAAAATCACGATGACACATGAGGTAGTCTGCATCAGAAAAGGAGATATGCCAATGGAGATGATGTTTCTCACCAGCACACCCTTGAGTTTGTAGATGCCACGTTTCAGATGAAGCAGTTCTTTTTTGTCGGAGAAAAGCCACAATTGCCAGCACATGGCCATCGACTGCGAGGAAATCGTTGCCAGCGCCGCTCCCTGGATACCCCAGCGGAACCACCACACAAAGGCAACGACGAGCAGGATATTCATGCCCACAGTGAAGAGTACCGAGTACATGGCATGTTTTGGTTTTCCGACGGCGCGAAGCACGGCATTCATACCGAAGTACATGTGTGTAATCATATTACCCAAGAGGATAACGATCATAAAATCGCGGGCATATGGCAGCGTGACGTCAGAAGCGCCGAAGAACCGCAATATCGGGTCAAGGAATGCCAGACACACCACCATGAACAGGAAACCAATGATCAGGTTCAGCGTCACCGTATTGCCCAACAGGTGCTCAGCAGTTTCATAGTCCTTCTGCCCTAGTTTCACACTGATGCAGGTAGATGCACCCACACCCACTGCTGCGCCAAAGGCTGCACTCAGGTTCATGAAGGGGAATGTGATACCCAAACCAGCAATCGCCTCCGGTCCCACCACCTGACCAATCATTGCACGGTCGATAATGTTATACAGACTCGAAGCCGTCATGGCCACAATGGCAGGCAGGGCATACTGCCAAAGCAGTTGTCCTACAGGCTTTTGTCCCAGTTCTAACGCGGCTTGCTTATTATCCATTCTCCTTGTTCCTCTTAAAAACGGTGCAAAGGTAATAAAAAGAAGTGAAAAGTGAATAGTGAAAAGTGAAAAATTTACTGCCGCCACGTAAAATTATCCATTATCCATTATCCATTATCCATTTTTTTTGTACCTTTGCAGCCGTCATGCACATCCATAATCTGCTGAGACTCATCGTCTGCCTGTTGGCCGTCTTCATCTGCCAGATACCAACCCATGCAGGCAGCAGCACCAGGAAGAAATATCCTGGCGGCAAATATTATATCTGGCGCTACACGCTGAAAGACAAGCATGGCACCCCATACTCTCTCGACCATCCTGGCCGCTGGCTGTCACATAAGTCCATCGAGCGTCGTAAGCGTCAGGGACTTGCCCTCGACTCCACCGACCTGCCTGTCAGTAGCAGATATCTGCGACAGATGGAAAACAGCCTCAACCAACGGGAACCAGACGGGAAACGTCCCAAAGCAGAATGGGTCATCATAGGCACGAGCCGCTGGAACAACACCGTTCTCGTACGGGCCAACGATACCACCATCCTGCATCGTTTGTCTTCACTTGACTTTATTGCCAAGGCGCAGTGTGTGTGGGTATCGCCCGACTCCGTCGACCGTTATGTGAAGCATACCTATCACGACACCTTCAATCCCTGGGACAGCATCAAGGGTGTCCACTATGGCAACGGAAAGGAACAATTAGAAATGCTCAACGGACAACGCCTGCACAATATCGGTCACAGGGGCAAGGGCATAACCATTGCCGTTCTCGACGGCGGCTTCCAGAATGTCGACGTGATACCAGCCTTTCAGCATGCCAACATCGTGAACACAAAAGACTTCGTCTACCCCAATAGTGAGTACTTCTATCAAGAGACTGATCATGGCACGAAAGTACTCTCTGCGATGGCTGTCAACGAGCCTGAAGTGCTTATAGGCACGGCACCGGAAGCCCGTTATTGGCTGCTGCGCTGCGAAGATCAGCAAACAGAACAGCCTGTGGAAGAGGATTATTGGGCAATGGCTGCTGAGTTTGCCGACTCCTTGGGGGCAGATATCATCACCTCCTCTTTAGGTTACAACGAATACGACCATGCCCCTTGCTATCACCAGCGCGACCTCGACGGTCAGACGGCCCTTATCAGCCATACTGCCTCGATGCTGGCAGGCAAAGGTATCATCCTCGTCAACTCAGCAGGCAACAGCGGCATGGGTCCTTGGAAGAAAATTTCCTTCCCTGCCGATGCCAACGACATCCTGACCGTTGGAGCTGTGAACATGGAGAAAAAGAATGCCCCCTTCAGTGGCGTAGGCCCCACACAGGATGGTCGTGTGAAGCCAGACGTGATGGCCCTTGGCAGCCCAGCATCACTCATCTCAGGCCGAGGCAGCATTGTGAGGGACATGGGCACCTCATTCTCCACCCCTTTAGTGGCAGGTCTTGTGGCTTGTCTGTGGCAGTCCTTGCCAGAAAAAACAGCTTTGGAGATCATCGATCTGGTTCGACAGACCAGCAGCAATTACAATGAGCCCGATAACATCTTCGGCTACGGCATACCCAACTTCTGGCGAGCTTATATGATAGGACGGGCAGAAAACAACAAGAAATAAATAACGACAACAATGACTACCAAGACAACTTTATCCCTATACGAACTCAACAGCCTCGTCCGTGAGGTGATAGAGTGCGAGATGCCCAATGAATATTGGGTAGAGGCAGAGTTGTCTGAGTGTCGTGAGAGCAGAGGTCACTGTTATATGGAACTTATTCAAAAAGACGAACAAAACGCCACACCAATCGCCAAGGCTTCTGCAAAGTGCTGGGCCTCGAAATGGATGCTTGTCCGTCCATATTTTGAACGTACCACAGGCCAGCAACCACAAGCTGGCATGAAGGTCCTTCTGAAAGTCTACCCCCAGTTCCACGAGGCGTACGGTTTCTCATGGATCGTAACAGATATCGACCCAACCTACACTCTTGGCGATATGGCCCGCAAGCGTCAGGAGATTATCCGTCAGCTGAAGGAGGAAGGTGTCTTCGACTTGCAAAAAGAATTACAACTGCCGCTTTTCTGCCAACGTATCGCCGTCATCTCCAGCGAAACGGCAGCAGGCTATGGCGATTTCTGCAACCAACTCGCCGATAATCCCTACGGTTTCCAATTCCAAACCCAACTATTCCCGGCCATCATGCAAGGCGAGGGCGTAGAACAAAGCATCATTAAAGCATTGGAGCGAATCTATTCTCTCACCTCTCACACCTCATCTCTCACCTCTGATTTTGACTGTGTCGTCATCATTCGAGGCGGTGGCGCTACGAGCGACATGAGTGGATTCGACACATTAGCCCTCGCCGAGAACGTGGCCAACTTCCCATTACCTATTATTACAGGCATCGGCCACGACCGCGACGAGAGCATCCTCGATATGGTTTCTCACATTCGTGTGAAGACGCCCACTGCTGCAGCATCACTGCTCATCAACCATCTGAAGATGGTGCTCGATACGATCAACGATGCTCAGGACTCCATCGTCCGTCTCACCCGTCAGAAACTTGCCACACTCAATGCCCATCTCTCAACGGTTCAGGAGATCCTGCCGAAGTTGTTCTCAATGGTGAAGACTCGTCATGAGGCTCGTTTG
>Ga0310786_10008882_pt1 | contig 12830 bp, 5 predicted proteins | sample AusTroGonzalo_MG_FD_203881 | JGI IMG/M metagenome (GOLD analysis project Ga0310786, IMG submission 203881) | Bovine rumen microbial communities from tropical cattle in Woodstock, Queensland, Australia - Gonzalo_03 (v2) (version 2) | ecosystem: Host-associated > Mammals > Digestive system >...
ATCTGTAGGAACTTGAAGTAGTAGCGTGCGGCGAGCTCGTACTGGTGGGTCTCAAGATAGAGGTCGGCCAGGACGACGTCGATGGGCAGCATGGCGAGTGCCGACTGCACGGTCTTCTCCTGCGGGTTCTCGGAGTCGCTGCTGTTGAGCACGCCGGCCGATACGCTGCCGTAGTCGGGCACGGGGGTGCCGCTGAATCGCTGCAGCTCGGGAGCCAGCGCGTCGCAGATGCCCTGCAGGTCCTTCATGTCTTGCTGGCTGTTGGCATCGCCGATGTTCACCAGCGGGTGGGTGAAGAAGGGCACGGTGCCGTAGGTCTTGGCGAGCTGCATGTAGGTCCATGCGCGCACGGCCAGTGCCTCGGCATACTCGGGTATGGCTACCTGTCGGCTGCCGGTGCGCAGGGAGGTGTCGCGGTGGGCGATGTAGTAGTTGCAGTTGTTGATGATGCGGTAATAGACGTAGGCCGAGTCGTACTTGTTGGCCGTGGTGGCGGTGAAGTTAGCCAGCTGGCGCAGGTCGGTTTCCGTATATTGGTTGGTGGACACGAGGTCGCCGCGCATCTCGCCCTGCATGACATACTGGTCGGCTGCCTGCTGCAGTCCCTTGAGTATGCCGAGGGTATAGAACATGGAGTCGGTCTTCTGGTCGAGTGCCGGGTCGAAGATTTGTCGGTCGCTGTCGGTCTCGAACATGTCCTGACAGGAAACGAAGAATGAAGATGGAAGAATGAAGAATGCTGCGCCGAGCAACTTCATCATCATGTTCATACTTCTTTTCCCTTTTTTGATTATTATTGTATTCATAGCCGAATTATTATTTAAACTACTGTTCAGTGCGGTAGCAAATTCTTCATTCTTCATTCTTCATTCTTCATTTTAGAGGTTGATTCTCAGTCCCATGGTGAAGGTGTGTCCGAGAGCGATGTTGCCGGCGTCGATGCCCTGGTAGAGCACGGCGTTGGCGACGCTGGTCTCGGGATCGTTGCCCAGGTAGCGAGTCAGGGTGAAGAGGTTGTTGGCCTCGGCCCAGACGGCGAGTCCCTGCAGCCAGGTCCATGTGCCGGGAACGGGCACCTTGTAGGTCAGGTTGACGGTCTTCAGGCGGAGGTAGCTGCCGTCCTCAATCCATCGGTCGCTGAAGCGCGAGTTGCCCATGGGGTCTTCGAAGCTGATGCGCGGCATGTCGGTCTGCTGTCCTTCCGAGCGCCAGCGGTTGGTCATGGCCGTGGTCTGGTTGTAGAAGTTGAAGCCTCCCTCGAGCAGCGAGCGCTGGTAGTTGAAGATGTCGTTGCCCAGTGAGTAGTTGAAGCCCACGTTGAGTGTGAGGTTCTTCCATGTGAGGGTGGCGAAGATGTTGCCGTAGATGTCGGGATTGGGATTGCCGATGATGGTCTTGTCCTTCTCGCTGATCTCGCCGTCGCCGTTGAGGTCGGTGAAGTGTACGTCGCCTGCACGGAAGCTCTGGTGTGCTCCTGTGGCGTCGGTCAGGTAGAGATATCCTCCCTTGCCTGCAGCTGCAGCCTCGGCATCGGTGGCGAAGACGCCCTCGGTTTTATAGCCGTAGAACATGCCCACGGGCTGACCCACGATGGTGGCGATGTTGTCGGTGCCGTAGATCGACGAGGTGTAGCCCTGTGCCGAGAGCTGTCCGCCCATGTAGATGCGGCTGTCGTTGGGCAGGGTCTTCACCTTGTTCACGTAGTGTCCCAGGCTGGCGCTCACCTCGAGATTCACGTTGCGGCCCACGATGGGCTTGGCGGTGACGGTGAGTTCGAAGCCCTGGTTGTCGAGCGAGCCGCCGTTGCTCCAGTAGTTGTTGATACCGGCCACGGGGTTGTCGAAGCTTTTCAGCGTGAGCAGGTTGCTGGTGTGGTGGTAGAAGTAGTCGAAATCAACGCCCAGGCGGTTGTTCAGCAGGTATGCCTTCAGACCCAGGTTCATCTTGCTGGTCTGCTCCCAGCTGATGGTCTCGTTGCCGATATTGTCGAGCACGGCAGCAGTCGATTTGTAGAGGTACTTCGTCACGCCGAACGAGGTACGTGCGGCGTAGTTGTTGATATCGTCGTTGCCGCTGATGTCATAGCCGGCCTTCAGCAGTACGTAGTTGATGCCCTTCATCTTGGGGAACCACTTCTCGTTGGAGAGTGCCCATCCCAGCTGGAGGCTGGGGAACACGCCCCACTTCACGCCGCCTATCTTGATGCCGTTGGCCTCGCTGCCGAAGCGGCTGCTGGTCTCCATGGCCAGCGACAGCTGTGCGAAGTAGAGGTTGCGGTAGTTGTAGTCGGCATTGGCATACCATGTCATTGAGCGCCATGCATCGTCGGTGCCGGTGGCATCGATGAAGTCCATGTTGGTGGAGATGTTGGGCGTCTTGTCGTTACCGGCAGAACTGTACTGGCCCTCGGGCTCGTTGTCGTCGAAGGCGAAGGAGTTGTAGCGCATGCCGGCGAAGACATTGAGTGAGTGGCCATTCAGCTCCTTGGCCCACTCCAGTCGCTCTGTACGCTGGTCTCTTTCGAGAACATCGACATGGCCATGTTCTGCACGCGGCCGATGCCTTCGATGAGGAAGGTAGGCATGCCGCCCAGCGGACGGTAGTAGCGCTGGGAGATGCGGTCGAGCGTGTAGCTGAAGATCTCGGTGAGCGAGAGCGTGTTGCTGAACTCGTAGCGCGGGGCGATGACGGTGTTGAAGTGGGTCATCTCCGTGCGGTTCTTGTTGATGGCGTTACCATTCTCCAACAGTGCCGTGGGGTTACCCAGCGTCAGGTCGGGGTCGAGGACGGTGAGATAGTCGTCGGCATCCGAGAGGGTGCTGGATAGCTGATGCGTCACATTGTTATAAGTGTAGGGGTTGAGGAACGGCGACTTGATGAGTGCCAGGAATGTGGGCGATGATACCGTTCCCGAGGTGAGGCTCTCCGGGGCTCCGTTGTCGAAGACGTCGCGGTTGAGCTTCGTGTAGGACATGTCGAAGCGCGTGGTGAGCCGGTCGATGACGTTGATATCGGTGTTGAAGCGCACGTTCAGGCGGTTGAAGCCGTTCTCGCGTGCCGTGCTCTGTCCGTCGGTGTAGCCGAGCGACAGGTTGTACATACCTACGTCATCACCACCCTGCACGTTGATGTTGTAGTTCTGGTTCAGGGCCGTGTGATAGACTTCGTCCTTCCAGTCGGTATTGTTATGGAACTTGGTATAGTAATACTTCGTGGGGTCGTCGATGAGGAACTTGAACGTCTTCGGGTCGGTATATTCGGAAATCTCGGGATAGGTGCCGAGCATTTCGGAAGCGTAGAGGCGGTACTGCGAGGCATCCATCATGTCGGGAGTGCGGGGCACGAGGGTTACGCCCACGCCGATGTTGGCATCGATGCGGGTGGCCATGGAGTGGCCGCGCTTAGTGTCGATGATGATGACGCCGTTGCCGCCCTTGGCACCGTAGAGGGCCGTGGCGTTCTTCAGCACGGTAACCTTGTCGATGTCCTCAGGGTTGATGTTGAGCAGCAGGTTGTTGTAGTCGCCATAGTGCAGTGAGGAACGTGTTTGCTGCATGTCCTGCACCACGCCGTCGATGACGATGAGGGGCTGAGCATTGGCGGTGAGCGAGTTGAGGCCCCGCACGAACATAGCTGAGCCGTAGCCAGGACCACCCGAGCGTGTGATGCTGCGCACGTCGGCACCGATAAGGTTCTCGATGTCGGTCTCAATGGTCTGCGTGGTCGTGTTATTCACATTGGCCACTGCCTGAGCGCCGATGGTGGTCGTCTTGCCGTACATGGGACGGAACTTATCGCTGAGCATCTCAATCTGCACGGTTGTGCCTTCTGCACCCAGACCTACATGCTGGTCAAGAAATTCGGGAGCGTGGACGTAGAGAGCCGTGGCGAAGGTGGGCACCTTGATGGTGAAATGTCCGTCTTCGTCGGTCATAGCCGTGTAGCTGGCATGGCCCAGTGCCTGGATCATGATACCAGCCAGCGGTTGCTTGGTCACGGCATCGACGCATAGTCCCTTCACTTCCATAGTGGGGTAAGTGGGCGTTTTCACTACAGGCCTCTTTGGAGCCTTGACCACTTCTTCTTCGTCGTCGATTGCGTCGTCATCCTGCGCATAGGCCGGCATGCCGATGCAGAGTGCGCAGAGGATGGAGAAACAAAGAATATAATATCTTTTCATGTTCTTTCCGTTTTTGAGATTAATAGATGCCAGTGTCATATTTGTAATCCGGATGGGCTTTCAGATAGTCGTCAAGCTCCTTCGGGCGCAGGATGACGCAATCGACACGCAGGGTACGATCGAACATTGCGCGCTCGCGGGAGGTGATGGCACTGTTGATGCGCAGGTAGGGGTAGTAGTCGCCTGTACCGGCATAAGCCACAGGGAAGGTAAAGTCGCCAATGTAGATGGTATCGACACGTGTGGAGTCGGAGGTGTAGTCCTTCGTGATGCACCAACCGCTATCATTGTCTTTGTTTTTTCCTGTTGCTTGGGCATAGCCCATGGAGACTTTGAACTTGTTGGGCTTGGCCTCGATGTTGCTACTGGTAATGCTGGCAGGCACCATGACAATATAGACGCTGTAGATGGTGGAGCGGACTTCGGGTAGGTAGAACACTACTCCTGGGTTCGTACTCATACTGGCAGGCTGTGCCTCGACATAGGAGAAGTTCGACACGTGGCCGCTCACTTCGGGATTCTGTGTGCCGGGCGTGACATAGATGCGCTGTGGGTCACCAGCAGTGTTGACAGCGCTGGCCAGAGTCTGGTAGGCCTCACCCTCCACTTTAATCTCAGGGTTCCATGATATCCAGGGATGGATCTGCATGGTGTCGGTAATCCATACGGCGCCATTACTCTTATCTACACGCTGGGCATTTGCGAACAGAGCGGCGGCGTCTTCAGTATAGATCTTGGTGAGGGTCGTGCTGTAGAGCGAGTCGCACTGCAGGGGCTGGCCCGTCTGCAGGTTGTTGAGCTTGCGGTTGTCGTAGATGTTGTTGTTGTAGAACAGGCTGCTGGTGAGCATGTAGTTCACGATAGAGTCTTTCAGGAACTTCGTGTCCTTGATTTCAACTGTTGTCTTCTTGGAATCGTTGGGCGATGTCTCTTCCATGAACTCGAACGAGGGCACATAGTTGAAGAATTTCTCCACCGTTGCCTTAGCCTTGCTCCACGCCTCGTTAGTGGGCAGGATCATGGTGTAGTTGCTGTCCTCGCGGTTGATGTAGGCGAAATAGCGGGTGAACAGGTCGTTGTGCTCGTCGAAAACGGAATCGAGGTAGGTAATCTGTCCGTTGAGCATGGGACCTTGCACGCTCTTCACTTCGTTCAGCTTCTTCACGTCGTAGCTATGGAAGAAGTTGGCGATGGAGTCGAGCGGATAGTCGTTGTTGTTCAGTGCCTCGTAGATATTGCCCATGAAGGGAATCTTGCCGCCAAGCAGATGGATGACACCGTTGCGGCTGGCCAGGTTAGGATTGGAGATGCCTATATTCTGGATGGCGTAGTTGCCATTGCCGCCGAAGAGCATCAGTTTCTCATTGAGTGTGTAGATGCGCTCGTTGACAGCACCCGAGACGGGGTAGTTGTTGCGGGCGATGTGGTTCTGTATGAATTCCTTCTGCAGGCGTTCCTTGCTAAAGGCATTCAGCGTCTCAAAGTCGAAGGTGCCGTCGGTGGGAGCCCATACGGTGTAGGTCTGCGAGGCATTGAGCACCTCGTCGTAGCCGGCCTTCTTCAGTAAGCTGGCAAACTGCGAAAGGTTCGAGTTCTTACTGATATTCTCCCACAGGGTGGCTTGCTGCGAGTCGAGGATGGCATTGTCTGACTCGTAGTGGTCGTCCCAGTCGGAACAGGAGACCAACGCTACGTTCAATGATAAAGGACAAATGATAAATGATAAACTTATCATCCGTGCAAGCATCTTTGCTCTTATTTTTATCTTGTTCTTCATATCATTATATTTCATTTAATTATTTAGGTGTTATCGGCCTGATGATTGATGATTTATTCATTTAGGCCGAAGGCCGCTATTAGTACATGTCCTCTACGTAACGGGGGTTATTATATACGTTCTCAGGGCAGAACTCGATGTAGTCGAGGTGGAACTGCCATGCGTCACCCTCAAGCACTGTCTTGAAGCGTAGCCAGTACTCGCCCTGCTCGAACGGCTGCTTGGCGATGATGCGTCGCAAGTCCTCGCGGTTGCTGCGGGCATAGTTGCCAGAGTTGATGCCTACGGTGTAGTAGAGCGGTCCGCGCATATAGCCCAGGTTACGCATGTTGGCATCGGTTTCCACACCCTTGTCGTCGCAATTATTCCAGTTGCACCAGCCGGTGTTCACGTCGGGCGACTCGGCTGTAGCATCTGAAGCTGGGACGATACGCATGTCGAGCGGGATGTCAAGGGCTTTCATGTCAGACAGTTCTGACGAAGAGCCCAGATAGAATTGGAGCATTCCTCGGTTGCCGTTGGCGGTATAGCCAATGCGCAGCTCATAAGTGCCGTCGGGAACGGGAGGCAGACGGAAGGCGAAATCGAATCGTCCTTTGCAGTTGAACTCGTCACCCTGATAGTTACTCCAGCCGCTGCTCTGACCGGGGAGGTAGTACAGACGGGTGTCGTCACCATTGTAGATGACCAGGTCCTTGAGGAATCCAGGCGGGATGCGGATGTAGTCACCGCTCAAGTTACCGTCGGCGCCAGACTTACCACCGTTCAGGGCTCTCACCTCGCTATCGGTAATGCGACGGAACGAGTTCGACATCATCTCGCCCAGGAAAGCGGTATCGTCGAAGCGCAGACGCTCGTTCAATGCTTTCTGAGGAACGCCCTCATCATAGACGAGTATGTCTTTCAGACTGTGGATATAACCATTCACTGATGCGTACTGTCCCTTGTCGCCCACCATCTCAATGCCGTTGAACAGCACGGTGTGCATGCCTGCTGTACCCAGCTCGGCAATCAGGTCGGTCAGCGAGTTGTTGGCAATCTGACGGTTGAGATACAGGCGGTTGTTGTTACGCGTAATCTTCAGTAGCGTATAGGGGAGCATGGTCTCGTAGTATTCCACGAGCGTCACCTTCGATATCTGATTGTGATTGTGTACGAGCTTGTCGTAGGGAATCTTGTAGTCAAGGATATGGTAGCGCACAAACATGCTCAGCGTGTTCCATGGGTTCTTGTAGTCGGTGCCGGTACTGATCTGGATGCCATGATTGCGTGCATAGTCATACCAGCCACTGCCAGGATCGGCACACTTGGCATAGATTTCATCGGCATAGGCTTTCATGTCGTCGATGTTGTGAATGCCTTTCTCGGCTAACACCTCGTCGGTCTCGGCAAAGATGGTGTAGCCCAGTTCACACTTCTCGGGCAGATAGAAGTTAGGTTTATCAACATGGTCGAAATCAGTGCGGCTGATGTTGGTCAGCGAGTCGGCCAGACCAGTTACCTTCAGGGCCTGTGAGAAGAGTGAGTACTCGGTGGAATGGCTGTCCATCTCGCCGGCGATAAGCATGTTCGAGCGACGGATTACACAGTCGATCTCATGCAGCACGCCGTTCTCCAGTTCATTATCCATGCTGGTGATGGATGAGGCACGGTTGATGATCACAGCACCCGTTATAGAGTCGATGCTTGTATTGATGTCACGTCCCAGCTTGGTCTTGATGGTCATACCATTACCCATGTTCACACCCAACTCTTCTGTACCTAACAGGTGGAACAGGGCAATATCCTCACAGAGTGAGTCGGTCAGACCCTCCAGTCCGCGTTGTGTCATGCCGTTGTGTGGAATCTCCAGATTGACAGGGTCGTCATACAGACTGTCGATATATACCTGTACGGCTTCGTTTGTCGGCGCAAAGCAGGTGTAGGTGCCATAGGCCGAGAGAATCTTGTCATAGCCGATGCGCGCCAGGATATAGTTGAAGTCGCTGAAGCGCTCAGGACGGTTAGCCAGATAGTCCTCAATGGTCTCGCCCGTAAAGGTATAGAGGTTCGACTCATCGATGTCCTCCTTACAGGAAACCACTGTGGTGAAGGCAGCAGCAATGCCGCAGCACACCAAACCTTTTACAATGTATTTTCTTATATTATAGGTAACCATAATTCCTAATTATTTAACTAATTCTTGGAAGTCGTTTTCTCCTGGATATAGACCGGGTTCTGCTTCAGCAGACTGTTCACCTTGGTCTCGTTTTCCTCAATGGGCCAGTAGAGGTAGGGCTCGCTCTTCATCTTGTAGGATACGGCATCACCATTGCCGCCGCTGCCAAATTTACGAATAATCATATTCAGCATGGGCTTGTAGAGCTCGGGCCAGGCTCCCTGGTCGGCCATCTTCTGGTGAATGTCCACGCCCGTCATGTGGCGGTAGCCATAACGCATCAGATCCCACCAGCGCTTACCCTCGAAGCAGAGCTCACGCTCGCGCTCAGCCAGTACCAGCAGTTCCAGGTCTTCTTTCGACTTGAAGGTGCCGAACTTCAGCGTGTCGGGAGAGTTCTTCTTCATGGAGCGCTTGTTCACAGCCTGTACCAGGTCGAAGGCCTTGCGCAGGGCCACTACGTCGCTGTCGTTGGCAGCTGTCTCCACGTAGGCTTCAGCCTGCATCAGCATGACGTCGGTAAGGCGATAGACAATCCAGTTCTGGCGGAACTCGTTGAAGCCGCGGTTGTTGTTCTTCTCGACGCCAACGGTAGAGTTGACGGGGATAATGGTGCTGGAAGCTTCTACCATCTTGCGGATGCTCAGCTGCTGGGCTTCCTCGTTGTTGGCATTATATACGTTGTTCCAGAAGCGGTAGTCGTCTTTCGACAGATAGACTTTCTGTCCCTTGTCGGTATTGGCATCCTTGTCAATGGAGTTGAAGATGGGCGATGCCATGAGAATGCTGTTGTTGCTATGGCTGCTCTCGTTGCCCGATTCGTAGTAGTAGTTCTCCAAGGCCTGGTTCGTGTTGTCACGACCATTGTACTGCCACTCCAGGATGCTCTCGTGCGAGTTGCCGGCATTGGTGTTGAAGATGGTGTACATAGCCATATCACCGTCCTCTAAGTGATAGCGGTCTTTCTCCATGTCGGTGACGTCGTACTCTTTGTAGAACTCATAGAAGGCGTGCTTGGCATTGATGACTGAGTCGGTGTGCACGATGACCTGCTGGTAGTCGCTGGTGCTATGGGTCATAGCAGCGCGCCACAGGTAGATATCGGCCATCAGGGCATCGACGGCATCGCGGGTCATGTAGCCCTTGTTACGCCAGTCATACTGGCCGTAGGCACCGCTACGCATAATGTACTGGCGGGCCTCTGCCAGATCATCGAGGCAATGCTGCAGCACCACGTCGGGCGTGCTCTGCTCAATAGGCTCAATGGCGGTGTCGTCCTCATAGGAGCGGGTAGTGTAGGGCACGTCGCGGAAGGTACGCACCAGATAGAAGTAGCACAGCGAGCGCAGGGCCAGCATCTGAGCACGTACCACCTGATAGTCGCCCTGTGTGAATTCCGGGTCTTCGGCCATCACGTCCTCTGCATGGTTGAGTACGATATTACAGCTGTTGATGACTTTGTAGAAGTTGCCCCACGAGTTATAGCGGTTGGTGGGCAGCAGGTTCACGGCTGCGATATTGTCGAGGGTGTTATCGTTGTAGCCGTCCAGTTTCACCAGCTCGTCGGAACGGTAGGCACCCCAGATGATAGCTCGCTCCATGATGTTGTAGTCGAGCATCGAGCGGTAGCAGCCATCCACCATCTGGTTCACGTCGTTCTTGGTCTTCCAGAACTCCGAGCCCACGATGCGGTCAGTGGGGTAGATGGTCAGGAAATCGTTGCAGCTGACAAGGGTTGCGGCCATACCGAAGCATACCGACCCCATTGCAATATATTTCTTTATCTTGGTAATCATAATTGCTAATTTCTAATTACTCATTATTATATATTAGAATCCCACTTGAATGTACAGGGTGACATTCTTCGATTTCGGCGTCTGCTCGTTGTCGTAGGCAATGCCCCATGCACCAGGTGCGTGCTCGGGGTCGGTGCCGCTGTACTTGCTCCAGCAGAGCAAGTTCTGACCAGAGAGACTCATCGTGAGACGGCTCAGTCCGAGAGGCTTCAGCGCTTTCTGCTTGAAGCTGTACTGCAGCTGGATGTAGCTCATACGTACGAATGAGGCATCCTCCACATAACGGTCGCTACCCAACCAGTTGTAGCCGGTGTTGAACATAGCACGCGGAATCTCCGTCACGTCGCCGTTCTTGCGCCAGCGCCAGTTCACAGCCGAGCTTTGGTTATAGGCATTGAACATTTCTTCCAGACTCATCTTGGCATTATTCACAATCTTGATGCCCTGACGGTAGGCGAAGCTGGTCTTCAGCGACCAGTTGCCATACTGCATGTTAAAGCCGAAACCGCCGTTGAAGTGCGGGTTGCTGTTACCCAGATAGACAATGTCGAGCGAGTTGATCTGTCCGTCGTGGTTCACGTCCTCATAGATGGCGTCGCCACCTTGGAACTCATAGAGAGGACGGCTGTCATTGAAGTAATACACCTGACGGATGGGTAATCCCTTCGAGTCCATCATGACATGTCCCTCGTCATCGATGGCGATAGGCGCCGTCTTTCCTTTGGCCAGGAACTCATTGTTGATGTAGTCGCGCAGTTGCTCGCCAGTCCAGTTCTTACTGTCCTTCATGTTGGTCAGGTACTCGTAGGTGTATTGATAGACGCCTTTGTAGCGCAGACCGTAGATAGAGCCCAGTGGGTTACCCTTCTGAATGCGGTTCAGATACTGTCCGCGTCCTTCGGGGTTCCATTCGCCGTTGATGCTCTCTAACACGCTCTCGTCCATTTCGACGATCTCGTTGAAGTTCTGTGCGATATTGAAGTTGGCGCTCAACTTGAACTTGCCGATTTTCAGGAACTCGTTAGCCGAGATATTCAGCTCCCATCCCTTGTTGGTCATCTCGCCTACGTTAGCCCAAGCCAGTGAGCTGAAACCGGTAGATGTCGGGATTCGCACATTCCTCATCAGCAGGTCCTTGGTGCGCTTGAAGTAGTAGTTGAAGTCGCCGGTGATGCGGTCGTTGAAGAAGCCGAAGTCGCCACCAATATTATATTGTGTGGTGCGCTCCCACTTCAGGTTGTCAAGCTGCAGGGCTTCCAGGTAGGTGACGCTGTGCTTGTCGCCGATGGTACCATACACACCCGAGGTATTGTACTTCGAGTACTGCAGGTACTGGTCGTCGGGCTGCTTACCTACGATACCCCATGAGGGACGGAAGCTGAGCATCGACAGCCAAGATTTCGACCACTTCATGAATGGCTCGTCGCTGATGTTCCAGCGGGCGGAGATGCCGGGGAAGTAACCCCATTTCTTCGAGTCGCCGAACTTTGTCGTTCCGTCGGCGCGTACTGAGAAGTCAAAGTTGTAACGGCCCTCTTTATAAGAGATGTGTCCTGAGTAGATACCCGACATCGAGCGCCATTGGCCGTTGCTGGTCTTCATGTCCTCGATGGTTGTATCGACGGTGGGTGAGGTAGAGCCGTTGGGGGCGTTGCGGTTCACCACGGTCTGGCTGTTGTCGTTGCCACTGGTCATCTCCCAGCGCATCAGCATGGTGCTGAACCAGTCCTCATTCTTGAAATGAGGCGTGAGGGTGAACGTGTGGCGGGTGGTGAAGGCCTGTGAGTTGTAGTCATAGACCTCACTGCGGTTATACTGGCTGCTGTTCCAGCCGTCGGTGCTCAGAGAGCCGGGCCAGTATTTGGGCTCGCTCTTCGAGAAGATATCGATATAGACCTCGCCCGAGTAGTCCAGACGTGTCTTGTTGTCGTCCTTGCCCAGCAGGTAGTAGTCCAGCTGGAACTTAGGCGAGATACGGTAGGTGTTCTCGTCGCGCCAGGCCTGGTTGGCAATGGCCACGGGGTTGCCTAAGCTGCGGATGTCGCGCAGCTGGTATGCCGAAGTACCGGGAACCGACGAGCCGATGCTGTTGTCGTTGGCACCTACGGGCAGCATGATGTAGTATTCACCTGTGCTGTTACCCTGTGCATCCTGACGGTAGAGTGCCATGTTGGGCGCCGTCTTCTGTGCACGTCCCAGGATGTTGTCATCGTAGTTGCGGTGGTTCGACGTGTAGGTCAGGGGGAAGGTGGTGCGGAAGGTGATACGGTCCGACACGAAGTAGTCCAAAGCCAGCTTCGTCGAGAAGCGGTCCAGACGGGTGGTGATGATGGTACCGTTCTCGTGGTCGTAGCCGGCCGAGATGCGGAAGTTGGCTTTCTCACCACCACCGGTGATATCGACATAGTGGTACTGGCTCCAGCCCACCTGCTGCACTTCTTTCACCCAGTCGGTATTGTTGTTCCAGTTCTCGAACTCAGCCCATGAGCGGTTGTAGTTCACCTCGTTGATGTTCGTGGTGGCGGTAGCGCTCTGTGCGGGGTTGTAGTACATCTCCTTCAGCATCATGGTGTAGTCGTCACCGTTCAGCAGGTTGTAGCCCTTGGGCTGCCATCTCGGTGTCACGCGGATAGAGTAGTTCACCTTCGTCTTGCCGCGGGCACCGCGCTTGGTACGGATGCTGATAACACCGTTGGCGCCGCGCGAACCCCAGATGGCTGTGGCAGCAGCGTCTTTCAGTACCTGAATGTCCTCAATGTCGGCGGGGTTCACCGAGAGCAGCGAGGCGTAAGTCTCTTCGTTGGCGTTCTGGAAGTCGAAGCTGGCGTCAGGATTGTCGAAGATGTTGCCATCGACCACGATGAGCGGCTCGGCGCTTCCGTTGATACTGGTCACACCACGCAGACGCATTGAAGTACC